>JACKZZ010014517.1_pt1 | contig 12657 bp, 12 predicted proteins | sample 8027871 | NCBI WGS metagenome assembly JACKZZ01 (sample SAMN15724774, study PRJNA655200) | protist metagenome | isolation source: fluorescence activated cell sorting (FACS) single amplified genomes of... | place: USA: West Boothbay Harbor, Gulf of Maine | collected 2000-07-19
GCTACGGGCGGCGCACCGCAGTTTGTTGCTGCGGGAGGCGCGCAGCCGCAATTTGTGGCTGCGCAGCCGCAGCAATACATTTTGCAGCATGCCTCGCCTCTTCAACAGGTCGTCGCCAGCTCGGCGCCAAGTGGATCACCACTGCAGCAAGCGCAAGGCTCGCCGGACTTCGTTAATATGAGCTACGACCAGTAAGGACTTCCGACTTTTGTGTGGAAATGTTTTTGTGCCGAACAGAATCTGGTGAGTCAATGTCTTCCTATGGTGTGTGTCCGTCCACTTGCACAATTTCTCGCCCTCAGGTACTTGGTCTGGTATAATTCTCAGCGAGAGGGAAAGAGCGATGACGTGCTGACGACCTCGGACGAAGACGGAGCATAGAGTCAGTGCGTGGAGAGCGAGAGGAGTGCTTGGGAAAGTGGAGTCCCGAGAGAGAGAGAGAGAGAAAAAGAAACGGCATCGTGAGAGAACACGGTGTTCAGATGGTGGACTGATGCCATCTTTTACAGGCAGGGCACTGCTGGATGAACCCGACCCCTCCCTTACAGAACGCCGCACGCTCTCCGCTACGCCCCGTGCGAATTTCATTAGACCCCGCCCGAAGGATATTGTGCCATTCTGCTCGATCGGAAGTTGAGAAAATCCCAACGCAATTCTCTTTTGTGCACCCAACCCCGCCAGATACCAGCAGTGGTATGCAAGAAATGCTGGAAAAGAGTCTTCTGACGAAGACTTAAGCTCCTCGGAAGACGAGGGTGCTGCCCGGAAGTCGAAGAAAAAACCACGCAAATCTACGTCCACATCCTCACGCCCGGGCTCGGTCTGGATGCCTCCGTGAGTGAGCTGGTGGTCCCGCAACCCTAGGGAACGAAAAGCACTCAAATATGGCAGCACGTCTTGCCCTTTTTTTATTATGTCTCTGGGATCGGAGTACCGTGTAGTCTGGGACACGGGTTTGGACAGAAAAGTAATGATGTGTGTACACTGGTTCCAACGCAACGCATTTTATTGTGAGGAAACATGGTAGAAACGTCGCAGCTGCGACCAGCGCTGCCGTGTGAGGTGTTCGACGGCTGTAGTTGTATCGATAAATGTGCAGGGCCTCGAGAATTGTGGCGGATTGCGTTTTGAAATTGTGTGCCTTCTCAGTCGAACAAGGGTGGTGCACCCGGCAGCCGGGTTGTTTTGAAGAACGAAAGTGTTCGATCCCCCTGCCGCGACAGGGGCACAGAAGAAGTTCAGGGTGATTGTGTGGCTGTCATCAGGTCTGAAATGTCTCGTTCTTTCGTTTCTTGTTACGCCATTCGTTCATATCGAGTATTCTTTGTGGGATGACTGGCGTTCGTCTTTTGCGTATGGTCTCTTCTGTGCATCGAGCAGTTAGTTTCCCTGAGCAAGTATTCTAGAAAGGACTCGGAAAGCATGATGATGCGACCAGTATATCGCCTGCGTTCGCGTCGTGGTACGGGCAAAAGCGCAGATCTATGGCTCCTATCTGCGCTCGGACGCTCTGCTAGTGCAATTCCAAGCAGTGCAGCGAAAGTCGAAGTGGCGAGGCGCAGCCCTGCAGACGAACTGATACTGGGGATGCGGACCGCGATTCTACGAGGGAATCAGGACACCCTTTTGTGGTACAAGTTCAGTGGCGATGCCGTGCGTCTGTTGGAAACGGGGGGGTTATTCGACTCGAAAGAGGGCGCGAAACCGTGTCAGTTATTGCAAAATCAGGCTGTACTGCACATCGTCGCACTTTTGGCGTCTTCGCGACTGTCGTCAGTTCGCTGCTCCTTTTACCGCCGCATCTGCCGCCACCTAGATGGTGTAATTACTCCGTCATCGGTGTCGCCGCGGGCCGCGGCAGCTCTGGTGGTCCTCGCGAGGTGCTTCGCAAGAGCGGGGTTTGTTGACAGGCATTTCTTCGCGCACGTGCTGCCTGTGGGCGTGCATTTGAACTTGCACAGTTCCTCTCTCGAAGATAGCGCAGGCGTGCATGCGGCTGCTGCGGTGTACTTGGCGTCCGCATGGAACAGTGCGCGGATGTTGGACGCTCCCTGTGCGAGACGAACATTCCTGGAGGACCACGCGAGTCTGGTGGCCGCACTTGAGGCGACGGCGCAATATATCTACGAGCAAGGGCCGGGCGCTTTGGCCAAACTCTGCACCGAGAAGGCAGCGCGCCTGTTACTTTCTGTGGGGGCGATAGAACGGGTAATTCTTGGGAGCAACCCGGAAGGCTTCCCGGGTGGCATGAATCGTCGGAAAGGAAGACCAGAATGTAATTCTTCGTTGCGTTGCATCACCCACGCCAGCTGTCAGTCGCAGCTTGGAGCCATTCACGCCGAGGTGAAATGGTGCTTGTGGAATTCGGTGTTACCTCGCATGGTGGACCTCGCGCCAGAGACGCACCTTCTTCTCATCCGTGAGTGCCTGCGCCCTCGAGATATCGAGGCTCTCAGTGACCGACCCGCATCTGTACCGGAGCAGTGCGACCGCGTCCGGCCCGCTGGCCTCAGCGGGGAAACCGGTGCAGCTAGCCGTGATCCTCGTCACCTCACGGGGATGATGGGGCATAGTCGTAGTCAGGCTTACATGCCAGGCATCCCGTCCAAAGAGACCCTTGCAGGCGCGGTGGTGCGCCGCCTGGGAGATGCTTCCCTTTCGGCCTTGAAATGCAATCCTGACCTGGCTGCGGCACCCGCGTGTGAGGCCGTTGCGCGACTCGCCAGAACAGGCGTGTGGAAGCGTCAGTATATTTTTCCTTTCTTGGAGCGATTGGTGCCGGTGTTGGTGAAGGATGGCTTGGATCGCGCGTCGTGTCGTTTCATTCGATATGCGATGCGGTGTCTTGGGGTGTGTGACGATATCTTGGAGCGGGCGTTAGACGACAAGAGCACTGGGGCTGTGCCATTTCGTTTGCTGCTCTCAAGAGGAGCTCCAGTCGACGCGAGATGCAGTGTAGTCACTCAGACACCAGAAGAATTGGGAATCGTAACGTGAGTTATTTGCTTGTCCCCCATTCCGAAGGGTCGGGTTAGGGCATCGGAGTTCAAGAATGTTGCTTCAGGTTACTTGATGCAATTTTGTTCTGGTTAACCGGCTTGGAAATTGATCAGTCACTTCTGATTTGTTTGATCGAGGGGAGAATGGGATGACATATCGTTCTGACGAGTTGAGTTCTGGGCAATTTGGCATGGTCCATGTTCCGGAGAGAGAATCCTGAGATTGTTATTACATGATTGTCGTTTCTTTCCTGAACCCCCTGGGATGAATAACGTGACCTGTATATCGTGTACTGATTTCCTCGTCATTTCAATTTTCCCACAAACTATTTGTAGCAATCTAGAGACTTACACGACAACTTAACTTACTTTCCACACTTCATCTACGAAGATGTCCTACCCGCCGGAAGGTCTTGCCCCGACCGTGACCGGTCTGCCGGACTGGATCAAGGCTGGCTGCGGCAACGCGGAGTACATGTGCGAGGAGAAGGGTGCCACTTTCCCCGGTGACAAGTGCCCGGATGCGCTTCCGGATCTCTCCAAGCACGGCAACTTGGCCGCCATGGCCCTCCGCGACCACCCGGAAATCTACGAGAAGTACAAGAACGTGACCACCAAGGGTGGCGTCACTCTTGCCAAGTGCATCAAGACGGGAATCGACAACCCCGGTCACCCGCACATCATGACCTGCGGTCTGGTCGCGGGCGACGAGGAGTGCTACACCACCTTCAAGGACCTCTTTGACATCGTGATCGAGAAGCGCAACGGCGGTTACAAGCCGGATGCCGTGCACCCGACGGACATGGACATCACCAAGCTGTCCAAGACCAAGATCGACCCCGATGGCAAGTACGTTCTGACGACGCGCTGCCGGACCGGTCGCTCGGTGCGCGGCCTCCCGCTGCCGCCGAGCTGCACCTTCGAGCAGCGTCGTGAGACTGAGCGCGTTATCGTCAAGGGCCTGAACAAGATGGACGGCGAGCTCAAGGGGAAATACTTCCCCCTCCACGGTTCGCAGTCCATGGAGGGCGCCATGGACGAGGCCAAGGAGGAGTCGCTGCGCAAGAACGGCAACCTCTTCCAGGAGCCCGACTCGACGCTGCTCCTGTCCTCTGGGTGCGGCCGCCACTGGCCCGATGCGCGTGGCATCTTCCACAACGACGCGGAGAGTACAAATTTTTTTCGTGTAAATAGTGTTGCGCTCGTGGGCAAGCGTTGACCTGATTGATGATGTAGTGTCTCATTCGTACTCTTCTTCAGTGTAAAATATTTCATAATCACAGACTTCTTCGTGTGGGTCAACGAGGAGGATCAGATGCGTATCGTCTCCATGGAGAAGGGGGACAACATCCACGCCATCTTCAACCGCTTCTGCAACGCCACCAAGGCCGTGCAGGACTGCTTGAAGGGTGAGGGCTTCGACTTCATGCACAGCGATCACCTCGGCTTCATCCTGACGTGCCCCTCCAACCTTGGTACTGGTCTGCGCGCCGGCGCGATGGTGAAGGTGCCGCTGTTCTCCGCCCGCAAGGACTTCAAAGATGTCCTCGGCAAGATGAAGCTGCAGGCCCGTGGTACCGCCGGAGTCGACTCTGCGTCCACTGGTGGCACCTGGGATATCTCCAACGCTGACCGCCTGGGCATGTCCGAGGTGCAGCTGTGCAACCTGTTCATCGAGGGCATCGCCCAGGTGATCCGCTGGGAGAAGGCCCTGGAGGAGGGCAAGAACATCGACGAGGAGGTCGCTGCCGCCAAGCCGCTGGGCATCTAAGATGTTCAGCGCGTCAGCGGGAGCCGATGAATCCTTCAGATGTAACTAAGTAAAGTGAAGGAAAATGTCGTTAAAAGATAAACACATACTAGACGATCAGTGCGAGTAGAGACGCGGTATTCAGACAGGTTCTGTCCGTGCTTTGTGTATCGTGCATCACCGCCTCATTTACCTGGTATTGTGTGCATGAATGTAGGTATTTCGTTGTCTATGAGCAGCCCCGGCATTTGTGGATTCCCTAGTGGGATTTTGCTTCGCCGAGGTCATCGAATCGAAATGGAAGGCAACTTCGAATAGACAGTAAAAATAAATACACCGGTCGTGATTTCACATCCCAGGCATGCATGATTCCCTGGCGTCTTGTGATGTCTATCTGGGTCATGGGATCCCTCCGATCGCTTTTCACAACCTGTAAAGTTTTTGTAGTGATACTGATCACATGGGGAGGACGGACCTATTTGGGGTACATGTGAATTGCGTACTAGCATTTCATGTAATTATGTCTCGTGCCCGTTCTACGATCTTCCTGTGGCCATTTCTTAGCGAATGGTCCTGAGGAAGGCGTAGTGTGGGATGATGTTATGATTTCAAGAGATGTCTCAGCATTAGAAAGTAAGCAATGTGGCATCACGATGTGTCATATGGATGCGTCTTTGTTAGTCTCTAACGAAATCGCATCCGCTCGCCGGCCTCGACTTTCGTACGGGATTATTCGTTCATGAGAGACCCTGTGCAGTCAATCAGTGGGCGTATGGCGTAGGGCCAGCGAAATTGATACGCGCAAGAAATGTGCAGGGGACAGTGCCAAAGGGCGGCCATCCCTGGTCCGCTACAACGCTTCTCGGAGTACGTAGATGGGTCGTGGTAGTCGCAAAATATTGGTCTTTTCACATGCGTGTGTTCCATGATGTGGCAGTCTCGTATATTTGTTGTCGCTGCTGCTCTTGCTTGTCGTAGAATTGGCTCGAAGAGTTAAGATCTATCGAGCGCATTCTGAGTCACCCCTTGTCGCCGTCGAACGTCACCTGCGGTCCTGTTCATCCTTGCTGCTTTCCTTCTCTCAATTCTTGGTGGTCTGCTTGTCGGGTGGCACTCTGTAGAGTCCAGAGCGTTGTGAAGATCATTGTCCAGCGAGTTGACATACCGCGTCAGCAGATTGGCGCGGTGATGTCCGTGCTACGTCAAATTATGATTGAGCGTTCCAAGCAGCCCGCCAAGGTACAGCCCATGGAATCGGACGCACATCCGCACACGCGTGGAAGCTCCAACATCCTCCAGCTTCCAGAGGATAAGGTCATCCAGTCGAGGCGTTATGCTCCCCCAGTCAAAAGCTCAAGCCGTTCCGCCTTGTCCGAGGTTTCCGATATGCGTTCTCAAGCCACGGGGCGTCGGTGTATGGATCCTCTTTCCATTCTAGTCGCTGGATCCGGATCGTCCAGCCAGTATCTGACCCTGTTATCTTTGCGCGTTTTGTGGTCCGACTTGTCGTGTAGGGCGTGTGTGAGTCGGCATACGTGGTCCGCGTATGCGCACACCGATAGAGCGCAGTATGACTCCATCGATAACGGTGCAATCTCCTCATATTGTGAGTCCAAATTATGTCACGCAGTTTCCATTATTTTCCTCCAGCCCGCGCGGACCGAAGCGAGCAGGGGTCGCCGCAGAAGGCGTATCACGCCCCAGGTGCAATTCCCAAGTATTTGCAGAAGTTCAAGCGTGAGAAAGAGGAGGCGCGCATACTGAAGGAAATCGAGGACAAGCGTGTCAAAATACCGGAGGGTTTCCGGCTCGTCCCTGAGGACGAGCGGGTCGAGACGCTGGCCTGGTTCTCCCGCCAGCTGGAGGAAGTGGATGAGGGGATGTCGAAACTGCCGATACGCATCGAAATCAACAGTCAGAAGAACCGCGAGAGGAAGCTGATGGAGCAGAAGAAGCGCCTTGAGGAGGGAATCAAGATGTTCTCTGGGCCGATGGTACGCAGGGAGCTCATCGGTCATGGCGACGACGCCCGTAGGACAAACGAGACCGTCGTGATGGCCATCTCTGGCGTGCGACTAGTCTTCCCCCGGGTGTGATTCTCTCTCATCTCTCGGAGTACTCTAGGTGCTTAGCGTCTATCCGAACCCAATCAGGTGTTCGTCCCTCTCGATGCGGAACCCCTGGTGCCGCGCGACGATTCACCCGGTGGTCCGGTGGAAGACAACTATTCCGACCTGGACGGTGTAGGTGCGGCGGGCACGAAAATCGCAAACATAACGCACGATCGCCTGTTCGGCGGATATGGAGAAGGTCCACTGCCCGTGCGGGATCCGCTCGGAGTGGGGGCGCGCGGCGCTCCGTTTGCGACCGACGACGACTATGCTGCCGGAAGAGGGAGCCCGTCGCGCGGCCGAGCGGCGCTCGACAGCCACGTCCGGCGATTGTCGCCCAAGCGAGAGGACGCGAAGACGCGACCGGAGTATCACCCCGACCCACTTCTGCAACAGTACGCACCTGATGTGGACGCGGGTATCTACGACCGGGACGACGAGGGCCAGTACGGGGCGGGCGGTATGATGAGTGAGGACTACGGATATGGCGCGCCAGCGCCAGGGTACGGCGGCGCCCCGGGCGACGCAGTGTACAACGATGATCGTGGTGCGGGAACCTATCCGGTGCACGGTAACAGTCCCGGCGGCGGACGGCCGTTCAATACGCGACAGCTGTCGCCGGCCGCCCGCAAGGGATACAACGCGAATGGACGTGGATACGACATTCTGTCGGGGCGCCCGCACGGCGAAAACGGGCGGCCCATCGCGGTGCCCAAGGTTCTCAGCCCGGCTGCAAGGAATAAGTACGACGAATGACCACTGTGGTAGTGGCAGTGTAGATACTAGCTTCGCACTCTTCTTTGCACACTGAGAGATGCGGCACTGTAAGTTAGAACTGAGAATTGTCCTCATATTGTCGATGACAATAATGTCCCATCAGTGATTTGAAATTGGTTTTGCATGTCTCTCTTCCTTGTCACCCCCACAAGAGAAAGTATGCCCGCTGCTGGCGGTCTTGCAAGCAACAGTGGGATCAAGAGGAGCAACCGCGTAGTTTCTGTTGACGACGGAAATAACGAGGATAGGATGCCGCCAGGCGGCCGCTCGAGCGTCAGCCTCGCGTGGGATTGAAAGTGATATTCACACTTTCGCGAAAGAGTTGGGAACATTTCACGTTCTCGGTCTCTACGGTATACAAGTGCAACGATCGCCAATCACCTGGTATTTGTACAAATAGTCGCATTTGTTTTTGTGAACTCATATCTTTTTCCGTTCGTTCTCGTGTAGCGATTCCCGGTGTCCCTGTACGTCACGGTCACACGAGAAAGCGTCGCTTCGTCGTGAACGCGAGAAGTGGTGCGTTGTAGAAGCTAGCTGTTGGGTGAAAGCCTGTCGGTGCAGAGTGAGAAAGCAAGAGAGCATGCGTTTTTGTCAGGGTCCGGACATACGACAGCAATATCGAAGTGAGCGTGGAACTCCAGCGTGATTGGAATTTGGTACTTCCCGTTTTCTTTAAGGGGGGCTTTTCTGACCTATCATCCCATGAGAGCCATGGATGCCGCAGTTCGTTCCGCCGAAATCGGTGCTGTTCGAATCAATGACAGTGGAGAAAGGCATTTGAGCGGAGGAAGGGTGCAGATAACGAGAGAGCGTGGTAACGCAACGACATGGTGGAGTCTGACCCTGGGTCTCCAGGCAGTGCCGTTCTTGGTGACTGCGCGACCCTATTATTTCCTACATATTCCACCCTGATATTTTGTCTTTCGCATTCGCCGCCCCTCTCTGCCCGTGTTACTTTGGAAAAAACGGTGGTCTTGCTCCTGCCAGTGGAGAGGGAAATTGAGGCAACGGGAGTCGTCAGTGGTATCATTCTGGGGCAGCACCACACTGACGCAGGGGAGTCAGTAGCACCCGTGGTGAAGTCGTCTTTGTGATCCCACAACGCAAAGATGGCTTCGGCGGGACAGCGCCGGCGCTCGCGGGATATCCCCGGCAAGGAGGAGGAGGCGATGAACTTCGATTATGACATGCCCGTCATCATCAACGTGAAGCCAGAGGATCAGCTCGAAATTCCGCCGGAAGAACTGGAGAAGGAGGTACTACTCACGCGCTCCCAAAAAAGTTAATAACCAGTACTGTGTGCACCGCCGACAGGTTAGGTGCTGCACTTTCGATGCACAATCTTCATTTTTCTGTATTCTGCGCTCTGAATGTGATACAATAAAATCTCTTACCAAGGTGGAGCCGCGCGTGCTGTACCCCAACAACCCCCAAGCGCCGCACAACGTGACGCAATTCTCGTACCGCGAGCGGGCTTACAAGAAGGACGACCAAGTAGAGCAGATGGTGGTGCACCTCTCGATGGACGCCACCATCCTCAAGAAAGACTCGCCTGAGGAAATAAATCAGCAGGAGATCTTGAAGCGAAAAAAGGAGGAGCAGGAGAAGCGGGACGCAGCGGAAGCCGTGGACGTCGAAATCGAGGAGTACGAGGGCGAGGAGGCCAAAAAGAACACGCTGAGAAACCAGTTTAACTTCAGCGAGCGTGCGAGTCAGACATACAACGAGGTGCTGAGAACGAGGACTATCGGTACGGAGAAGATAAATACGTTTCTAAATCCGCAGGGATAATTCCACGTGATTCTATCTTCCGATCTAGCCCATGTCTTCTTCCGCCCGAAAAGCCTCTCCCGGACGCGGACACCTCAAACTCCCAAGCACGTCAAACTCTCATAGTAGGACACGTCCTTCCCCCAACCAAACCCAGCGACGCAGCCCCCTCTCTGCAAGGCTTTCTCCGACACGGTGACGCAGTGGTACATCTATGACGCGTATCTGAAGGATATCAACGCGGCGGAGGCGGCCAAGAACGCCGGTAAGGAGAAGAAGGGAAGCGCGCTGGACCTGGACACGAAAAAGAAGCCTAGCGAGTCCGATCCTATCTACAGCGATGCGATGAAGCTCTCCATCAAATTGATGGAGCGCATGGTGAACCAGAATGCGGAAAACGAAATCTACCACGACTTCAAGTACTGGGAAGACAAAAGCGACGAGTACCGACCTGATGGCGAGGGAACCCTGCTTCCTCTGTGGCGATTCACTAGCGAAAAGGTGAAGCGAAAACAGGTCACGGCCATCAGATGGAACCCGAGGTATGAGGAGTAGTACCCTTCGTGCTGTCGAAGCTTCGTTTTTACCATTGGTACTGGCTAAAAAGGGTAGTATATTCTGATTTTTTACCCTAACGTGTGTGGTGCTACGGACCTACCTACGCTGTCTCTGATGAGGGTCTGTTCCCTGAGCCTGATCCCTAACCTGCTAGACGTGCGCTCGCTGCTGCGAAATGAGCTCGCAAACCGATGGGGAACGTTCATTTTTTTAAGCTAAATCAGCGAGTGTACAGAAGTTATATTATCGGATTCACCTAGGTACAACGACCTCTTCGCGGTGGGTTTCGGAAGCTACGACTTCATGCGCCAGGGAACTGGCTGCATCTGCTGCTACTCGTTGAAGAACACGAAGTTTCCGGAGTACATTTTCAACACCGATTCCGGCGTCTGCGCCCTCGACTGGCATCCGAGCCGACCTGCGCTCCTCGCTGTCGGTCTTTACGATGGCACGGTTCTGGTGTACGACGTGCGCGGCAGGACCAGGAAGCCAATCTACGCAAGCACCATCCGAACCAACAAGCACACGGATCCCGGTGGGCATACATTTCTGTTTTTAATTCGAAGCAGAGAAAGTACTTTCGGGTCGTATTCTGACTCCGTGGACGAGGGTCGTATTTCGTCGATTGCCCGTGGTCATATTTGCCGAGTCTACAGTGTCACGGCCGACCAGAACCCCGAACCCCGGATCCCTGTGTGAAATGATGCGCTTGTGAAAAGCGATTCCTGACTTCCCTCCGTCCCCATCAGTCTGGGAGGTGCGATGGAACACGACCCGTGAGGGCACGCTGAGCTTTTATTCGATTTCGGCGGACGGCCGCGTGAGCACGTGGCTGTTGATGAAGGACAAGCTCGAATCCGAGGAGCTGATGGCGCTGAAGTTGCATTCGAGCGATGAGGAAGACACCGGGCTCACCGGCCTCGCGGGAGGGCTCTGCTTCGACTTCCATAAGACGAACGAGGATTTGTTTTTGATCGGGACCGAGGAGGGGCGCATCCACAAGTGCTCCAAATCTTACTCGGGGCAGTATCTGGATACCTACGAGGGCCACAGCATGGCCGTGTACGCGGTACGCTGGAACCACTTCCACAGCAACATTTTTATTTCGTCGTCCGCGGACTGGACGTGCAAGCTGTGGGACCACACCTGCAAGACACCGGTGATGAGCTTCGACCTCGCGCAGCAGGTGGGGGATGTGGCCTGGGCGCCCTACAGTTCGACGGTGTTCGCCGCCATTACGAGTGACGGCGTGACGCACGTGTATGACCTGAACGTGAACCGAAACGGGCCGTTGTGCTGGCAGAAGGTCGTCACCAAGGCAAAGTGCACGCACCTTGCCTTCAACAGCGACTCACCCATTCTCATCGTCGGCGACGACCGTGGAGGTGTCACCAGCCTGAAACTGTCGCCGAACCTCAGAGTATTACATATCCTGCTTGTTAGCTTTGAACGGAATACACGATAGGATGTAAGGATGCAACTCCATTCTACTCAATTCACTCTCCCTCTTCAGCAATGTTTCTTAACGCTTTTCTGGGCTGGGCGGTTAGTTACTTCTAGTTATTGTTCAACATTTGTTGGGTTCTACGTCTAGTGTGGCACTGTCCCGTAGTGGTCGCTCCAGGGTGGAGTAGTAGCGGCCTAGGCTAAGCTGCGCGTGACGCGGTCGTGAGCTCACACGTGCATCTTGTTGCCTCCAGTTTTTCTCAAACCGAATGGCTCTGAGAGTCGGATGGCGTCAGTCAAGTAGGAGTGAGTGAGTTGATAATTCTCTGATCCCCCCTCCGCAGCGCGCCATGACTCAGCAGGGCGAGGAACCGCCGAAAACGGGCGAAGAGTTGATCACACAGGAGCTAGAGGCCATGGAACAGCTGCTGTCTATGGTTGTGGAGACTGTGGAGTAGGTCGAACCGCTGCCATTTGGTCGCACTTTTTCGCTGCTCTTGATAATATCACTTGGGCCATGTTTAATACTAGCGGAATGGCGTACAGTACTAGCAGATCTCGGTGGCATCAGCGTCGTAGACTTCTTATTACACCACGGGGAAAGCAAAAGCTATTCATCACCAAATATCACTCAGCTGCAGCAAAATCGGGTTTTGCTGCGCTAGTAGAATGGCCCAAGAGGCCCTGCTAGATCCAGAATATTTCGATTGATTCACCATGCATAGTAGTCTTATCCGTTCGATATTTCGATTGATTCACCAAGCATCGCTTCGGCGCCATCCGTCCTAGGTTAAAGTTTCGATTGATTCAACATGCATCGGAATTAGAGCTCATCTGTAGCTAGCTAGCCTAGCTAGAGAATCATTCTCCCGCAAAAGTGGTGAACTCACACAGTTCTTGCGTATCGTCTGATAGTGGGTACTGTCAATATGGACTGCCATGCTAGCGATAATTCAGCTTTTTTTTGACTGCAATCATTTTGAGGATCGAGATTATTCTCGATTGTTCGCGATACGTGTCCCCAAAAAGAGCGTGTCGGATGAGTAAAAGGACGGGAGAGATGAAACGTCATTCTGTGCGCTGAGGCTCGACGTTTTCGTGAGTGCGAATCGTGAAGCTCGGACGCGCATTGCCGTGCTCAAACGTGCTATGTTTGAGGCTTTTAACTAGCGAAGAGCTGCTCGTTCTGTAGTTGATTTATTTATTGTTGTGGACCCCATAACTTGATGGTTAGGGGTACCGC
>JACKZZ010005627.1_pt1 | contig 12654 bp, 7 predicted proteins | sample 8027871 | NCBI WGS metagenome assembly JACKZZ01 (sample SAMN15724774, study PRJNA655200) | protist metagenome | isolation source: fluorescence activated cell sorting (FACS) single amplified genomes of... | place: USA: West Boothbay Harbor, Gulf of Maine | collected 2000-07-19
TCTGAAGTGCATCTAGCGCTCGTCATTGTGGGAACTGTCGTTCCGACAGCTATGTCAAAGTGGTCACGAGGCACAGTCTGTTGTTGCCGGTCGGTGGGGTGTTCCAATTTAGATTCGGAGACTCGGATTGTCCGCAAGCTCCGGCTGGACCAGAGCGACCCGTCTGAGAAAAGTGCAATGGAAATTGTTGAGCGTGCGAGGAGAGTGAAATTATCGAATTAAGAAGAGAGAAAAGCAATAACGGTACCCGGTGCGAACGTGTGAGTACCGGGTGTTTATGGGAGCGACAGAGCGTGACCGGTCTCCTCATTGGGCTGGCCGAACCCTGCTTGAGCGAGCTAAAGCTATTACACAGCGGGGAGTGGCCGCAAACGCCACTCGGAAAATATCTTCTTGTCCACGACGCACCCCGTGCTAGGACAGAAGACATGTGAAAAGGAGGGCGTTGACCCCATGACATCTCCGCCGCACCCCACGGCCGCGCCGCGGGTGGTGGACAGTGAGCACCGCGTGGCCGATTCGTAACCCAGAGATCAGACCGCTGCCCTGACGCCCTGGAGCACAACCTTGCTCGTCTCAGCGCGGGCAATTCCAGTAATAAGACGCTCCTTTCTAGTCCTGGCTTGGGCCCGGCCTAAGCTGCGGCCAGACGACGACCTTCTCAAAAAACTTGCCGCCAGAAAGCATGTGGCGAAAAGCGGGCATCCTGTGCAAGACCGAGTCCTCGTTCGCGCCGCGGAAGAGATGGAGGCGGCGGGCGCGCAAGAGGACGGCAGCGAGGGCCCGACGGGAGCATCTGATTGCGGCACGCCGCGGCAAGCTCAGGAAGAAGGAGGTGGGCAGCAGCAGCGGGGCGCAGAGCCCTCAGCTTCACGCGCCGCGCCCGGAGGCGCGATTTCATCTGCGCAGACGTGCGCGAGAAGACTGCGCGGCGGATCGGTGTTGTGAAGGCCCCCTCTCCCGGGGGCCGAAGAACCACTAACCGGACCGCGCAGTTTTTATAAAAGGGAGAGCGCCGGCTTCTCTGGAGGCGCTTGTGGGGAGACGCGGCCAGGCTAGACCGCTCAAGGCCAGACAGCGCGCGGGCAGAGTCTGATAAAAATCATAAATGAGACCTTGGCCATCGGGAGCCACGCCGGCAGCCCGTAGTGTCGGGACGCGGGAGGAGAAGAAAGTAGTGACGTACATCCCTTTGCGCGATGTGCTGTCCCGGGATATCCGGAGACTGATGCAGACCGTGCCGATCATTGTGGGGGTGACTGGAGTAGTAAACAAGAAGTTCGTCAAGAGCGCGGGAAAAAAGACCCGCAAATCCCGCCGAGGCAGCTGTGCCGCATAGCAGCAACGGAAACAGTGAAGACTGGGGGGCGCACCGTGAAAGCAGCAGGAGAGCCCCAGAAGGTGTTGGGGGACGCGGGCAGTTTTGGAAAAAAGATATCGAAATCAGGGTTAAGGTGTGTGAACCCGAGTGAGGCCATCGCGCGGAAAGAGAAAAGCTGCGAGAGAGAGCGATGGGCGAACAACCAGCCCTCGCATTGCGCGCTACTTTCCGAGCGACTCTCCTGGCGAGCCCTTCTCGGAGGGCGGAAAGGGAAAACAGACCAAGTGCGACGGGGAGGGCCAAACCTACGTGTTTGGACCGGTGTCCAGCAGCTGGGAGGAATGTCGCGCGGAAAGCGTGGCGCTATACCTGGGTCTCGAGAAGGACCGAGTAGCGCGCTACTTTCCGAGCGACGGGCTGTTGTCGCGGTCCTGACCCTCCCTCAGGGCCAATGCGAGGGCTGGTGTGTTCTGATGTTGGGCGGAGGCGCCGTGCATGAAGTCATGCTGTGCGGCCGGATCTATTTCCGCACACGCGACCAGGGCCTGATATCCGTCGACCAAACGGCGCGTCGCTCGGAAAGAGTTTCGCTACTTTCCTGCCGAAGAACCAGCCCAAACGCTACACCCAAACGTCCCGGTACAGCCAAACGCTCACACCGATATCGAGATAGTTAGAAGAGAGTAGAAGAGAGGAAAGAAAAACAAATTGTCAGTGCTGCGACGGAACGGATTCCGGGACGGAACGAAATTCTTCCCACGCCTTCTCAAACCCTCGAGAAAAAATTCTCACCGATGTACTACTCATTCAAGTAGATCTCATCATTCTCCCAGACTTTTTTCCGGCGCTACGCGCGCCCGCCTCCGATGAGATAGGGAAAGCCGTGCCGTTGTGGCAGATCCCGGAGGCGCAGCCATGGACACAAGCTTATGGCACAATCTACCGCGCGCCGCTCCACATGCGGGTTCCGGGGGCGATCATCGGGCTTCTTGCGGGAGTCAGTTGGGGTCAATTTTTTTTTCGCGCGCTGCGCACGCGGCCCATATATTAAAACACGCAACGTTTTCTCTGAGAATTCATGGTCGTGCTTCGGCACTTCCGGTGGAGCCTCGTGTTTAAATTTTTTTTTGCGCGCTGCGCGCGCGGCTCTGGTAAAAAAAGTTAAACGAAGCGTTCTTTCTGATGTTTCATAGTCGTGTGTCCACATTTCCAGTGAAAATGGTTGTCGGTGCCGAGCATAGCGCGGGCACCCGACCAGGCCTCCCACAGGCGCGCTTTCTCCGGCCAGCCGCCAGCCCACCTGTAGCGCATGTGATATGACAGGCGACAGTTCTTTTCCCGCCCCCTCGGGATCTCATGGATCTATGAGCCCCATTCCGTTCCGATGCGTTTCCGGGGATTTCGACCCCGGAGCTGCGTCGGGCCCCATCGGAAAAACCGTTCCGTCGCAGGTCTTGAAATAGTGAAAGAGGAGGAGTATCTGCACTTCGGATGGGCTTCCCAGTGGCTGGCCCCCCTCTCGTCGTAACGCATGCCCCCAGTCTCAGAGTGGAGCGGATCCATTTCGATTCGCAGAAGATGAGAGAGAAAAGTAATATGGTCCGGGAAGTGACGACTGGGCCTCAGGAGAACATCCTGCCAAATATTTATGCCCTCCGGGACGTTGAGGAAGAAGAAGTGAGGAGCCGAGATGATGCATTAGCTACTTTTTTGCGCTACACGTGAGCCCCATTTTTTTTTCCTATTGATCCCCGAGTGTCCTGTGAGAGATAGTCTCAGTTTTCGTGGAGCCGTAGTGTGCCAATCGAAATTCCTAGAAGCAATAGCAGTTTGGACAACTACAAGTGTGGGGAGATTCCAGATAATCGGAGTTTTTATATCTTTGTCCCGCCGTTCTAGAGCAAAGATGACATCGCCGCGCTCGATTGTTGTCACGTTCACGAATCTGCTGAACGGCGACTCGGAGGCGGTCAAGGTGACTGTGAAGAGGGAGAACTATGAGCAAGGAACCATTGCCGATCTGATGAAGATCCTCTCCACGAAGCTCGAAATTCCTCCCAACCGGGTCCAGATCTTTCGAGATCCTCACGGTACCAATTGCCGCACAATCATACTAGCGTTTTTCAGAGCGTGGTCATGCGCCTTTGGCGAGTCGCAGGTTTTCTTCTCGACAGTGTGGTTCGACCCCACCCGCTTACAAGATATAGTTCGATAGGGTCTAAGCTATGTACTCATGGCATTCAATCTATCGTTGGTGGGTCCTTAAATTTTGATTTCGCCCCTAGAGAATACTCTGTCTCTTTGAAGTCTGATCTCATTTGGTGTCTGAAGAATTGCGCAAGAGTCGAAGAGAATAAGCCGGCGAAACTAACCCAGGCGACCTCATTCAAACCACCATCTCACTGACAAAATCCACCGAGAGTTAGGCGAGATGTGGGGATCCCACGTCGTCCGCCGCACAGAAATTCGCGCGCCAGTTTCGCGTAGTCCGCACGACCCACCGCTGCTCGTCCAGTCTCCGCGCGGCAACCAGCGTGCGCAGATTGGTTATATGCAGAAGTGGAAGATTTGTGCTCGTATTGCCACTTTTGCTAGAACTGCTCTTGCTCGTGTCCCGAGGATTCTGCCCTGCCGCTTTCGCGGGTGGACGCGCGCCGACGCTGCGGCATTTCGCCACCCCGCTCCTGCTGTGCCACGCAGAGGCGCGCCAGCCGCACTGCGTCGAGCCTTCCGTCGTTCGGGCCCTGCAGATGCGCAAGATTGCCAAGCACCATCGCTCCAAAGCTCGGCCGCCCCAAAGTCCCGCTTGGTCCCCGCACCGAACGCGCGCGACTCAAGCAGCACTCGCAGGCTGCACCTGCATTTCTGGCATCCGCCGATGACAACTCGAACAGTGCGCGCAGCTCGTGCGAGGGAAGCAGGCGCGCGGCTGCCGACAGCAGCTTCAAGTTCCAACTCACACGACAATCTGCCGCAAAACAATGACAATCAGGGGAGATCTACATCACAATGCTCATTTTTCACGGAAACAACGCTGCAAAAAGCCAGTGAAGGAACTGCACAGGTGGTGGAACAAACGGTCCGAAGGTCTGTGCTGCAAACGGTCCGTCACATTTCACGAGCTGCTTCATGTTCCTCCGGGTGCCTCGCAGAGCACACTCGCTGCGAAAGTAAGAAGCCCTCTTTCCGAATCCAATCGACACCCTCCGCGCACGCAAAGAGGAGAAAGAAATATCACAATGTCACGTAACGACTTCAGCGCAGAATAGACTGATAGTATTCGAACCCCTTATGTCGTATGGGCAGTCACGAGATGTTTTTTGATCATACACCAAAAGCACTCAGTGAACACCCCACGACATGCGCGGTTAACAGTTGCTTGTCAAGAGTCGGACAGGATTGTTTGCCAGTTGATCGGACACCATTTTCTGCGAGTTTGTTCACCTAGCACATAATTTTTCACCTAGCACATAATTTCCTCCCAGAAGGTCCCCGCTTCCCTGTCCGCTTCCGCAAGCAGCTTCTCCATATCGCTCACCACACTTCCCCCCTCCTCTGCGAAGATCCGGCCCGCCTCGCGCTGCAGGGCCTTCAGACGCTTCCGCAGGGGCGCAGCCAGCAAAACCGACAAGCCCGTGCCGTCCTCCGTGGGCACACCGGCCATGGCCTCGGCGGAAATGCGGGAGATTTCTGCGCGTTTCTTTTTCAGGCTCTCCAAGCCGCCTTCGCGCGCTTCCCTCAACAGATCCCCGCCCTTGGCCGGCGCGTCCATCACCAGCGAGACGAGGCGGTCGAACTCGCGCTGCTGCTTCTGGGCCTTCTGCTGGTTATCTCGCTGGTTAATACTACTAGTGGTGGCGCCACCAGTCTCGCCGTTCGCGCCGCCGACTGCCGATGATGTCACCGCTGCTGTTCCCGACGAGTCCACCAAGGTCCCGATATCACAGCTGTTATCGCCCATAAGTTCCTCGTCGTTCGTACTATTATTCCTTGTTTCCTGCACTTTGCGCGCCTTCTTCGCCGCCCGGGGCACCTCCTCACGCACAAGGCGCTGGAGACGGGCGTGCAGGGTGCGGAGAGAGGACGATGCTGCCGTTACCTCCGCCATTTCCGCCACCAGCGCCGCAACCCTGGAGACCAGAAGACAGCCACGCTCGCGTGCCCCCCGTCTGGCCGCCTTCACGGTCGCAATCTGCTCAGCGAGGAGGAGGCGCGGAAACAAAATGTCCCGCAGCCGCGCAGCGTCCTCGTCGGAGGCCTCCGAATCGTCGCTTCCGTTTTGTCCGCGGGGCCCACCCGGCAAGCCGTCGGTTCCGCTACTACTAGCAGCCGCATTGCCGTAAGTTCCGCTAGAACCACCGTCGTGGCCAGCACCCGATGGGGATCCGTGGGGCCCGAAGTTGTTGTCCCGATCGTGACCGGGGGGACCATCGTCTATCACGATGGTTTCGTATTCGGGTTCGATCGTATTCTCTACCGTCTGCCCTGGTTTTGCCGCACCTTGCCCCGCGATAGTACCCGTGTCTCCCTCCGCCGGAGCGTCGAAGGAAAAAAACTGGGATTGCTGCGGGGGCTGCTGATAGCTGCGGGCTGCTGCGGGGGCTCCTCCTGCGGGGTCTCCTCCTCCGGCTGCTGTGGCGTGATTCCTACTATACGTAGTACTATACTGGTGATTGTACTGCACCATCTCCTCACTCTGCTGGGTGGCCTCCTCGACCAGATCCAGCCAGAGCTGGCCGAAGGGGTCGTCGGCGCTTTTCGCAGCGGAATAATTACTACCTTCTTGCTCAGCAACATCGCCACCTTCTTGCTGCTCATCGCCAGACTCTGCCTCCAGCAACATCGCCAGGCTCTGCAGCACGTCGCTCCTGTCCGCCAGCTTTTTGCGCGCGAAACTCCCGCTGATCGCCCTGCGCAGACTGTTCACCTGCTCGATTTTGCGCAGGGACACATTCAGGACGAACTTCGTCGGCCCACTTGCACTGGTACTACTACTTGCGGAACCTGCCTTCGCGGAGGAGTGCGCACCCGACTTCGCGGAGGGGTGCGCACCTGAAGTTCCCGCAGCAGCACATGCACTTGCGGTGGTAAAGAGCCGGACACTGATTACGCGCTCCTTGTCCAAATCTACTAAAACCTGCGCCGGCGATTGCCGCGGCCGCAGGAAGGCAAACAGCAACAGCGCCGAGTCGGCGGGCAGCACGGTGAGACCCTCGAGGGCCATGCGGCCCTCCATGCGCTGGCACCCCGAGTACACCGCGATGCGTTCGTACTTGTGGAGCCGCAGCAGGGAGAGCGGATTCAAGTTTTGGCTACCAGTAGAATTATCGCCAACCTTCGTCACCCGGAAATGGTTCTCGTCTTCGTCGCCCGGGCTAGTAGGAGTTTTCTTCTGGGTGCTTGAGTTCACACCACTGGGGTTCTTCAGTCTCGAAGAATTCTTCACCGCCTCCTTCGCGCTCACGAGCGTGAGCTTTTTACGGAGTTTTGAGGCAGTTTTGCTGCTGGGGCAATTCACCACGAAGCCGCAGGGGTTGCGCCAGGCCCCGCTGCCCACAAACTCGCCCTTGGCGTGCCAGTGCAGCTGGAAGGGGTGCTGCGGGGACCGCAGCTCCACGCGAGTCGAGTGGCTCCCGTAGCCCTGCAGGTCGATCCGATCTGCGCTCGTGGGGACGACGTCGCGAGAACCGCCGCCACCTTTGCTCTTGCCGCCTTTTCCTCCGTAGGATCCATAGCTACCGCGAAAGCCGCCACTTTCGCCGCCCTTCCCGTAGTAGCCGCCGCCCTTCCCACCTTCGCCCTTCCCGCCCCGCACCAGGTCCCAGACGAAGAAGGGGCGCCCCGACGCGCACTGGAAGAGCAGGTGCAAGGTGTCGAAGCTGAGACTGCGCACCAACGAGGCCTTGTTGGGCTGCTGGTAGGAGATGTTGGTGGCCTGCGTCTTCAGCAGCTGCTCCATGTTCCCCTTCGTCAAAGGCACGCCCATCTTGTGCAGCATCACCATCTTTTCGCGCCAGTACGCGAGCTCCAGAAACGCGCGCCTTCGTGCCTCCACCACGCCGATGCGCGCGATCGAGAAGGGCTTGGAGAGAATGGTGTCCTCGGCAAGAGAGTCCTTGAGCAAAGCCTTCTTATCCTCGTCAAAGAGCATGCGGAAGTCCCAGGTGTGCGCGGTGGCGAAGGGATCGTCAACGGCAGGAAGCGCGATGATTTCCGGTCCCCCCTGCGCTCTCTGCGCCCGCCTTTTCGCACGCGCATCGCGAAAGACGATCTCGAGCGTCGGCAGCCCATCGGTCTTCGAGCAACTGGGGCGACTGGAGTGACTTTGCGCCTCCACAGAACTACTACCAGGTTTCTTGAGTGCCGCAATTACGGTTTCGCTCTTGACTGCCTCGATCGCCTGCTCGAGAGCCTGCGGGGCGCGCTGCGTCACGCCGGGTGGCTGCTGCGTAGATGACGAGGAAATTTGTAGCGACTTGCTGACAGGTAGATCCTTCACCTCCGCCTTCGCAGCGTACGCGGCCCAGTCGATTGCGGCGGAAGTCGATGGCACAGCAGCGGACGGGGAACCGGCCGCTTTGTCTCCAGTTTCTGCAGGCACGTTCGGTTTTCCACCCTCCCCTTCGACTCGTTTTCCACCCTCCTCTTCGACCTCGATGGTCTCGATATCCGCCAAGAAGTCGGCGAAAAGAGCGTCCGCGGCCTCCTCCGGCTTCTCTGGCTTCTCCGCATTCGTCGTCGCTGTCTGCTCCCCGGGGACATCGACATCCGCGATATCCTCCATCAGATTCGCCAGCAGCATATCGGCGTCTTCGTCTTCCGCCTTTTCCGCGGGACCCTCGTCTTCTCCCTGTGTCTGTACTTTTTTTTCTTCAACCTTGCCGTCTCCACTCTCCGGAGCCTCCTCTTCCACCTTCTCGGCAGCCTCTTCTTCTACCTTTTCCGCAGTCAATTCCTCTGCCTCGATCGCAGCGCCTTCTTCCACCTTCTCGGTAGCCTCGATCGCAGCGCCTTCTTCCACCTTCTCGGCAGCCTCTTCTTCCACCTTCTCGGCAGCCTCGTCTTCCACCTTCTCGGCAGCCTCGTCTTCTACCTCCATCGCGGCGTCTCCTCCACCTACCTCCGCAGGACCTTCCGTCTTCATCTCTTCTGATTTACCTGCATCGTCGCCTGCCTTTCCCGCTGCTTCCTCGTCGGCAAGTTCTTTAGCATCAGGGCTAGCGACGGCGGTTTCGGCGGTTTCGGCGTTCGCTGCAGGAGTATCGGGTAACTCTGCGCCAGCATGAGTACTATCGGGTAATAACTCCGCAGGTTGAGCGACTTCGTCGTCCCCAGCCTTGCCCGTTTTCAGTAGTTTGATGGTGATCGTCTTCCGCTCGGTCGTCTTCACCAGCGGTTTCTTGGGCCCCTCTTCGGGCGCCTCTTCTGGCGCCTTCTCGCCCCGCGCGGGGAAGCTCGACTTGGATTTTTTCGCCTCGTCGCGACTCGGGGAGTCCTTGACCTCGGGGAAAAAGCGTTTCCGCCGCTTGCTGCCGCGGTCGCCGCTGTCTTGCCGGTCGCGCGGGCCCCGGCCGCGCTTTTCGCCGCCCCGCTCCTCTCGGTCACGTTCTTCTCGGTCACGCTCTCTTCTTTCCTCCCGATTTTCGCCCCGCTTTTCGCCGCCACGCTTGTCCCCGCCGCGCTTGTCCCCCTCGCGAGAAGAAGGCTCGTCGCGCCGCCTCTCCCGCCGTTCGCGGGAGTTGTCCTCCCTTGCAACGACCCTGCGCCGCTCGCGGCTCCGCTCTCCGCGGCTCCGGCTTCGACTCCTGCCCTGCGCGGCACGTTTCTCAGCACGCTCCCGGCGCGCACGCACGTCTTTCAGCTTCGGGAGCGTGCTAACGTCAATCTCCTCCACAACTATGCCCGTGGTCGTTGTGCTGGCTGCGGTTGTCGTGCCTGCGGTTGTCGTGCCGCTCATAATACTGCTAACACCTCCATTCGTGGTTTTCTCGAAATGCCGGCGCCGCGCGTCCATCATGGCCTCCATCGCCTCGTCCTCGTCGCTCTCCTCGCGCTGCCGCACGGGCCCGTCGTCACCGTCGCTGTCATCTTCAGCACCCTTCTTCTTCGTACTATTAATATCCGCACCACCGTCTTCCGAAACATCATCCCCCCCCCTCACCTTCGCCGTCCTCGTCACCGCTGCTGGCGGTGCTGCTCGCGCTTTCGTCGCCGACGTTTCCGGCATTGTTGCCGCCGGTTTTTTCCGCGTTTTGCCCAGCCAACAGCACGAGGCCGTCCCCGTGCTCTCCGAAGGGGGCCACCTTCTGGCACTCCCCCCCGAAGCTGGCCCCCAGGCTCTTCCGCAACGAGTCCGGATTCTGCCTGATCTGCTCCGGAAGAGAAGGCATCACGAAGGACGTGCGGAAAGGATTTTTGCCATTCTTCGACTCCTCTTCGCGAAGCATCATACGCACATGCTCTGCGTTCGCGTTTAGCTTTCCGTGAGCGAACTGCGGGGAACAGCTTGCGACTAGGGCGGCGCGTAGAATAAACAGATCGCGCACGAAAATGTCGTCCAGAGTACTGCTTTTCGCCGGTGTCTGAGTCTTGGCAGTCTGCGCAGCCTGATTTCCGATCTCCGTCCCGGGCCCCTCCGTCGCCCTGTTGTTCCCCGCGCCGAGCCTCGCAAGCAGGCGCTCCAGTTGCAGTTTCGGCGTCCCGTCCACGAATCTGAGCACTCGCTCGGCCGTGTCGATCACCTGGATGGCGAGCAGCGTGAGTCTCTTGGGCATCACCGCGTTCCCGCGCGCAAAGTTCGCACTGTGCGCAATGAACTGGTACCGCTGGTGCTGCGCGCGCCGGGCGCGTTTCGTTTTCCTCACCTGCTGCTGGCTTTCGGGCCCCTGTTCTCCATTCACAGAGTACACTCCCAAAGTACTCTCCTCGTCGTCCGCGAGGACCTCCCCCCCCGGAGGCGCGTTCAGCCCCCGGAGCCACGCCATGAAGAGATTCCGCAGCATGATGGGTTCCGAGTTGGTGTTCTTGTCGAACCGCTTCCGCGCCTCCCAACTGCGGCACAGCGCCTCCTCGAACGCCTTCCGCTCGCGGAACACGAAAGGGCTCGGCATGGAAAACGGGTCGTTGGCCGCCAACGCGCACGCCATCACCACCGCGTCTGCCACGCACCCGAAGAGCGCGCCGAAGTAGATCAGACGCACCTGGCGCAGATCCAGCGGCAGCTGGATGGCGAGCTGGCCCAGCAACGTGATGTCGGCGAAGTCGGAGGTGCTGGTCAGCGCCCCCACGTCGGCGAGGTTCTGGATCGCTTTTTCCAACCGCTCCGTGCGCGGCGGCTGCACGGTAAGCTTCAGCATTTCGCGCGGCGCGAGGGTGCCGATGCGCGGCATCTTCTCGCGGATCTTGCCGGAGAGCTGCTTCACCTGCAGGTACAGCTTTTCCAGAGGCGCGTTCTCGATCTCGGGCGCGTCGTAGACCGGCATCGGCCCGTTCTGGTAAAAGTTGCGGGGGACCATGCGGATGGCCAGCCCCGAAAACACGCGGCCGCAGCGCCCGGACCGCTGCGAGGCAGATGCGTGGCTGATCCACTGCGTCATCAGGCTCGCGGCGTCGCGCTCCTTGTCGTAGCTGAGTGAGGAGGGGGGCGGGGAGATTGTTGCTGAATTGGAAATGCGCTCTCTGTGGGCATCGCGCTCTCAGTTTCCTTACGTAATATTATGTGGCATTGCATACTCATGTAGTTATCATCTTCGCGCCACTTGAGTCAGTTCAGAAACCGAGAATCCGTCGCCAGGCCTCCTCCTTTTCAGCCTGCAATTCACGCGGCCAGCCTTTAAGCGTAGCTCTCTCTCTCAGGTACTATTTCGTGTTCCGTAGCTCTCTCGTGCACTGACAATCGCTCCGTCCACGCTAGTCTATTTAGTACTATGTCTATTACTAATTACTCACGCCATCACCCATCATTACCATCATGAAGTATGGTGTCAAATAGTATTTCCGTTTAAGATTTCGTACCCCAGCTGCCGTTTGAGCCCGAGGTCGATGACTACGCGCACTTTCGGCAGGGTGACGCTGGACTCCGCGATCGTGGACGCGAGATAGACGTAGGTGGTTCCTGCCGGCGGCTCCACAAAGGCCTCCGCCTGCTCGTCCATGGGCACCGTCGAATGCAGTGCGAACAGGCGGAAGCGGTCTTCATGGGACCCACTAGTATCCGTTTCAGTATTCCCCGACAACAACCCCGTCGCCAGCGCCTCGAACGCATCTGTGATCTCCCCGATGCCGGGCAGGAAGATCAAGATGCTCTCGCCGGGCGCGCCGAGAATCTTGACCAGATCAAGCAGCAGGTGGTTGAAGCCGTCGGGGATGCGGGGGGCGATGGAGAGCTGGATATGCTTCGTCAAGTCTCTTCCTGCTCCGCTCGCCCCGCTCTGGTTTTGCTCGTTCATTCTCCGAAATTCGTCGTCACTTTTTTCGTGCATGGGTCCCATCGCGTTCATCGCGGAAAGCGCCAGCATCCCCTTCTCGCCCGCGCGGCGAGCGGCGGAATCCAGCGCCTTCTGGTACCGCTCTAAACTCTCCGAAAGGATGTCCTCCGCCCTTTTGGAGAGCGCGAGGCCGGAGCGCGCGCGCAGCACGTCCGCGCAGGAGGACGCGAGGCCGGCGAGGTTGGCGCTTTTTTTGGGCCCCTGTTGTTTGGGCCCCTTTCCCGTGGAGGCCGAGAAGTCCGCTGAACTTGTACTAGTTGCACTCGTACTCCCCGTCCCCGTCCCCAGCGCCTTCTTGAATAGAAACAGGTCGTCGAGATACATCAGATCCACGTTGAACCGCTTCACGCCTACGAAAATGGGCGGTGGGATCGCGTTTCTCCGAAAACTTTCGTTTCCGACGTTGAAGTACTCGGAGAAGAGCCCGCCCTGCATGGTGGCACTCATGAGTACGAGTTTGAAGTCCGCCATGCGGTGCTGCTTCTGCAGTTTCAGCACCAGCGTGAGAAGATCCGCGTCCACACTCCGTTCGTGGACCTCATCCAACACCACGTGCGAGAACCTTCGAATCGCAAGCGGGTCGTTCACCAGCACCTGCAGCAGATAGCCCGTCGTCACGAACAGCAGACGTGTGCGCGGGTCGAAGCTGCTCTCGCCGGAAATCTTATATCCGACAAGCGAGGAGTCGTCGTGATGTGGCCGACGAGAGATGGCCGCTGTGCCCGCGGAGGAGGGGCCGTCGGTGGCGTTGGTCTGCGGGAGATTATTTCCGGCCGTTGTTATATTACTGTTGTTGGCCGTTGTTGCACTGTTGCTGGCCGTTGTTAAGAGCTCCGCAGGCAGGTC
>JACKZZ010020156.1_pt1 | contig 12649 bp, 18 predicted proteins | sample 8027871 | NCBI WGS metagenome assembly JACKZZ01 (sample SAMN15724774, study PRJNA655200) | protist metagenome | isolation source: fluorescence activated cell sorting (FACS) single amplified genomes of... | place: USA: West Boothbay Harbor, Gulf of Maine | collected 2000-07-19
AAATATCAAAAGACCTTTCAAAACGCGTGCATTGAAAATTCATATTAAACAAATCGGTTCTAGAGAATCTGCGGTTTGTGGCCCACAAAAACGTGGTGTTTGTATAAAAGTATTTACTAAAACTCCAAGAAAGCCCAATTCTGCTATTCGTAAAGTCGCCCGTGTTCGGCTGTCTACAAATAAAAATGTAACTGCGTATATTCCAGGTATTGGACATAATTTACAAAAATTTTCTAATGTTTTAGTACGAGGTGGTCGTGTGAAAGATCTTCCTGGTGTAAAATATCATATTTTAAGAGGTAAATTTGATTGTCAACCAGTTTCTTCAAGAAAGGTCAGTCGTTCGAAGTACGGCGTACGTAGAAGCGTTGCTAAGCCACGTCGCTTGTTAGCGCGTTTAAAAAAACGTTTCACTTTTTTAACATCTCTAAAAAAATAAATATAATGAAATTTAGTCGTATTTTTTTTACATATAAAAAACTTACACAAAATTACATACAAAAAAAAGGTAAGTTTCAGCGTGCATTTAAACAATTTTCAAAGGTGTCTAGTACTTTTAAACGAACGCAAGCTATTTCATCTGTATCTATTTTAAGAAAGGCAACTGGTAATGTACAGCCTTTTTTATATTTACGTAGCAATAAACGTGGTCGTAAAGCTATTCAGTATCCTGTCTTCTATATAGATAGAAGACAAGGATTAAAAAAAGGCTTTAAGATGTTATTTAGTAAAACTAGTTCAAAAGTGACATCTGATTTTATTAAAAGATCAGTTTTAGAAATTATAGATGCTTCACGTAAACGTGGATCAACAGTCCAACAAGTGAATGCATTGCATCGTTTAGCTTTTTCTTTGAAATTTAATCGATTTTATAAGAAAGGCAAAAAATTAACTAAAAAGTAAAGTGTGTGTTATTTCTACGATACAAAAAAAATATAATAAAGGTAAAAAAGGCGGTTCTCGCTTTACATCTATAACAAAAGTATCTTTTACACAAAATTTTAAAAAAGTGCGTCAGCTATTGTTATTCAAAAAAAGCCAAAGTGGTCGTAATAATACTGGTCAAATCACCGTGGCCCACCAAGGAAGTGGCGTTAAAGTTGGATATCGTCTAGTTGATAACAAACGAGAGATTGTAAGTAAGTTGCAAGTTTTGCGTCTTGAGAGTGTACCTCGCAGTACCCGTACAGCATTTCTTGCTTTAGTTTTATATCCTTTCTCTGTATTATCTTATGTTATAGCACCTCACGGTATAGGTATTGGTAGCATTATACACAATCATGGTTATATTCCAGTTGGACAATCAAATGCATCAAGTACTGTATTAGAAACAGGTTCATCTGTATCTATAAGTGCAATGCAACCTGGTTTATCTATTCATAATGTAGAATTGCTTCCAGGTAGAGGTGGTGTATTAGCTCGGGCTGCTGGAACATTTTGTACAATTCGATTTATAAACAATGATCTTGGAGTTGCCCTTTTAAAGTTACCATCAGATGGCTACGTTAAAGTTTCCATCAATTGTCGAGCTGTCGTTGGTCGTGTTTCTAATATATTTCATAAGAATAATATTATAGGCAAAGCTGGTCGTAATCGTCGTGCGGGTATACGCCCTACTGTTAGAGGTGTTACGAAAAACGCTGTGGATCATCCGCATGGCGGTGGCGAAGCTCGTAGTAGTTCCGGTCGTCCTTCTGTAACGCCTTGGGGTAGAATAACAAAAGGTCAACCAACAGCAAAGAAGCAACGCATGCTTGCATTGAAACGATTAAAGATGTTTAAAGAGTATATTCAATAAAGTATGAGATCTACTTGGAAAGGTTTATTTATTACACATAATTTAGCAAAAGAATTTTTAGAAAAACCTACTCAAACAGATAACTTCAAAGAGAGTAAAAAGACATTAACAGTTTATTCAAGGTCTAGTACTATTCTCCCTTGCTTTGTGGGTCATGACTGCTCCGTCTACAATGGCCGTAGGTTTTTCTTTTTTTCAATTACAGAAGCCCATGTCGGTTATAAATTTGGTGAATTTTCTCCAACAAGAAAAAATTACAAACCAAAAATCAAATCACCAAAGAAAAACACTAGTAAAAAAAATAAATAATGTCCAAAGTTAATACATTAAGTTTTCGTTTAGGCACTCAACGAGGTTGGAATTCTATTTGGCATGTAAACAATGATTTATATGGACTATTGGTTCAGCAAGATCTTTTAATTCGTCATTACATTAAAGGCTGTTTGCTTAACTCAAAATACAATTTGATTGTTAATGATGCTATTATAAAGCATACAGTTAAATTTACTTATATTCATATTTTTCTTTTAGAAAGACCATCATTTTTAGCAAAAAGCAGTCTAATTTCTTTTACAACTTATTTGAATGAAAATATTTCTCGTATTTTGCAAAAGCCCACAACTAGCGTTAGAATTTTTGTTCATACTCAAACAAAAGAACAATCACGTTTAGATCCTAAAGTTATGGTTGAAGGTATACGCTTTTTATTTTTAAATCAACAACAAAAACGATTAACTGGTCGTAGACGGAAAACGTTTTTACATCCATTTTTTTCAAAAAGCGTTGCTCCGAAAAATTGGCGTTTTCGCTCTTTGAATGGGTGGTTTTATTTCTTACTAAAAGAACGATTTAAAAAGGTTTTAAACAAAAATACAGCAGATAAAACAATTCTACGTGGGTTATGCTTTAAATGGACAGGACGTCTTTCACGAGGAGCTAGAAGTCGCAGTTTAACAATTAAACGTGGTTTCATCCCATACCAAACAGTTGTTCGGCCTGTCGAGTATGGCGATACATTCATTATTACAAAGTTTGGTTTAGTTCATCTTGAAATTTGGCTGTATCGCACAAGAAAATAAAGATTATGCTAAAATACCAAAAGGAAATAATTGACTGCCGTTTTTTATTTTTTCAAGGGAATTCTGCTTCAACAATAGTTTGTTTTTTGCATCTCCAATACAAGGAATCCAACGTTCAAAAGAGAGAATTTCTTCGTTACCAATTTAAAAAACTTGGCGGTAAAATCAGCTTTTATTCAAAAGCAACTTTAAGCGTGTTTCTAAGCGATTTTGCAAAAGTAAAATCTAAAGATTCCTCATTAGCTTTGTCACCGACAATTTTAAGAGGATTACTTTCAAATAGTTTATATGTTGCAGTATTACCTGTTACTAAAGCTTCAATTGATTTTTTATTTCATAAGCAAGGTAGTGACTTTATGTTTATGCCTTTATATTTTTTATATGACAATTCATTTGTTCCAGCAATTTATATAAAAAGATTGCCTCAAAGATTTTTCTATAGAAATCGGGTTAGAAAATCACTAAAATTAATTTTTATTACACTATTTTCTTTCATGTTTCAAATTCTACGTAAAAAGCATTCAATTTTCAGTAGTCTTTTACTTCTACTAAAGAATAAAAAAAGAGCAAATGCCAACTAGATCATCTACACATTTTAGAAAACCGTTTCGTTGTCGAATAAAATATTCTGAAGCACAAAGAAATCTTAAATTGCTAAAAGGAACGCTAGGCTTGATAGTTGTTGAATCTTGTAAAGTCACTAAAGGTCAAATTGAATCTGGCCGTATTGCTATTGGACGTATATTAAAAAGAAAAAAAGGTGGTATCCAAGTGTTTGTTAATGCAAAAGCAAATAGAATAGTTACAGGAAAACCAGCAGAAATTCGTATGGGTAAAGGTAAAGGTAGCATGATAGAAAATATACATTTAGCTCAAAGAGGTACTATTCTTTATGAGTTGAAAATTCCTGAATCAATGAAATCTCGTGGTATGCAAGCATTAAAGTATGCACAAACAAAAATGCCTATGCGTACTTGTGTTATTTGGCGTAGTCGGTTACCAACTAAATCTATTACGAAAGACAGCGGTTCAGCCTCAATATTATTTAATCCCAAAGACTTTTTATGATTTGCATAGGTACTAATGTTTTTATAACTGACAATTCAGGTGTTTCAAGTGTTAAATGTATCAAATTTGTTAAAACAAAAAAGAATATTGGAACGCCTTTAAGCGATATTGTTGGTGTTGTTCAACATTCAAGAACATCTTCGAAATTTAAGAAAGGTGCTATCGTAAAAGCTCGTTTACTTAGTACTGGTCGAAGTTTTTATAGAAAAAATGGTCGTTTTATCAAAACGCAAAAAAGTTTAGGCATAATTCTAAATGACAAAATGTTGCCTTTTAGCAGTAAAATTAAAGGGGTAACAATATCAGAAGTTCGTCAATCGTACTTAGGTAAATTACTTGTTCTCGTTCATAAAAAGTTATAATGAAAGCAGCAATTCCACGTTTTGAAAGTTTTAATAATAACATTATTTTGCCAGATATAGTACGTAAGCAGTCAGTAACTAATCCTTATCAATTACCTAAATTGAATTCAATATTATTGCATGTACATTCCAAAAATGCAGCAAAGGATTTAAAAGAGTTAAAAAAGATTTATAATGTTTTAAGCTTTATTAGTGGTGTTGAGCCTACATTAGTTACTGCTAAAAAGTCTATTGCTCAATTTAAAGTTCGTAAAGGAGCCTTTGTTGGTTGTAAAGTATCTTTAACGCAATCGCGTATGATGTTTTTTTTAGATTATTTAGCATCAACTGTTTTTGATGCTTATATTGACGCGGATAAAATTCCAATTACATTGCCATACGAAAATTCAATTAGAAAGATTGGTAAATTTAAACGTACGTACGCTTTCGGTATAAAAAATATTCTGGAATTTTCACAATTAGAAAGCCATTCTCTTTGGCTGAAAAATATTAATGGTGTTGATATTTCTTTATGCTTTACTCAAAGTTCAAATCAAAGTTTAATGCATTTTTTGACAAGGTCATCTATTTTACCGATAAATTTTATAGCAAACAAAAATTAAAAAATGAGACACATTAATATTGACGACAAATTACGTCGAGATTTCATTAGTTCATCAGAAATTTCTCGACGTCTATTATTGTATTTACGCAGAGTTTACGGCGGTAATTTAATTACGCATCTCTTAGAGAAACTGTCTAAGGAAGGTTGTAATATTAGTAAAGTGCAAACACCTTGTCTTGTAACAGGTCGTAGTCGAGGTGTATTAAGACGTTATAGACTATCACGTATTGAAACGCGTCGTCTTTTTGCAAAAGGTATTTTGCCTGGTGTGCGTAAAAGCTCTTGGTAATATTTTATAAATAAAATGAAAATTACACAAATTCAATCTGTCTTAAAAAATTTTTTACAAGGAACGCGTTCTCGAAAGGTAAGGATTATTGTAAATAATTCTAAAGAAATCTCCTCGATTTTAGATATTCTTATGAATTATGGCTTTATTCTGGGTTATTCAAAAGAAGCTAATGAGAATTATCGTATTCGCATTAATATCTTTCCTCGCTATAAACAAAATGGAAGTGCGTTTTTAAACGAGATCTATTTTTATAAAGATTATCGCGTTTATTGTTCGTATGATAAGCTATTGATGTTATCAAAGCGTATTGGACCTTCGATTCTGCTTGTCTACACCTCGCATGCTGGAATTATTTCCCATGACATCGCTTTATCTAAAGGCTTCGGTGGAGTATTACTATGTAAATTAGACTAATTATGCTCGTTAAAAAATTAAGCATACCAAAAAATGTTGATCTAAAAGCATTCAGTTGTCCAAAACTTTCGACATCAAATAATAAATATGCAATAGTTGTTACAGGCCCTTTTGGGTCAATAAAAATCAGTCTTTTTGATAAGGATCTTTACTTCATAAAAAAGAATAATATTCTTTTTTTTGTCTATAATGTACAACTTAATTCTAAGAAGCATAAAGAAAAAAGAACTTTAGCGCGTCTAAACTTTGCTTTTGTGGCATTAAAGCACAGTTTTAATGCTATGTTGTTTCCAATATCATCATATTTAAAACTTGTTGGTGTTGGGTTCAAGATAATAAAAAGTAATAACAAATTTGAGTTGTCATTAGGTTATAGTCATTCTGTAATTTTACCTAATTCTAAAGATTTTACATATTTTATAAAAAAAGATGGTCGTACGCAGCTATTAGGTTTTTGTAGTTTTGTTATTGACGATGTAACAAATCGAATTGCCACTATTTACAATTTGAAAAAACCATCAGTCTACAGTGGTAAAGGCTTTCAATTTATTGATCAAGAGCCTTTCCGTAAAGAAGGTAAAGGTAAATTTCAGCGTTAACTTTTCATGTATTTTTTTGGCGTTAGTTTATCAAAAAAAAAGCAAGTATTTCTTGAATTGTCAAAAATCTATGGTATTGGACGATCAAGAAGTAACTTTGTATGTAATCAATTAGGTTTTGGCAAAGACATTAGATTAAATGCTTTGTCACGTTCACATGCTTATTCTTTAAAAGACTTTCTTAATTTTGTTTATACGCTTGATGTTGAGCGTATGCGAAATATCCAAGAAGCAATTGAAACATTAAAAGGGGTTGGCTGTTATCGTGGGATGCGGCATGGATTGAGATTGCCTGTACGAGGTCAACGTACCTGTTCAAATGCACGTACCGTTAAAAAGAAATAAATTGTGTCTAGTAAGTTATTAGTTCGATCAAAAAAACCTTTATCTAAAGTATTTATATTTTTGTTTTTAAAGTATTTTCGACGTGTTTCTAAAGAGCAAGCTTTAATTGCTGGAAGTCCTAACAAACAAAATTTGGGTCTTTTGAAAGCATATTTACTTTTCTCTACATTTTTAAAAAGAAATTATAGTAATTCTAATAAGAAAAAATTATTTTTATTATTATTTCATCAGTATTTGCTAGTTTTTTCATCTAGTTTAAATAGAAGATCCATTTCTTCTTCTTCTCATAAAAGCATTGTAGGTTCTAGTAAATATCGTAATGTTGGTGTTAAAGTTGAACGCTCGCAGATTCAAAAATTTGTTAACCAATCTTTAAAAAAGTCAGTAAAACGCTCATCAAAAATAACTAATCGATTGCGTATTAGTTACAAAAATCTTGTACCAATTTGGAGGAAATCGAATTCTTTAGAACGTCGTCTTGTAGGGGCAAGCACTTTGCTTAATTCATTAAAAAGTGATTTTAATCAATTTGCAAACTCAAAGGTAAGAGGCCCTATTGTGCATGCAAAGAAAAGTCAGTGTGCCGATTTGAATCAAAAATATAAATTGAATACTTTTCAATGTGAAGCTATGCCATTTTTGATCAATAGAACATTATGTAATAAATTATTTTATTGCAGTCTTGGCAATTACAATTTGATTAGTAAAACTACAAAACGTAGTCGCCAAGCACGTTGGCTAGATATTTTTGAATTAAAGTGTAATCTTCAAAAATTAAGCAAAGCATCAGTAAAACAAACTAATCTTCGTAAACCGAGACGTTTAATTCATTTTAGTCCAATGAATTCAAATGGTGGTTTAAAATATATTGATAATCTATTACATAGTCGTTACCTAAATTCTAAGTATGGCGTTCGTTTCATTAAAGAAATTACGCAACTTTTAGCGAAAGATCGTTACAAATCAAAAAATAATTTATTAGAACGTATTTTCGCAAATCAGCAAAAGAAAGTTAAATATATTAAAAGGTTTTCTCGCATACCAAAAAGAGGGTCACCTTTTAGAAGTAGATTGTCGCATAGAAATAAAAAATTAATTAGATTGTCGCATAGAAATAAAAAATTAATTAGTTTGTCTTATCGAAAAACTCCCTCAATAAAAAATAGTTCATTCTTCTATTCAGCAATGAATAGTAGTGGTTTTTTGATAAATCGTCTTCCAAATTTTACTCAAGAGGTTCAAAAATTAGCATTATTTTTCAATAAGAATAATGCTAAAAGTAAGTTTTTATTAAATTCTTTGTATCAGCTTAGAGTTTACACTAATAAAAGAAATGCAATCTTTTATCAGAAAAGTTCAAGCTTACTTGCAAGAGACGAGTTCTCTCAACCATCGATCGTCGTTGCGCAAAGATCAAGAAACTCTTTTCGTAGACTGTTGCCTACAATTACAATAACTTTTCGAGAAAAAAACTTGTTTTTTGTATTATCCAATCCCAAAGGTGATGCTGTTATTATCCTATCATCAGGTCAATTTATAAAGAAAAACAAGTTGAAGCGTAGTTCAGTACCGGCTTTTGATAATCTTGCAAGTGAATTTGCAAAAAAAGTTTCTCGTTTGACAAATATTTGTGGTATTAAAATACACGGGTTTTCACGTAGAAAAGTCCCAATTTTAAAGACTTTACGGCGTTCAGGTATCAAATTTGCATTTGTCGTGGAACACCATGCTATTGTTTGTAATGGCGTCCGTAAATCTCGTAAAGCACGAAAATAATTAAATCATGATTACTGATTCTAACATTCGAACATTATTTTTAACTGAAATTCTCCGTGGTTTTGCTGTGACATTTCAATATTTTCTTCGTCGAAAGGTCACAATTAATTACCCATTTGAGAAAGGTCCATTAAGCTCTCGCTTTCGAGGAGAGCATGCATTACGTCGTTACGCTACAGGCGAAGAGCGTTGCATCGCTTGTAAACTTTGTGAAGCAATTTGCCCAGCACAAGCTATTACAATTGAAGTTGACATGCGTTTCGATGGTAGTCGTCGTACTTCGCGCTACGATATCGATATGACAAAATGTATCTACTGTGGTTTTTGCCAAGAAGCATGTCCTGTCGATGCTATAGTAGAAGGTCCTAACTTTGAATTTGCTACTGAAACAAGAGAAGAACTTCTTTACAACAAATCGAAGCTATTACAAAATGGCGATCGATGGGAAAGCTCTATCTCACAAAATTTATTAGTAGAATCACTATATCGTTAATGTCATTCTTCTTGAGTTTACTATTTTCTTTATTAATAACAGGTGCCGCTTTCGTGGTTTTATCTGAAAACACCGTTTACTCTGTGTTTTTTTTAGTCTTCGTTTTTTGTAATGCTACAGCAGTATTATTATATCTTGGCGTTGATTTTTTAGCAATGGTATTTCTAATTGTTTATGTAGGCGCTATTGCTGTTTTATTTTTGTTTGTGGTGATGATGTTGAGTATTCGAAAGATTCCGTGGATCAAAAAGAATTTAAGATTTGCACCGCTGGGTCTATTTGTACTATCATTTTTTCTTATTGTAATGTTTTTAGCGCTTGTATTTTATGAAACCGATAGTTTTTTCACGTATAGCTACTTAATGTCATTAGATAGTAACTCTAGTTGGATTGGATCGTTGGGTAGTTTTCATAATGTAAGTTTGCTAGGCGGGGTCCTATTTACAGATTATGCATTTAACTTTTTACTAGCAGGGCTTGCATTGCTTATTGCTATGATTGGTGCTATTGTTTTGACGCTGCGTCACATTCCTTTAGCAGCAAAGAAACAAAATGCTTTTCTTCAAATATCGCGTAGCATTAAAACATGTAATATTATAAAATCTGAAATTGGTAAGTAATCGACATGATTCAAAAAAAATCATTGGTAAAAAATTACTATGTACTTTTAAAGATTCCAATGTTCATGAATCATTATTCAAGCGATCCTATTTTTATTGATACTTTATTAACTAGACTAAAATTTTTAGATTTATTTAAATACGAAGATATTAAAATTATCTATGAGACTAACGCAAATAAAAAAGCAAGTACTCTTAATTGTAAATATCTATTAGCATTCATCTTAAAAAGTGAGATAGCAAATCAATATATTATTAAATCAATTTTGCTTGGTATTTTTGTAGATGTTGATGTTAGCATAAAATTTTTTAGAAGTTGCAAAAGTCTTAATAATTATTTATTATATAAAAGTTTAATTATATTTCAATAAAATATGATTTTCGAATCACCTTTAGAACAATTTGAAGTAGTACCTATCTTTGTTTTTCCATTTTTTAATAGTTTAACATTTACAAACTCATCGATGTTGATGGCTTTAGTTTTAATAATCTCATCGGGGTTTTTTAGTTTATCAACTTACAAAGCAAAAGTATTTCCAGATAGCTGGCAAGTTGCTGGTGAAAAGTTTTATAGTTTCGTGTATAGCGTGGCTTTTGATTCATTAGGAAACACAGCAAATCGTTATTTCCCTTTACTTTTTAGTGTTTTCACATTTATTTTGTTTTCAAATCTGTTGGGTTTAATTCCTTATTCATTTACGATTACAAGCCATTTGATTATTACATTTGGATTAGCTCTTGGATTATTTGCAGGTATTAACGTTGTTGGTTTCAAAAAGCATGGTTTAGGACTTCTAAGTTTATGGTATCCAGGTAAGGCACCGTTTGCATTGATCCCTATGATTGTTGTAATTGAAGCTATTTCGTACATTTTTAGAGTTGTCAGTCTTTCGGTTCGACTCTTCGCCAACATGATGGCTGGTCATGCCTTATTGAAAATTTTAGCTGGGTTCGGCTGGGTAATGTTTTTTTCTGGTTCGTTCTTATTAATTCCTGCAGCTTTTTTTCCAACGGCAGCAGTCTTTGCTGTGATGATTTTAGAAACTGGTGTTGCGTGTGTACAATCATACGTCTTTTTGATGTTGATTTGTATGTATCTTCACGACGCATTATTTTTACACTAGTCATTCATAAATAAGCAAGCTTTCCTTGAATTTTAAATTTTCTCTTTTAATTCCTTATAATTTTATGAGCACTACTGATCGCGTACGTAAATTAAAGAACTTTACAATTAATTTTGGTCCACAGCATCCTGCCGCTCACGGTGTTTTGCGTTTAGTTTTAGAGCTAGATGGCGAAACAGTGACGAGAGCCGATCCTCATATTGGATTATTGCATCGTGGAACAGAAAAATTAATCGAATCTAAAAATTATCTACAGGCATTGCCGTATTTTGATCGTCTTGATTACGTTTCAATGATGGTTCAAGAGCATTGCTATTCACTTGCAGTTGAGTCTCTTTGTAATTTAGAAATACCTTTGCGAGCAAGCTACATTCGAGTCTTATTTTCAGAAATTACAAGAATTTTAAACCATCTTTTAGCAGTATCTTGTCATGCACTCGATGTAGGTGCTTTAACTCCACTACTTTGGGCGTTTGAAGAACGCGAGAAACTGATGGAATTTTATGAACGTGTATCTGGTGCAAGGATGCATGCTAGCTACATTCGGCCTGGCGGTGTAGCATTAGATTTACCACACGGTCTACTAAACGATATTTATCAGTTTGTTGGGCAATTTAGTGCTAGAATTGATGAAATGGAAGAGCTTTTAACAAATAATCGAATTTGGAAGCAACGTCTAGTTGATGTCGGTGTAGTCACTTATAAAACAGCCTCACTCTGGGGCTTTACTGGCGTGATGCTACGCGGTTCTGGCGTTTCTTGGGATTTGCGCAAAGATCGTCCTTATGAAGTATATGATCGTCTTTCGTTTAATGTTCCAAAAGGTTCAGTTGGTGACTGCTACGATCGTTATTTGATTCGAATTCAAGAAATGCGCGAAAGCTTGCATATAATTCAGCAAGTTTTAAATGAAATTCCTGAAGGGCCAATAAAAATTTGTGATTCAAAATATACTGCACCATCACGAAGTGATATGAAAAATGATATGGAATCTTTGATTCACCATTTTAAATATTACACTGAAGGCATTACTGTACCACAAGGGCAAGTTTACACTGCAGTTGAAGCGCCAAAAGGCGAGTTTGGTGTTTTTCTAGTTAGCGATGGGTCTTCAAGACCTTATCGTTGTAAGATACGAGCTCCTGGCTTTGCACATTTACAAGGTTTGAACGAAATGGCAGTCGGTCACATGCTAGCTGATGTTGTTACTATTATTGGTACGCAAGATATTGTTTTTGGCGAAGTAGATCGTTAATAGTATGAGTAGATTTCACAATTGTACACTCGCTACTATAAAATTATTGAGCAATGTAATTTTATATTATCGAAAAAATTAATTTGCATCATGTTGTTGATTGTGTTAGTATTGGAAATTTTTTTCAACTAAAGGCTTTTAGATATTGCTACTAAAAATGATTTACTTAGTTTGATATAAAATTTCTTGTATTGAATAATCTATAAAAACAATTTGATTCATATTAAGGTGTATATATTCAATAGGATGAATGGCTGAGTGGTTGAAAGCACCAGCCTTGAAAGCTGGCGTGCGAATGCACCGTGAGTTCGAATCTCACTTCATCCTAAGACTTGTATTTAATAAAATTCTTTTTGAAGAAGGCTGTGCCTAGCTAAACCAGTGCTGAATTTGCATTTTTTAGAAACAAGGTTAGGGTGCATTTATACGCTTAAAAAACAAAAAGTTGTAAATTCATGCATTTTTGATGACTACCTAATAAGAGAAAAAAAAGTTTTCAGTAAATCATATAAAATAATTAAAGTAATGACGAAACAATTTTATAGGAAAGCTTCAAGTGAAGCATTATTTTTTGACTTCACAGAGTTCCATAAAGCGAACCCTTTTGAAAGAAGGAGTCAAGCATTTTACGAATGGTTTTTAGGTTTTGCAGAAGGTGATGGTTGTTATTCAAGTTGTTTTGGTAAACGATACTCTCATTTGCCGCCACGTCAAAGAGTTGGATTTTACCTTACACAAAAAGATCCAACTGTTTTGTATTTTGTTCAGTCACAATTTGGATTTGGCTATGTTTATGTTAGAAGGGGCGGTGTGCATGTTT
>JACKZZ010010710.1_pt1 | contig 12646 bp, 12 predicted proteins | sample 8027871 | NCBI WGS metagenome assembly JACKZZ01 (sample SAMN15724774, study PRJNA655200) | protist metagenome | isolation source: fluorescence activated cell sorting (FACS) single amplified genomes of... | place: USA: West Boothbay Harbor, Gulf of Maine | collected 2000-07-19
GCTTTTTGGCCCAGCCTAGCTTAGCTCAGTTCAGCTCTGCTGGTGCCCGCTGCTGAACCGCAACCTAGGCAAACTTGCCGTTTCTAATAATAAGAAGACATGTAGCTGTACGCTGCCCGCAAGGGCCCCTGCATCCCGACGATACGCTTACTGCACGCCAATACTACGTCCACACACGTACCCCGTGACCATCACAAACAATGGCAGGCCCGCAGCGTGCCACTGTGCGCAGCTAGGGATATATCGGCGATGCGTAAGCAGTCTATGCTATGTCGCCGTTTTGTCATATCGGCGCATCGGTTCAAAGGCGAGGGATTTGTATGTAGTAGCGCCATGTGTGCACGTATATATGCCCTTGAGAGCGCTAATAATAGCGCACGGCTATATAGCGCTGTGTGCGCATGGCGCCGCAACCACCGGCAACCACTTTAGCAATATAACACGGCGACCTTCTGTCATCGACTCAACAATACGTCTTCGAGCATCCTATATTCGTAGATTTTTAGTAGATACCGTAGCTAAAAGTGCATGGATTCATCCACCACATACCAGACATATCAATCATCAAAGCCTTCGGTTTTTTTCAAAGGTTCGATTTTTAAGGAAAAATCATTGCAACGTTTTGCAGCAAGTCTTTTTTCTCCTCTTGATTCCTATCTCTTTGAGAAACTGAGTCGAATATGAGCTTGAGGTTCTCTAATTCTAGAAGTTTGAGTTTGTAGAAAGAATAGAAGCATCCGAAGTGGCCCTGTGACTCAAAACCGAGAGTGAGCATTTTTACCTCAGCTTGCTGCATCTGGTTAATGTGCGTCTTACTGTCTTGCAAAACATCGGAATACTCCAGACCTCTTGATTTGAATTCGCTGCCAAGCGTAGCGAAATCCGAGACCCCAGGTTTGCCGTTGAATCCGGTCAAGATTTTCTGCCCATCAGGGTAGAGGACCCCAAAATTTGGGTAGAGTTCCATCCGTTCCTTATCGTGACAGGCTGGTTCATTTAGAGGTGTATCGAAAGAATTAATTGTAATGGCAAGAGTTCTGCGGTCCGCCTCGAACTCTAAGAGCTGCTTCATGATGACCCAAGTTTCTCCACCAATCTCTCTACAGTAGCGGTAAAAATCTTCGAGCAGATACTTATTAATGGTCGTTTTCATAATATCGACCATAACGTCATCTGCAAATTGTTTTGCTGCGCTTGACCCGTCCTTTTTCTCATCGTCGTCAGAAAACGAAGGAAGGAAATATTGCCAAAAGTATTTTGACACAGGCGTATCCACGAGAAGGGTGTCGAAGAGGTCAGTGGTGAGGTCTGACACATCCTTTTTCTTGTCAAAAGCGAGCAGACTGTTGAGATGAGGGTAGTTTCCGATAGGATTAACATTCTTAAGACTTTTGTAAAGCCTCTCGGGGTCGTTGGTTGTCTGAATACCTTTGATAAGCTTACAGAAATTGTCTATCATGGGCTCGAACGTGATGAAGTCCAAGAACGACTGCAGCAGACCTGTCGCATGCATACGCAAGTATTCAAACTCACCCAGAAATTTCTTGTAGCAAGCATCATACATCTTGTTTGCGAATGCTTCCTCCTTTTCCCCAGCGTTTTTCTGGATAGTTGTTATGAATTGTCCGTAGTCTGTGTCAGTTAACGCCAGTTTCACCTCGTCCAAGTCGTTGCACTGAAGAAGCTGTTTATATTCTGTTGAAGTAAGAAAACCAGAGCGAAAACCCCGGACGCGAGCCTCCAAAAAACCGTACTCCATGTTGAAGTTAGTGATCCCCCCAATGGGGCCATTAAACTTGTAATACGACTTGTGCTCAAAATACTCAGCTTTGCGTTTGGCCTCCTCCGACATGCCTTTTTTATCTTTAACGTCACTCATATTGTGATTGACGGTTCTGGGGGCTGCAAAAAAGTCTGTTCACGGCGATAACCCCGAGTGTTTCGCACAGGCAACACTCCCTGTGTCGTGCGGCTTGTGCAAATGCACTGCTGCTCCCACTTCTTCTCATCAGCCACACCCCTTCAGCTTTTCGTGAGCTTTATGCCGAATTTTTATTTCGTAATAAATATTTCGGTTGCCGAGGAGGACAACCCCATCCCTTCCATGACGATATATCATCGTATGTCTACCATCTTTTTGGTCGCTGGCATCATTCTGGCCACAGCTGAAAAAGCAGGATCAATATTTGAAGTTACAGATGATTCATACTCTTCACTGGATGGGAAGAACACCGTAAATTTAAAAGTACTGAAGAACAAACAGACGGGAGCTAAGGCGTCAATCATAACCAACTTCGGGGTTGTGTCGACGAACTTGTGCTTTATTCAAAGTCTCAGAAACGATTGCATACCACATTATGGTCACATGAACGCAATGCCACGGCGGTTGCTGCAAATCCAACCTGGAATGGACGGCAACTGCTACCATATGCCAATCGGATGGGGGGGCCACATATGAACTCAATGGGACGAGGTACCACCTGCCAGTAAACGACGTCGCAGGACTGAACAACTCATTGCATGGTCTGTTATGGAACCGAAGTATGGAAGTGTTGAGCACCTCGGCATACGATGCAAGTGGTGCTTCTGTGGTGCTTGGCTACGCCTTCGACGGAGCTGACAAGGGGTACTCATTTAAGCTAACCGTCCATATAACGTACACGCTGGAACCAGACGGCCGTTATCAGATCCAAGTCGCAGCCACAAATCGTGACCCATCTGGCTGGTCGCTGCCATTTTTCAACGGGTAAACAACATTTCGACACACAATAACCTAACGCCGAAAGCAGTACAGACTCATTCCGACAAGTTCAACCCCAATTCCAATCATAAATCATCATATCTTTATAATTTTTAAAAATCTGATTACATCGTGCAACATTAGGTGGCATCCATACTTTCTTGCTACCTTGCATTCGGCCACACTCACTCTCGACCCTTGCGCCAAAGGCTGGAACCATGTTGATGTGCACCGCAGCCATCAGTTTCCCCCACCAAGGTATTCGAACATGGTGCCAACGACACGCACTTTTCGTTGGGATAGGTTCAATGGGTCTGAAACATTTGGTGGAAACGCGTCTGTTCCGACCTACTTTGACGATGAGGTCAAGGCAATAGACCTGAGTGGATGTAGTATATCTTCGACTGGTGAAACAAAAGACCAACAGCTAAAGCACGTATTGTATGATGCAGCAACCAATATTACCGTAAATCTTCATGTTGACCAAGTGTACAAATTTTGGCAAATATTTACTGGTGCTAAGTCTGTTTCGAGTGTAGATGCGGTTGTTTTGGAGCCTCTATCTTCCATGTCAGATGCCTACAATAACCATGATTCTCTCCACGTAATAAGTGCTGACGAGACGTTGACTTCCGCTTACGCTGTTTCGTTGGACTAAGAAAAAAATTAGACAACTAGTTTTCCATAATCAACGTGAGAATCATGCTATGGGGGAGATTGTTTTAGGTACTGCAACTAGCTAAGCTGGCTGAGGCTGCGGTTAGTGACTTAAACATGTGCATCTACACAATAATCGTGGGAGCCACACGAAGTTGCAAAAAATAAAGCACCAATCACGCAGCCGAAATTAGTAACACTTGTAACTACTACGCGTCTATGACGCTTGCTATAGCTATTCGTTGCTACATATACGTGCCGTGTGTCGCGGGTGCGAAAATGATCGAATAGCAGGCTGTAATAATATATAACTACACATCGAGAACTAGGAGCTGAACGCGCACGCTGCACCTGTGGCAAACTGCGTTACCATGCCGAACTATGCTACCGAATACGGAATCGGGAGGCAAATAACGGGTAGCCATCTCGGCAACACACTCAATAAGCAATGTGTATCTACGGCCGCCCAACCCGCCTGCATCTCTCGACGTACGTCTGCAGCTACTTATAGTATATGCCTCAGTCTTTCACAACTCCCGCCTGCTCCGTAACCCGTCGATTTGAATTATTTGCAAGACCGGGTGGCCCTACTGTGTGAGGGACATCTCGCGTTCACCGCCGCCTCGCCGGCTTGTCTGCACGCTCGTTGGTGCCGGTTCGATCTGGCTCAGCTTCGTGCCTGCTTGCTTATCTGTGGGCTGTGGGCTTTTCGCCCGCATGCATGGGCGCCGCGGCCATGCTGGCCGGGAATCTGCCGCGAACATTACATGCAAGATAAGAACAGCGCGGAGTCGTAGCGCACAAGGATATCATTTTATAGCCGAGGAGGCATTGCGGACGCTACAGCGTGCGTCAATTTTTTCTGGTATAAAGTCTTCTGCATTGCGTTTCGAGCTTAGCTACAATCGCTGTCTGCATGCGTGCCCGTGGCCCTTGGCGCCGACACACGCGCGCGCGCGTATGCTCGTATGTTATGATGGCAGCCCTATCTCCGAAATTCTCCACATCTCAGACCGTACGTATCACACGTGGGACGAAAGGGCGAAAACCTGGACTGCTGAACAACGTGGGCGAGTGTGCAGAACAATTACATATTTTTATTGCCATTAAGAGTGGTTCTCCTCAAACCAAGTTTCAAGCATAATCTGAGAATGCGACCGCTCTACTCCCTCCTTTGCAGACTGTTTGAGAGAATCCTCGCTCTGACGAGAATTAGTGTTTTCCTTCGGAGGAGAAGAATCTGGCGGTAAGAGAATCTCAGACTTGGCAGAATTTACAGACGTGCTGGAGGCAAGCGAAGCCCGCGAGTGATTGCTTTTGGCAAAAGATGTCAAATCTCCCACAGTATCTTCTCGGTTCTGCCCTTTATGATCGTTATTTATTTTTTTGTCCGAAGGAGGCGTTTTCTTCTGTTTTTCACCGCCCAATAGGATATTTTCCGATTTCAATTTATTTTGTTCATGTTCCTGCACAATAGACTCCCGTCTGTTAGATTGAACTGCAACAGAAGCTCGGCGAATTTTCTCTTTGATTACACTCTCTTTCTCTTCTTCTTTCTCTTCGTCTTCAGGAAAAAGCTCACTGGCGTGTTCTATGAGGTGTGACAAACACTTTATCGTTTTTGGGATTTCTGCCATGGTCAATAAAGGGTCTTTATCTTTGGACACTAAAATGTTGGGAGCAAAAACTACAGCTAGATTTGAGGCACTCATTTTGTTGATTCCTTTATGATTCGAGACTTTTTTCAAAAAACGGCAAAGATATCCCAGCGAGTCGAAGCAGGGACCGGACATATCCTCCAAAATTGTCTGGTAAGCAATAAGTCTTCCATTTGGCTCCAGTATACAAGATATTTCTAGCAAAGGTGAATATAGCTCGTAACTGATAACAGGAGTCTCAAGAAGTCTAAAGTAGAGTTTTAGCACGCCAGCACAGCTGTGAATATCGTTCACATCAAATGACACTCCTTTCCCCAACTTGTTATATTGATCTTTGTAAAACGTAATGGTGTCACTATTCCCTGGAATCCGAAAAATCCCCTCTGTTTTTATGCGATCCTTTGCTAGCAAAAAATTAATAGTTTCAACCACAATGTTCGGAACTCCATAACAACTGTCAGCTGTGTCCTCTTCAATAGTTCTCCCAAACACTTTCTTCTTTTCAGTCTTTTTGGTCCATATCCGGGATAAAAAACCTTCAAAGCCATCCTTTTCAGCTGCTGGTTTTACCTTTGCAGCAGCTGTGTTTTTGGCTTCATGTTCCTGTCTTTTTAATCTGGCTTTCTCCTCCTCTTTTTTCTTTGTTCTGGCTTCTTGGAGGGTTTGCTTTTGCTCTGCCGTCAATATTGGAGCCTTTCGATTTGGGATGAAACACATTGAAAGCCTGATTTTTCCAATTCTTTCTCCGACCTTCCCTTTGGAGAATGTATTTAGTTCAACCCAGTGTGCTTGTGGCTTAAAAAAGTTGGCTGAGAGAGAAGCTTTGATATGCGCCTTCCTGGAATTGCTTATTTTCATGTTTGCGATGAGGGCCAGAACTTGTTTCACTTGCTCATCGTCATCGCAGTCGTCGTCATCCTCGGCATAGCTTGGATTTAATATCGGCACGATTGATACCAGAGAAATGATGCACTTTCCGAATTCAGTCACGAAGTTGTTTTTCAGATCGGCTTTCTTTAACAGATGTATTTCTAGGTTTTCCTCGTCTCCGTCCAGACTTAATCTGAAAGAAGATTCCCACGTCGGGGTTCCACCTAATGCTGACGCAGCTGGCGTGAAAAAATGGTTTCCACCACATTTAACAAGACACAACATGTTTTTAAGGTCTTTCTTCCTGGCCCCCACGTCAAGTACCGCGCGCTTGACGGTGACGAGGAGTTCCCCCGCAAAACCCCTCTTGCTACGTAACAGCGGTTGCATCACCTATCATACAATATATAATATATGTACATATGTATTCAGCATTAAAGAAAACATAAGCTGGCGTGGCAGATTCAAGCTCACCGGTTTCACGACCCCCGTAGGGGTGACCTCCCAGTTCAGCTTGTGGATTGGATATCTGATCGATGGATAAGAATGATTCAGAGAAAGTTGTTAATTGCTGAAGAAAGAAGAAAATAATCAATAGGCAGTAGCATCAGCATACATTGGAGTGGTCATTCACGGAAAGCGTGTTCTGCTGCAACAACAGGCCAAATCGGGTCCAGTTTGGCGAGTTGGGGGATATGAGATTGAAATCTAAAAAAGCTTCACATGCCGGGCATGCTCTTTTGCTCTCTGCTCTGCTGCCTACCGCTCGCTCCTGCTGCTGCTCTTCCTGCCCCCTCCCGTACCTGCTGGCAGGCACAACTACTTGTGCCAGCAGCTATAACAATATGTACATACATGTGGTAGTGAGAACATCGAAAGCTGAAACCCTCTTTGTTGCTCCCACAACAGCAAGAGGCGCGGCGCTGTGGAAAGGAACAACGCAGTGTGGAACAAGAAATAGACATTACATCCCATTACTCAACGTAACTAGACATGAACGCAGTGACAGCCTTTTTTTTAACTATCTGCGTGCTTCCGAGCGAGGGTTATTGGGCTAAGAAGCAGGAGGTCGTCAGCGAAGCGAATACGGTATGCATGTACATATTTCCACTTTTGGCGAAACCTCCTCACATGTGTACAACGATATTCTTAAACAGGCGAATCAAACGAATTCGAAAGATTTTCTTTCCTCGTTTGTCTATAATTTTGAGCAAAGGACTTCAAAAGCACTTGATGTCGCTTCAACATTCAAAGCTGCTGTCGACCCGACCTGGGAGAAGCCCTTCTGGCTGGCGGATGCTGTGAACTTCCTAGCAGCACTAATTTATTTGAAAAGTTTCCATTGCCACTATCAAGGCAGGCCCAAGGCGTTCGTTGGGTACTTTTATATCGGTTTTGCTGTGGATGAGATTGTACATCTGGTTGCAAGTCGGTTCAACCAGCGCGGTGAAATAGTCTACGAGGCCATCGATCTTTCAGTCCAGCTATTTGCGAGAGTTGTGTTAATGGGCGTCTGTGCATATGGTCTTATTCGACAAAGATTTTCAAAAACTGCCATCATTTCTCTGTTTTTATTTTTTCTCACTGACGTGATAGGAAATTTGTCAATGTTTGTCGCCTGCGTGGTGGAAAACAAGGTTTCATACCTTCAATCATCGGCACACAACGTGGTTTTCATGAAATTTCTCTTCGACTCTGACTCAGGCCGTGTCCTCTGGCAAACTACCTGGTGGTCGACCACATTATTTTTAGGGTGTCTCTACGAGTATGTCTACGCATCCGATAGACAAAGCGAGCACAGTTTTTCAAGAAAAGGTTTTGCCGACAAAAGCAACACAGAGGCTTCAACATCGTGGACGACAACCTATATCGTGCTGGTAGCTGTGTTATTCATAGGCGCTGCATTCAACGCAGTCGTGAATGTTACTCTTATCGTAGAAAGTACGCAGTACTTCAATGGAGACAAGAGCATCTGCCGCGCTTAGGTAGCAGATTTCATGCGGCAGATCTCATCAGTTTTTTGATGGCATCCCATGCACTATATATGATTAGCATGCACATATGAGAGGCGCATGCGTAGCGCGCACGCGCTCGCGTAGCATAAGTAAATGATGTACACACATGTCTTAGCTAAATATAGCCATGTACGTATACGGTCGGCATGTGCTGTCGCGTTCGATTGCCCAGGTTTTATTGTTACTTTTTGGGGAAAAAAACTTCACTCGCAAATATGTGCGATATGCGCATAGATCTTGGGCCAAGCCTTAACACGACTGTCAATAAATCCATCGCCGCTGCTAATGCTAGACACTCAGTTTAAGATGACTAGCTGTCGCTATAATAATAATCTATCACTGTTTATTATAGAGACTTTGGACTCTATATATATTTCTACGGCAGCGAAGTGCGCCATGCCGTTCGGCGGGCGCAAATGCTTGCACTTATGCTATTAAATAAATAAAAATGTTATTGTATCAGTGCCGGCCTATTTTGACGAGTCTTAGTGCACGTATCACGTACGTGCACTTAGTTTACCACGTAGGCACCATGCATGCCACCCACCAGCCATGCAGGACAGACGCTGCCGCATATGCAAGGCCGTAGTTGGCTATGGGGTCGAGCCCAACACGAAAGACGAAAGCAAGAATAAGTCAAATCGACTGTCGTAATGATTTATTTAGGTCCCCACTCAAGAGAGATGAGGAACCTTGATCAGTTTTCTGTTCATATTTTGGCCTTGCCGTAATTGATGCCGACGAAGTTCTCACAAAATCAGATACATATTTGCTTATTTCCCGCATTTCAGGCGTTATTTCTTCCTCCTCTATCTCAGCAATGAGACCCGTCGAAGCCTCCAGCGATTTTTTTTCTTCTGTTTTGCTAATATTGCTTGGACTTCGGCTTGAATTTCCACTCATAGGGTACTTAACCCATCGTTTTGGGGTTTTACAAGAATAATTCGACACATTGAAATTAGCCCTCGAATCGTCTTTCCGGCAGATCTGAGCCGATATGTCACCAGTCATCTCAGCCACTTTGATTCCCGCATAAACGACGTCAACAACAAACTTTTGATTTGCTTTAAAGCAGCCAAGAAGAGAAAGTACCGCGTAACCTGTTGATAAGAACAGAATATATAAAATTGTTATCGATTAGAACAAAATGATCAACTCCAAACTTTCCATGAAATATTTAAAATACACAATAAAGCACACAAAACCATCAACGCCCAACAACACTCGGGTGTACCCTCAGCGAGTTGGTTATGTTTCCCTACAATCAAAATTCGTATAACAGAGCCAAACAAAAGAGGGGAGATGAATAGTATGCACGCACACACGAGCATGGATCAACACGAGGAAAAATATCGACGAATAGTTGAGAAAAATATACAGATTTGCCACAACCTAAACACCAACCTCGTTCTTCAAAAAAAAAAAACACACACACACACACCTAAAGGTTCCTGCGCATCAGCCGTCTGCATCGTCAGCCCAACTACCACATAATTTCGTCGTACAAAACTTTCATCAGGAATGAATGGTGCCAACTTGACTGTATCCCACGTGAATGTGTGATGAACGACAACAGGTGTTCCACCTGAAGTTGCTGATATTTCTCTGCCATTTTCCTCTGCTGATGCCCCACCAGCTATTTTTTTGGAGAGACTCGAAACGTCCGCAGGCAATATGGTGGACGAAAATACAGCACGAAGTATAACATCGGATGATTTTGACAAATTTTCGGCCCAGTGTCCGGAACGAGTATTGGCTTCAGAATTTTTGTTAGTATTTGCAGAGGTTGAAAAGATTTTACTCTTTTTGCCATCTTCTGCTTTGGTTTTCTCACGAGCATCCCCTTCTATGCTTTCCATAACGCTGACTTTGAGGTCTGTGATGGTTATATCACAGACAAGTACTGATAGTCTCAATTCCCTCTCTTTATCCAGCACGTTCACAGGTGGTAGAGGCACGAACTGATATACTGCGGCGACAGGACGATGGTCGCTACCAAACACGTTTCGAGCACAATAGTAACGTTTTCGCTTCAGCATGCATCCTGGGAGGCTTCGCTCTAATATACGATCGGTCCATGAAGGATTTTGGAAATTTTTGTTGGAAAACTCGTTGCTTTTTTTGTCGAACCTGTAGGTTGGACCGAAAGTCAGAGTACCCTCATTAAAACCCTGAAACACCCTCCCCTTGGCAATTTCACTGTTAAGCTGATCCAATTTCCGCATCTTGTCCCATTTTCCTGTATGTTTGCACAATTTCCACAGGTTTTGAACGTCCGAGAATTCGCCGGCAACGCGATAGTTCAAGTCGCCAAACCAGAATAAGTGGTGAAACTGAGATAATATATCGAGATTCGAAACACCCATTCCCATCTCTCGACATATACGACGGTAATCATCTCTTCGATTGTCAAGTCTTTCTGATCTTGCAGCAAGATGACACGTAAGAAAACACAGCTTGGAATCAAACAGACTTAGAGATATCGCTGCACCTCCTTTGTTACCAACAACATTACCGATACCACAAGCTACAGTGTGTGCCTCGATATTCGTAACTTTATCCACAAGATCTTTCTTTACGAATAAAAACAGGTTGATTTCTCTCAAAGCACATTTTTTCACCAAAACATGGGTGTTTTTCGCCTTGTTTCCCCGATAATTGAGGTTAATATGACGAGTGAGCTCCACCTCCCACTTGGATCTGTCCTTCACTCTACACTCTTGTAGGCCAACAGCGTAAATGTCAAACTTGTTGGAAGGGATAAAATCATCCAACGAGTCGTACACTATGTTTTGGGCTACATTCCATGAACCCACGAATATCGAAACTGCCTCTGGGGTAAACTTGACGTTCCCGTAGTCTACAGTTGTCGACTGGTTTGACTGGTGGATTTTTTGTGCCTTGAGTAGCCCACGAATTGATATTTTTTTATCGTTTTTCTTCTTTTCCATAAAACTCTCGCCTGATGTACGGTCTGTCGCCCCACTTAGTGTTGCCTCGGGTCGTGTATTTTTACCACTCACATGTTCATTTTCGAGCATTACCTCAGATTCTTTAGAACCGTCATCATCAGAAACTTGCGTTTTATCAGTATTATGAGATTCTTTCCCTCCTTCTTTCTTGTCTGGGACTATAAGTCCGCTATTGATAAGACTTTTTTCTGTAAAGAGCATCTTGTCTGTAACATCGAGAGAGTAAAATGTGGGGACAGTCAGTGCACGACAACACTGAAGGAAGCGCTCCCTCTCGAGTGGCGAGTCAAGAACATAATGCAAAGGTTCTCTATTTTTAAAGTTCATATCCAGTCGCTTTTTATCGTTAGGATTTCGTTCGATATTAATAAGGTTGAGTCCATCCTTGTCTTTGATCACTACTTCTTTGTAAGTCTTATCCAGGTTAATGGAACGAAACACCATCTTTTTTGAATCGATATACACTACGCGTTGTTTGTAAACACCCACTTTATTTATTTTTTGTATTGTGAACCGCAGACAATCCGGATCACCAGCAAGAGAATGGTCTTTGATTTCTATCTCATCATACTGCGCTCTGAGCGCATCACAAAATTCGATGCGTTCCTCTTCCTTTTCGAAATAAAGACGGACAGAGTTAGCGCCGCCTTTCATCATCATGTGGCAAGTTTCACCACCCATATTCCCCTTGTTCCGCGGTATCTCAACAGTTGAAATTTCGCTATATGCGATTTCTCTCCTACATTTTCGTTTTGTATCTAACACAAGTAACGCGTTCTTGGCAGTGTTCAAGATCAGGATACGTGGCTGGCTAGCACCGATGCCAGATTTGAATGATACTACATACTCTTTTAATTCTTCCCAGTCCAAAGTTTCCAGTAGGGATTTTCTAAAGTCCGACTTATTCCCAATTAATTCAATAAACTGCGATGTGGACAGAAAAAAGTGAGTGGTGACAACGAGCAAAGTCATCGTGAATTAATATTTGGATGCAAAGTCAATAAAAAAAGCTTTGGCTCACAAAATTCTATTTCTACCTTGTTGCAGTCAAGCTCAGATTCAAATTTTAGGTCGTACGGACGATGCTGTTGGCTGTTGTGGAAGACAATCTGAACTTTGCGCTTATCGTGCTGCCCCCTTTTCGACCCAATGCCGGTCACGCTCTTGATTTCATTTAATCCAAACTCCGATTTGGTTTTGTTGTTAAGGTCCAGGAACGTAATCGACTGAGTTCGAAGATCTAAGGACAAATATCGGTCTAACCGAAGCCCATACTTGGTCGCCTTGTGGATTTTCCACCGGTATATTGAAGCTAACTCCATGTTTCTAACTCAACTTTATCGTAAGTTCACAACAATATGCACGATCGGGTTGTTCAAAATCGTTCCATGGTCAATTCGAGGAACAACGTGGAGGGTCGCCAAGCTCGAGAGGCCGAAGACTGCTGGCTTATGAAGCGGATATTCGATCTACTGTGATGAGGCTTTGCTCTGGCCCGGCTGCTACCGGCTGCGCTGTGGCTGTGGCTGTGTCAAAAGCAAAAGATCAGATCAAGATTTTATCGGCAAACTTTCCGTAAACCTCTCGTTAAGTTTTGCTAGGTACACGTGTAATGTGAAGAAAACTCCCTGGTGCTGTGTGTGCTCGATGCAAACGTGCGTCAATGTGGCACGGGGAAGCAATGATTCTTTTCAATTCCATTCGAGAAATTTACGAAACAAGAGAGTTATCACA
>JACKZZ010017696.1_pt1 | contig 12645 bp, 4 predicted proteins | sample 8027871 | NCBI WGS metagenome assembly JACKZZ01 (sample SAMN15724774, study PRJNA655200) | protist metagenome | isolation source: fluorescence activated cell sorting (FACS) single amplified genomes of... | place: USA: West Boothbay Harbor, Gulf of Maine | collected 2000-07-19
AATCGGTTGACAAAACGCTGGAGAGGCATTCTACAACCTGCGTCTAGTCAGGAGATGATATATCGCGTCGCTTATCAAGTTCCTCGGTCGACTGCGTGCTAGTTCAGGATAAGGGAGTAAGTTTGATTTTGACCAGCTGAGCTGTTTTTCAAGCGTGCTTACTACGGATCGGTATCTCCGTGATCTAGAGAATCAGTTTGGCGATCACGGGTTATTGCGCTACACGGTCATTGATCTTGGGGTTGATTCTACGGGAGAATTTGGTGAGGCAAGCTCAACTCCAGCAAATCGTGATGGTAATGATTGCCTACAATCATTGTGTACGGTGATTCTAGTTTGCGTGATCGATCTTGACGCAGCTGAGGTATAGGAGGTTGATCTGTTGATCTTATTCCCTGCGCAATCTGCTTTTGCTTGGAGTATTGCCTCAGCGTGGTGAAGGGTGTGAGAAGCTGTCCTGTGGAAGTACAGTTGTGCAGTGTTCATTGTTTTTGCTTGAATTATGCCGGAAGCTGTGCAGCATGATGAAGCGGATTTTGAGAGAAGACAAGCCATCAGAGAAGCTTTTAAGATCGGTATTGATTTTCCTGTGGGTGCCAAGTCTTTTACTCAACAATTCCAGGAGAGCTCTGATGATGACTTATTTTCCTGTGGTGGTGACAATGGGGAGCCTGACTCTGATGGATATGACTCAGGCAGATTCATTGAAGTATGGAGCAAGCAGTCTAAAGGTTTTGTTTCAACTTGGGATGATGGTTTGGACAAGGATGGAAGTCCTGCAAGTGAGAAGGTGAGCCATAAGTCTTATTTGCAGCTGGATGTGAATTGTGAGAAAGTACTGCCGAAGAAGGGTCAGCAGAGGCCTGCAGTGTTAACACTGGAAGAGCGCACAGATGGAGTTCCACTCGCTCCTTCCGGGGACTCTGCAGGGAACCTCGAGCTTAGACCCATTTCAGTAAGGCAGATTGAGGGTGCAGTCAATCAGTTTGAGATTAATGGGTGTGGAATTGTGTCTTTGGATTCGGCTGAGAATTTGGTAAGTGAGGAGATTGGCACAGCAATTGATCAAATTGGGCTGTCAGAGATGGTGTCTTTTGTTCTGGAGAATTTTGAGGACAGCATGGGTGAGCCTTCTTCAGATGAGGATGATTATTCTCTGGCAATCAATCGAGTGATGGAAGGCTTTAGCTTTGAGCAGGCAGCAGATATGGAAAGTAATGCCCCTGATCTTATGGAAGCTTTTGTATTGCCAGATTGTAGCTTTACTAACATGGCTGGTGGGGAGGTTGTGTCTCAGCGAATCACCAGGAGTAAAGCTAGCAGGAAGACTGTGGAAGAAGAGGAGCAGGTAAAACCTTTGAAAGAAGGTAATGCTGGGAAAGATGATGATGAGCTTGAAGATTTCAAGAGGTCTGGTGATGAGAAGGGTGGAGGAAAGTCTGGTGAGAATGGTTTGAGTGGTGAGAAAATGAGATCTGCAAGAGAGGAAGCTGTGAAGAGCTTTCCAAGAAAGACTTATGGCGATTGTGTGGAGAAGACTTATGGCAAAGGAAGATTAAATGTTGCCAGCATGAATCTAGCAGGAGCAAAACAAGCAAGAGACAATCCAATTGAGTTTGTAACTGACACCTTGTCTCTGATGGACTATTTGGATGCTGATATTCTGTGCTTCCAGGATTTTAATCTTCAAGTGAATTCTTATGCATTCGAGGTGTTCAAGGCTTTGCTAGGCCAGAGAAGTTTGACAGTATCCTCCTCGATCAGGGCTCATTCCACAGATGATTCTCTGAGGGACTCTTCGATGGGAGTGGTAATAATTTCACCAATTGCCATTACTCAGACACAGTCAAGAAGGTCTGATGAGTCTTGTATGTGGGTTTCTGTTGACATTTTGCTTGAAGCCAATTTTTCTTTGAGGGTTATCTCAGTGTACTCTCCACCAGGAAGTAAAAATCGAGCTCTCAGAGCCTCAATCAATGCTGCTATTGGTCAAATTGTTCAGCCAAATGACTCTAGATTCGTTGTTCTTGCTGGTGATCTTAATGATGTGGATGATGCAAAGTTGGATACAAGTGCTCAAGTTTTCAGCCCCCCCAAAAACTCAACACTTCAGTTTCTTAAATCTGAAGTTTTACTGGTAGATTCTTTCAGATATGTCTACCCTTGTACTTCCCATGCCTTCTCCAGAGTAGGCTGCAGCATGGTCAATGGACAATTAAGATTTTCAGCTGCCAGGCTGGACCATTTAATGGTTTGCAATGGCATCATTGAAGGAGAAATGCTGGCAGCGGTTGGTATAGACAATCAACAGCAGTTCTTGATTTCTGATCACTTTGTTTGCTATGCCAGCATTGAGTTGTCCAATCTTGGTTTCTCGAAGGTGGAAAGAGTTGAGGGGGAGAGGAAGTATGAGTTCAATTGGAGGAAGTTAAACCAGCTTGTGTCTCGGAAGATAGCATTGCAGGAGAAGCAAGCTCCAGTCCCAGAATTTATCAGCAGAGATATTGATTCCTTTGTGGAAAAGATGGCTGAGAAGGAGGAGATGTTCAGTGAGGCTATGCAGTCCTTGAATGAATGTTTGGCAGAGTTTCATGCAACTAAGAAGGCAACAAAGCTGATGAGAATGAAACTGGACTCAATTGTGGAATCGATGCATGAGGCATGTGTTGAAGCAGCAGAGGATTCAGTGCTTGGTCAGGAGATAAAGAAGAAGAGGAAAGAAGAGAAGCTCAAGTCTCTTGGTGGAAAGAAGGTCACTATGTGTGGAAAGTCTCAACCTGATAAGAAGAAGGTCTGGCTTGGTAAGGATTTTGCCACTGCAAAGAATATGCTGCTGAAGAACATGGTGTCTATTCAGAAGAGTTGTGTGGAGGTGAGAAGACTGAGCATTTCTGCAGCAGCTTTGGGTGAGAAATATCATGAAAGCATTTCAGCAGTGGATGCTGAGCTGGTTGTGGCTACAAGGAAGCAGATCAGTTCAAAGGTGAGTGAGATCAATTGGATGATTGATGATGTGATGAGTTTGCAGCAGTATACAGCTTCGGCATTGATGGAGTCATACAAGAACAGACAGGGGGAGATGATAGGTCTGTCTGACAAGGTGCAAGCTATTCTCAAGGAACAGTGGTGGGGCTCAGAGGATAAGCTGGATGGTACAATTTTTGAGGAGGTTTCCTTATGTCATCTACCTTCACATTTGGAGCCAGTTTCTGCAGAAAATGTGTCCAAGGTGTTGGAGAACAGACATGCTCGAGATGCAAGAGAGAACAGAGAAGATTTGCTGAACAGGATTGGTGAGTGGGATCTTCAATCGAGTGATTGTGACACAGACTGTGATTGTTTCTGTTGCACTACTGCTGGCAAGGATGAAGAGATGGACTCTCACAACAATTATTGTCAAAAGTGCAAAGAGGCTGGTCTTCTTATTTGCTGTAATTCTTGTTCAAGAGTTTGGCATAAAGAGTGTATGTCAGATTATGCTGCCAAATTTGTGGATGAGGTTGTCTGGAACTGTGATGTCTGCATTGAGTTCTTCGATAATGTACAGATGTGCAGGATGACTCCTTCTGAGGGAAAATTGTCTGAGGATGAAGTATGGGAAGTGTGGAGGGGAAATTTCTTGGAGTCTTCTCAGCAGTTGCGTGGACAGATGCAGAGAATCAGGCAGAAATTTACAAGGGCAGCTTTCAAGGATGGTCGACAGCAGAGACTTTATACCTTGCTGAAGGCTGAAACAGCTACTTGGCACAGAAAGGTTGATCCTAAGAGGAGAGAATTGCCCACCCCTGTCATGAGCAAGGATGGTCGTGCTTTGGTGTCAAGGGAGGAGCGCTTGGAGGCTACAGCAGACCTGCACAAAGAGTGGACAAAGAAGAGAGGTTACTACATTCCTTCGCTAAGAGAGTATGCTGACTCCTCTGGTCGTACAAGATATGCGTGGATTGAGGATGAGCAGGAGTACAATGAGGCAGTTGAGCGAAGATTCAAGGAAATCAGGGAGGTGGAGGCTGTCAAGAATGCTGAGAAATTGGTTGCAGAGTCTTCTGGGTCCCTAGTCTTGAAGGATGTGGTTCAGGCTGAGGGAGATAGATTGGTCAAGGCTTATGGTGAAGCATGGAATTTTGCTCGACAGAATTGGTATCCAGGAGCTCTGAAACTGGATTGGTCAGGGCTATCTGATGATTGGCCCTGTGGAGAAGTCACTGATGAGGAGTGGCAGAAGGTGCTGAATGACCCAGCAACAAAGATGCGCAACAATGGTTTTGTAATGGCAGTCATCAGATGCTTACCTGACAAGTTCAAAAAATGCTGGAGGATGATGCTGGACTTGAGTGTGCAGACAGCTATGTCGGCAAAATGTGTCAAGCAATACATCAGAATTGCTATACCCAAGAGCAATTCAGTACCTAACTCATTTCGACACCTGGCAATTGGTTGTGACAGCTATTGCCATCAGATGAATATCTATCACAAGAGGATTGTGTTTGTCTACAATCAGAAGGCAGGTGGATTTCTACCAGCACAGATTTATTCCTTCATGCCAAACAGATCTGCTGCTGAAGCTAACATGGTTGGGAGGGCAGCTCAAGAGGATGCTGAGCAGTTTCTACAAGATGGAGGCTCAGAGGATGACTGCTTTGCATATATTCGCAATGATGCTCAGAAATTCTATGACAGTGTCTTTATTGATGTTGTTGAACAGACTTCGATAGTGCTGGAGGTACCTCCAAGACTGGGTGATGTTCTGGCAGAGACACATATGGACAATACCTTTGTTGTTCGAACTACTGAAGGGGATACTCGAGAAGAGATCCATGCTGATGGAGAGAGGCAAGGCACTGTGACAGCCTGTGATGCTGTCAACCTTTGGAATACAGTGGTGGTCTTGACCCTGAGGGGCAAGGATTTGATGTATTCGATGAAGCATGTGGAGCAGCACATCCCTCCTGATCATATTGGTAGCTGTTATGTGGATGATAGCAACTACATGGTGCGTGGAGTGTCCCAGCTGAATGAGACCAATGGAATTCTTGGCAATATATCGATTTGTTCAAGAATAGGTATCAATGGACATCCGAAGAGCTTTTTTGGTTTGAGGATCAAGGCTGAAGCGATAATTGATTCGATCTATAGTACATGCTGGGATCGTGATTCAGAGACTCTCATTGTGAACAGGGTGGACAGACTGAAGGGTGATCAAGTTGAAAAATCTCTTGGAATTCTTTTGGGTGAGAAGGTGGATGTGCAGAGACATCAGGATCCTGTGGTGATGCGCAAGATTCAATCCGCTCTGAGTCGAGTTGCTGGCAAGAAGCTGTTCAGATATGAAATGCAAGTGCTCATGACCTCAGTGGGACTCACAGCTATTTTGTATGATCCTATAAGCACTTGTGCAAGTCTTCAAGTGCTTAAATCTGCTCAGATTAGGCAGGTCTCACTATCTAACAAAGCTGTCAGTGTGAGGAAGTTTGACAGGCAATATGGAACCTTTGCTCCAAAACACCTTGGAGGATGTGCTCAAAGATACCTAGTGGCTGAACATGTTGTGGCTTTGGTGAGGGAGCTGTCATTCTTCTTGAACTGTAACTCAGTGGCTGGGGAGATGGCTCGAGCTCGTTTTTCAGCAGCTAAGTGTGCTAATGGAAGAAGATTTGCCAACTCAGTGAGAGAAGCCATTCATAAGCTGGCAATCTGTGGGATACACAACAGGGACAGAGGTGAGGAAGTAATTCTTAGAGTTCTTGATTTTATGGCATCGAAGAGATCAGCGCTGAGGAAGTCATCAGCTTCGAAACAAGAAATGGTGAATTGGATGAAAGCGATAGAACCTTCTGGGGAGGTAGTCGATACTCTTAAACGCTTTGCTTTTGACAGTAAGACAGCTCGAAGGCTTCGAGAAATACATGCAGGACTTGATCCAGAGGATGGTAGCAGTGGTGTCACTGTGGAGCAGTTCAAGGATGCAATCATCGTTGATGTGGCCAGCAATGTGGAAGTATGGGAAGCTTTTCTTTCTCAGGAGGAGATCAGGGCTTTGCCCATGGCTGTCAGATGGGCTGTGAACTGTATGCATATTGACTGGAAGAACTGCTGGCAAGTCACAGTGAAGCGTTATGAGGAGGATGGGCAAGTTGATTCCTATGAATACTGCCCAAGGTTTCCCGAGAATGGGGTGATGTATGATGATTGTACTCTTGGTCGTCAGAATTTCAGGACAGCAGTTCTGAGTAGCTATCGAGCCCTTCCTAAGGATATCAGTGGGTTGTCTCGATCTGAAGGGGTTGAGAGCTTCACTGATGGTTCCTTCGATCCCATAGACAAGTCAAGTGGCTTTGCTGTGAGCTTTGCTAGGTCTAATGAGGATGAGAAGTTTGCTCCAGGATTTTCTATTCTGAAGCGCTTGCCCACACACTTAGGTACTCAAGAGTGCTCAAATAATGTGGCTGAAGTACTTGCTCTTCAGAAGGTGGTGGAGAGTTACTTGATTGTGAAGACAGCTCATATTTTCACAGACAGTCAGGTTGCCATGAAGGTGTGTAGTGGTGAGCAATCCTCCTCTACCAGGGTTGAATTGAGGGATGTATTTGGAGCACAAAAGCATCGAGTTGCTTCACACTGCAGGATGGTCCAAGAGGAGGAGGGTCTTTCTTTGGCAAGAGTTGGCATTGCTGCAACCTCTAGAGCAAGTTCTATGGAGTGCATCTCAGAGCTCAGACATCGACAGCTGCTCTCCTACAAGCCCACCAAAGCTATCATCTCGAAGTCTGACACCTTTCCTAGGATATCTTACATCCAGTCTCATCAGGATAAGAAGAAGACAAAGAATCCAGACCCAGATGCTTTTGCCAAGGCAGGCAATGAGTTTGTGGACAAAGAAGCAAACTGTGCTAGGTTCCTTCCCTGCCCACCTTCATCTTTCATGCCACCTGCTCATCAACGATTTGTGTTTACAATGGATGGTAGAATGCTGAGTGGTAACATTGCTGAGGGGTTGCGAAGATTGGGTCAAATGATGGCAGTGGGAATGAACATCGAGGATGTGAAATCTTTTAGAACCATGGTATCTCACTCTGCTACAAAGGGTGAATGCAATGACAATTTGATGGCTGAGGAGAGTGTTGAGCATGAGGAGTCAATGGAAGTTGAGGAGTGTCGAAAATCTGCTCGATTGATGGAGGTGGATCGCCCAGATTATTGTGAAGATAGCAAGGAGATCCAAGGAGAGGATGAGGGCTGCTTCGAGGAAGTGTTTGATGGAGATCAACAGCAGATTGTTGGTGTATCAAAACCCACAACTCAGGGGGTTGTTATGAAAGCTCTCCTGGAGAATGCTGCATACAAGTTCGACCCAAACAAGAGTCTCCCCCAGATTTGCCTAGTTGGTCACAGAGGGGGCAGCCAGACGAGGTACATGCGCATAGACGCTAAACTTCGAAGTTTGATGCTATCCAGTGAAGCTTTGAAAAATGAGAATCGATTGAATGTTCGGGAGATCGAGGAATGCCAGGAAGTTGACATTTGTCCACTGTGTAAAGATGAAGATGATGGATGTGCTTATGGTAACCAAGAGCACCTTATTGTCTTCTGTCCCTGCTTCGAGGAAGATAGATGCAGGATGTTTGACCAAGTGGAGGGCATCATGAGGAGAGCTGGAAAAAAGTTTGTTGGAGGTCAATGGAACATTCAATATCCTGGGAAAGTTGATTTCAAAGTCTGTGAGGCATATGCTCCAAAGTATCCAATTCTTTATGGGATGATGTGGCTTCTACCCATGTTAACCTTGTTTGGCAAGAGAATTGCCTCGAATGTAGCTAATACATGGTTGTTGAGTCATAAGACGGTGGTGGACAAGAGGATCTATACTCAACTTCTACAAAACTGGGGTGGCAAGCAGTCTGAGTGTGAGGAAATCATGGATGAGATCAAAGCTGCTGTTGTACAGGGAGTCATGCATATTCATTTCAAGGCAACCAAGGCTCTGAAGAAGTTCTATAGTGAAGTGAAGAAGAATTTCAAAGAGAAGTCATCAAAGTCTGACTCAAAGAGCTCTAAGGGGAGTAGTTCTGTCAGCAAGACCAAAGTTCAACATGTGCTGAGTCAGAGTTTATCTCCAGGCAATCAGTCCAGATTCAGATGCTCTGCTGCATGGTGTTTGCAAATTTGTGAGAAGACAGCCTTGCAGCCCAACCTTGTGCCTGATGCCAATTCCAGTTGTAAGCGATGCAGCAAGTACAAGAGGGTTGAGCAAGTGATTAATCAATTCTGCAAGCTTGTGGCAGTTGATGAATCGAGATGCAAGAAGCTGTTTGATGCAATTATAGTGTCTTCAAAAGGGTTGCATCAATGCTTGGATAATCTTCCAGATGGATTCAGTATGAACAAGGAAGTGAAGGAGATTGTTCTCAGTGTACTTGCTCATGTGTTGCAGTCTACAAGGTCAGACTTCAAGGCAGAGGATCGTATCTGTACCTGTTTCAGACGTGAATCTCGACACCATGCATCAGTTTTTCATTGTGCAAGATGTGACAGCATGAGGAGCACAGTCCATTGTAAGGTGCAGCCAAAGCAGTGTGCAGGGATACAGTGTGGTAACAGATCTTCATCAATGTCTATGATGGAATGCAGAGGTTGTGGAGGGTCTTTTCACAGGCATAAGATATGTGTTGGATCTGTGTCAGACATCTTACAGCATGACTTCATATGCAGCTGGTGCACTTTCAGGGCTAAACTGGTTCACATCAGCAAGTTATCTTGTGGAGAGGCCCTTATCATATCAGTAGACACTCCAGTGATAAAAACAGACAGTTTTGCTGAGTTCGATGAGGTGCTGCAAAGAAGAAAGGGTATGCTGAAGGAGGGGGAGCTTAGATGTATGATTCTGCAGCACAAGGATCAGCACTGGAGCAAGGTGATTGGATCCATCAGGGATGTGTGGTCAAGCATTCCAAAAAATGAATCTGTGGTGCATGACCTCTCCTTCCCAGAGGGTATCTTTGCAGCGGTGGGCTATGGAAGAGGTTGGTGTGCTCTATTGGAATCAGACTTCAGATCATTGGACTATAATGAAATGGTCACTGACAAGGTGTTTGATCAGGCTCTTGGTTTGATTTGTTCAGGAGTGGCTATTTTCCCATCAAAGTACAGTGCAGCTTATCTCTCTTGCATGGGAGCCTGCCATTGGCTTGAGGGGCAGGCAAGCATCTTGGAGGATAATGATGTTGAGCTGAAGCTTGCCTTGAGATATGTTGATTTGTTCTTTGCACCAATCAATGTGGAGGGTGTGCACTGGCACTTGATTGCTGTGCAGAGATCGAGCAGGAAGATATTCTACTTCGATCCTTATCATCTAAAGATTCGAAATTTGAGAGGGGACTGGAAGAAGGCTGTGAGGAAGTTTAAGGAGTATATCTCAGCTGCTTGTGATGAAGAATCTGTCTTCAAGGACATCTCCAGTTATGAGGAGATATTGGCTCATAATCAGTTCCAAGAGATCCCAGTGCAGAGAGGTGGCAATGGTTGTTCGATGCACTGCTTATCCTTTGCAGCCAATCTTATGTCAGGAATTCATGTTCGAATCACAGACTACCAGACAAAGTACCTTCGAGTTCTATTTGCAGCTCTGCTTAACTCTACTGAATCTTTTGGACCAAGCAAGTCTCATGCTTTCAACTTTGGATACAATGATATGCAGGATTGCATGGAGATTCCTCAACAAGCTGTCAGTCAGTGTGATATTGATCAGTTGTGGGCAGATGGGTTCCTGGAGGGAATTTCAGAGCTGTTTCAGCAGCAGAATCAGCTTCCTACTTCTTCTTTGGAGCAGCTTGAAGAGCAGCAACAGTGTCAGCTATTCAAGGATCAGCAGGATCTTCAGCAGTGCAGTGTGCAACAGGAAATGAATGATGATTCTGTGGGGAAGACTGCAGTAACTTTGCAGCCTCAGGCTCAGTCTTCTACTTCTTCTTTGGAGCAGCAAAGTGTTCAACTACAAGATCAGCAGACTGGATCAATGTTGATCGATTCTAAGGTGAGCAAACAATCCAGTTCACAGCAAGAGGTTCAGAATCAAGTTTTGCAAGGGGATCAGCAGCAGCAAATTTTGCATCAGCAGATTCAACATGTGCAGGAGACTTCTACAGAGGATAATGTCAGCAGCTCTCAGCAGCTAGACAGCATTCAAAATCAGTGGTCAGGACTTCAATCATTGGTGCAGCAAGTTTCTTCATTGGACAAGTGCAGCATTGATCAGCAGCAGCAGCAGCAGCAGTCAGAAAGACATCAGCAGCAGCAGCAGCAGCAGCAGATTCCAGAAGTTCAACAACAGCAGCAACAGCAGCAGCATCAACAGCAGCAGCAGTTAAAAGTTCAACAGCAGCAGCAACAGTTACAAGTACAGCAGCAGCAGCAGCAGCAACAACAACAGCAGCAACAGTTACAAGTACAACAACAGCAGCAGCAGCAGCAGGCAACAAGGCGCAAGAAAAGAAGTTTGAGAAGCAGAGAATCTTTTGATAAGAGTGGGCCAGGACTTCAAAGAAAGAAGCATTGCAAAGATTCTTGAGGTGGTATGTGACAAACTTTCATCCTTGCATGGGAGCTCAGACAAACCTTTTCTCATCTCTTAGTCAGATTAATTCTGGTAGTTTGGGATGTTTTTTGAAACATTTCAAAAGACTATGCAGGTCCATAAAGTGCATTTGGCCTTAGTGGGAGCATGCTTCGGGTGATGTGAACGGTTGGTTGAGAAATGGATGACCTCTGCCAAATGGTCTGAAGTAGCTCCCACTGCCAGCAACATCTAAAGGTCTAGGTGCTTTCTGCTGCTTGGGGTTGCTGCTTTGCTGCTGCTTGGGTAACAAACTCCGCTGGGGCGTTTTATTTTGATGATATCGACAATTCTTCAAACATTTGCCAGTGAGGCTCGGCCAGGAGAGCTTCGGTTCTTGCTGGCTAGGCTGATGTCGTGATATTGACTTAAATGGCATCTGAGTAAATTACCAATTACCGATTACCACCTTAAGACCGACGTGCACGTGGCGGCCAAAACCACCACGGAAAACGAAATTCACAAAGAAAAAAGGGAAATCCCTGTCACGCTTCAGAACTCCAGAGGAGCCGGAATGGCACCTGGATAGCACGCGGGACCTGGCGAAGACGACGCGCTGACCACCACGGGGCATCGTTGCGATTTCCTCCTGTTGCTCAACGCGGGGATTCTCGGATTTGCGCTGATCATGAGGCGTCTCTGTGTCTCTAGATCTCGACACGGAGGCGCCTCTCTTCGCCTCGCATGGGCGGGCGAACAACGGTGCCTTTCGGCACCGCAACTACGCAGTCATTTATCTCCATATATTAGTTTTTGCGTGCGCGCTTTTACTTCATGCATGTGCGTCATTCATGCAGCGCGAGCGAGCATTTTGCAAATTTCTGTGCAGTGGCGGGCTGAGAAGCCCGGTTGCTGAATTGATGGGTTCCACGGCATCGCATGGCATGCATGCTGATGCACGTGAATGTGTCTGTCGTGCGCAACAGATGCATATCGCGGCCTCTATACCGAGCATGGGTACGCATGGGTACCTGCATGAGTTCAAGTTACTGACGTAACATCATGTCAACATCATTCTTTTTTTCTTTTGCAACAAAAATTTGTGGCTGGGGATTCGTAATTATCTGGGATTGAAGCAAAAACCACAAGACCCAGGCCACTGCTGCATGCCACTTTGGCCTGGGTCGTCCTGGATGCCACGTCGGCCGTATAAACGACTACTGGCCCCCCTACCACTGGCACTGCATGGCAGCATCCTGCATCCCATGGGCCATATGGCATTTATAGCCGAACTAGGCCAACTGGCCAATGGCCTGTAGTGGGCTGCATGAGCCCAAGACTGCCCATGCGGGGGCCCTTATCATTTCACATCCAGTTGCCTGCACATGCGGGTACTAGTACGCGCTGGCAGCCTGCCTGTCTAGCTGAATTGTCCAACAGCCCGTACACAGGGGACAGCGAATTCCAGCACGAAAACAGTGAGGGGCTGGAATCGCGGCCTCTGAGGGAGATGCACGAGTATGCTGCTGCGTTTGGGGTGAGAGGGATAGCCAGCAGTGGGTGCGGACTGCCCTGCTTGCTTCACGACTATGGCGGTAACAGGGAGTCTGCTTACACCATGGTAAACATCAAGCACGGTGGAAATTTGGACGACACTAGTTTTCTACATTCAAACCTAGCATCGGCAAAACACTGTTGCCGCACGTGTGGTCCTCTGCATCGCTCCAGGCGGTGACTGCTGAGTTACATCGATCCGCTGCCTCCGTGTGTGGTCGGGGTTGCTTTCCCGTACTGTGTCATAGCTACGCCCTTGAATTTCGTCATCATCAGCTGATGTGTGTAGGGCGGCATGCAGGCCCCCAGCATGGTGCCTGAAGATTTTTCTCATTCCGATATTTTTGAAGGCAATATTTGAGGAGATTTTGACAGGGCGGTTTATGTCAAGAGGGAGCGCATACCTTTTGCAGTGGGCGGCTTCATGCTCTCGGGCCCAACCATCTGCATGCACTTGCCTCCGTGCATCGCGTGGAAAACCTGTCGGAGCGCATCTCATCCCATGCGCTATTGTGATGAGCATTAGGACAAGCTCGAGCAGTGAC
>JACKZZ010005431.1_pt1 | contig 12639 bp, 5 predicted proteins | sample 8027871 | NCBI WGS metagenome assembly JACKZZ01 (sample SAMN15724774, study PRJNA655200) | protist metagenome | isolation source: fluorescence activated cell sorting (FACS) single amplified genomes of... | place: USA: West Boothbay Harbor, Gulf of Maine | collected 2000-07-19
ACCCACTAAAACTCCTTATTACTGACCCCCCCAAGTGCAATCTTTGAAAGGATAGGCGTGCACTAGTGAAATTTTCAAGTGAATAGCTGCTCGGGTTGCTGAGAAAAGTGTACCGAAAAAAAAGCATGCCCCGTGTAAAAGGACGAATAGGACGCAAGAATCGTAGTAAAACGGAGCGCCAATCATCCTAAAAAGATATAAATCTCAAAGGTATACATAGTAGTAATTAAAGATCAACGGATACTTTTCTTACCTTTGCGCCAGCGGTACGTCGAAACATAAATATGACCAAAAAATATATATAAATATGTCCACAGAGAAAAAAAAAAAAAATTTGAAAATTCTAAGAGGCTTTTTGCGCTCCCGTTGTATGTATCGAACGACCGCCAAATTCCTGGTTCACCATCTTTCTTTTAAAAAATTCTCGTCGGGGGTTTTGCCGAACACCCCAGTACTGTATATCGAATATCATCAGTATATATATAAATATATATCTACTGTATCTATATATATATATATATATAATCAGGGTTACACACGTTATACAATTTCTGTCTATATATAACTCTACTATAAGATTTATGGAAGAAATATTATAAAGAGAGTCCGCAGAGAGAGGGGGCAGGTCTGGTTTTACATGTCTGTATATAAGAAATAGAGTGGACTTAGAGGGACGGCGGCCTGCCCACAATAAGTCCGGGAACAAGTGAACAAGTCCGGCGGTGCGAGTGCGACCCTTCCATTCTTCAAGGAAATTTAAAAAATAAAAAGTGAGTGATTTTTGGATTTTTTAGTTAGGATCGATCCTACAGTACTGTAGGTTCTACGAGTACCTGGTAGAGGATCCTAGGTACCTCCTTTTTATTCTGAACATAAGATTTCTGTCTTTTTGACTTTACCTGGTAGACTTAGACTTTTGTCACCTGGACTTTTGTGACCTATGACTTTGACTATATATGATAGACTGTTAATTGAGGAAGGTAATTTAAAAAATAAACATATCTAAGAATCTAAGATCTAAGATCAAAATGTCTGGTAAAAATCATAGTGGTGCATCTACAACATCAAACGTAACGGTAACTTTTTCAACAGAATACGATGGTTATAAACATGTTTCTAATCCATTGGATGCCCACGTTGAAAATTTTGAAATTTCCGTTCCTGGTCAAAATGAACGTACTGGCCCTCCCTTGTCTTCCAAAAAGACAAAACGTCCTAGCTTTGCTGCCTATTTGACGAAGCATGAGAACGTTGAATTTTACGTCAAGGTTTTGAAATACAGTAACTTTGTTACGCTGTTCCTTACTTTTTCTATAGCACTGTGCATCATTTTGATGTACGTTTACACCTCTGAACTTTTTACTTCTCAAATGCGGACAATATTCGGTGCCCTTTTGTTTTCTGCTGCTTTCAACTTAATTGGTATTGCTCTTAGTCTTTTAGGCCAGAAAACAGTAGCTGATGACGTTGCTCAAGAAGTTCGAAAATCTCACTCTGCCAGCATAAATGATGCTAACACGGATGGGCGTAATACACCTGGTCAATTAAAAATCCTTTTTGGATTCTATGTGGCTTTTGTATGCGGTGCAAATGTGGTAATCTGTGGAATGGCACTGGCGTTTAATGCTGGCAGTTTCTCCACTTTGACATCTAGTTTAAAATCTGATGTTTTCAATGGTAATTATGCTGCTATAGGATATCCATTTGTAATCGTGTGCATCTTTTGTTACATGATATCCAACGCTATTAGTATGTGGGCATCATCCGCTATTACAACGTTTTATACAGTAATGCAATCATTACTTCAAGTTCTATGTGTCATTTATTCATGTGTTAGTCTTGTAATGATTTTCGGAGCTGTTTATGCGTTATGCATGAATCAGTTTAGTGGGTCCAATGATTTAGGCTTTGCTGCTCCATTAGTATATACTGTTGTTTGGGGGGTATTAATGTTTGGTGTCAATATATTTGGTGTTGTTGCCACAAAAGGTGAATCGGTCAAAGGTTTGAAAATATTTGCTGCTTCCTTACTATTCATGTCAGTACTCTTATTTATTGGAATTGGTCTCGGTAGTCAAGATGCAAATAAAACAATTGATAATAAATGTGCACAAGTTGTGACTGTAATGTCTGATCGTGGTTGGCATCATCTTTTTCAGTGTAATAAATACAGCGGATGTGCGACTAGGTACGATTCTGTCCTAAAGGATCATGTCAAAGCCTGTTCAAGTATAGGTGTTTATAGTTTTAATCACAGTGCTGTTGGTGAAGAGACATACTGTGATAAAAATGATGATAAAACTAAAACGTTGTTTGCTTGGGAGTTTAATGTATTGGGAAGACTTCGAGATCCAAAAGCAAAAAAAAAGTATGTACCAACAGATAAAGTTGGTAGGCGAGTGGATTGGTATGGTTGTTTAAACTATAAATGTTGTGATGTATTGAAAGCATGGATCGGTGCAAATCGTTCATATTTTTTTGCTGCTGCATTTGGTATGTTTCTTCTTCTATTATTAGGAATTTATGTAGCAATGCGAATGGCGAGAGATGTTGAATCTAAGAATACTCATAGTATTGCACATGGTAAAGATATTTGTATTGGTCTTTTCATTGGTCTTTTATTAGTATTAGGTGGTATGGCATCTATTGTTGTTGCAACTAGTGTACCAATATCACCACAAAAATCAAGAGGGTCAATCTTTAAAGATAAAAATATAACTTCAGACCTGCCAGTAAGTTCAAATGAATCAACAATATGCCATTCAACAACAGCAATGGGTGGTAATGGTACTTGTATTTCATGTTTCAATGCTAAAATGGATGGAGATGAAGTAGGTATTGATTGTGGTGGTAGTTGTGCATTACGTTGTGCAACAGGTCAAACATGCGGTGCTTCTGATATATCAAATAACATATCTAATTGCGCAGTTGGTCTAGCATGTTCGTCTGATTCTGGTATTTGTACTGAACCAACCTACTACGATCTATGCACAGATTCAATATTAAACAATGGTGAATCTGATATTGATTGTGGTTATTCATGTTTCAATTATACTGGCCAATTATGTCAATTGAATCAACTTTGTAAAATTGATAGCGATTGTTCATCGGGGTCATGTCACACAAACGATAATAATCTTCGTGTATGTGTGTCTTGTGATGATGGTGTACGATCTGGACTCGAGACAGATGTTGACTGTGGTGGTCCATCTTGTAAACGGTGCTCTGATGGGAAAATTGGAAATTCTAGCAAAGATTGTATTAGTGGATATTTGGATGTTACAACTCGATTATGCTCATCGTGTAATGATGGTGTTATCTCTGGTGATAAGACTGATGTCAGTTGTGGTTCTACTTTACGTGACACCAATACTGGCCATCCATTAACAAGTTCCATGTCATGTCCAAAATGTAATGATACTCAAATTTGCGTATCAAATTATGATTGCACATCAAACCACTGTCAAAGTAACCGTTGTGTCTCGTGTTTCAATGCTGTTCAAGATGGCAACGAAACGTGTATTGATGGAGGTGGTAGTTGCAATGTAAAATGTGATGTTGACCAGGCATGTGAAACGGGTGCCGATTGTAGTACTGGATTTTGTAAAGCATCTAATAAAAAGTGTCGTGAGGCAGTCGATAGCGATTATTGTCCCAACAACAAAATTGATTCAGAAACTGGTGAAACAGATGTCGATTGCGGTGGTGCATCATGTCGACGTGTTGGTATTTATTGTGATGATGGGAAAAAATGCGCAATAAACGAAGATTGTAAAAGTGGATCATGTGTTGACAACAAATGTGTAAGTTGTAGCAACAATGTTATTGACGGTAGTGAAACAGATGTCGATTGTGGTGGTAATCAATGCCAAAAATGTAATGATATTTGTACAGCAGCTGCTGGCTGTGTTAATGGTCAAAGCTTTAGCAGCCACTGTAATAGTGGTGAAGAATGCCAATCTGGAAGATGTTTCTTAAACAAATGTATTTCATGTAAGTGATTTTTTTTTATCCCATTTTTTTTTTTAAATCCAATTGCATATAGTACAAAATAGTAACTACCGGCAATAACATTTCTTCTTCATTTTTTACTTCATCGTAGGTACTGATGGCATCCAAAATGGTAATGAAACTTCAATTGATTGCGGTGGGGGCGGACAATGTAAGCCATGTGCTGCTACTGGTCAATCCTCTAGTGGTGGTTGTCTTCGCGATTCTGATTGTAAAAGTGGACGTTGTTCATCTGGTTTATGTATCTCGTGTTTCAATAGTGTACAAGATGGAGATGAAAGTGATGTTTTTTCAATGTGGACAATCACTATCGCAAGTCTGACATTTACAGAAGCAAAAGGAGTTGCTGTGACTCAGGGATCAAACAGTGGAACATTGGCTGTTGCATGGGATGGTACAGCTGGTACGGTACTCAAAGTAAAAAGCGATGTTGGTCAAACTTTCACTACATCACAAAATATTGCGGTTGGTCAAACTTCTGTGCATTCTGCCGGAGGTGGTATCGTTAGTGCAGAATTTACTAATATTGGTTGCGGTGGATCATCGTGTTTAAAATGCTCAGTTGATGATACTTGTGCTACTGGAAATGACTGTTCAACTTCTTATTGTAACTCAGCAAATCTTTGTAAAACACCACCACCATCGGTTCATTGCAATAACAAAGTTCAAAATGTAGATCTAGGAGAAACAGACATTGACTGCGGTGGAAAAAGATGTAGTTCAAATGGAACGGCGTGCTTAATTGGGAAAAAATGTTTAGAGGGAAGAGATTGCCAATCAGGTCTTTGCACCGCTTCATGGATGGGAGAAGCGACATCACCAACTTTAACTTGCTCCTCATGTAATGATTTTTTTTTATCCCATTTTTTTTAAATCCAATTGCACATAGTACAAAAAGGTAACTTCCGGCAATAACATTTCTTCTTCATTTTTTACTTCATCATAGGTACTGATGGCATCCAGAACGGCAGAGAATCCGATAAAGATTGTGGTGGTATAGAAGATGTACGAAATGTTATCAATTTACGAAATGCAAATGATTATGATAGTACTTTAACAATACAAGTTGAACCAGGTTTATTTAAAGTTCATTCAGAGAAAGTTATGGGTGTTACGGGTTCATTTGGTTCATCATGTTCCAAATGCAATGCAACACAAAAATGTCGTGTGAATTCTGATTGCAAATCTGCAATGTGTTTTCCAACTCGAGAAAGTTCTATTGAGCATGGTCTTTATAAATTGAAGAATTCGCATTTTGAAATGTTTAGAAAATTTGATAGCCAGTCTTTCTATCCATCAAAAACGTCAAGTTCATCAGCCAGATATTCAAAAGATATTTTTATTGCTGTGCATTCCTATGGTACCGATTATATTGCAAGATTTGATAGTGTCAAAGAAATACAAGATGAATATTGTAATAAATATTCAGGTACAACAAATAATGTCGATCCAATGTCTCCATTAGGTTCTACAATTTTAGAAAAAATAAATAGTCATCATGGTACAGGGTCTTATTGTAAGACATGGTTGTCTCCATCGGTATGTCAAGGTTCAGATATAATTTGTGATTGGGCTGAAATAGAACCAATAAATTTGCAATGTAGAAGTTGTACCGATCGACAATTGAATGGTGATGAAACATGTATCGATGGGGGTGGTTTGCACTGCCGTGAAATTGCAAGCAGATGTGGTGACGGACAGAAATGTAAATTGTCTTCTGACTGTTTATCGGGTCATTGCTATCACAAAGAGAATTCAGATGAAATCAAAATTGATTGTGCAGAACCAGCAATTATTCAAGGTTGGGATGATCCAGGATATCCAGATAATTATCGTGGGTGGTACGATGTTCAAGGTTGTGGTCAATGCAATGATTATTGTCGATGGGTTGGTAATGCTGGTAGTGGGGGTGATCCAAATATTAAACTAATGAAAGGTGATTCTTTTTGGTCGTGTCGAAAAGCTGGTACAAATACAATTTATTCAACTTTTAATCCAACAGATAAAAATTATTATGGAAAGCCATGGAATAATAATCTTGTAAAATGTGGTGGAAAGAGTGCTGTTAATCCTAGATCAGTTTCTGCTGCCGTTGCTACCAAAATTGAAGGCGGTGAATATAATTACAATATTAATGGGATACCTCTTTTACCTCCTTCTCAAATTGGTTTTGGTGTATGTGTATCATGTGGAAATTCTATTTTAGATGGAACAGAAACTGGGATTGATTGTGGTGGGATAACATGTCCGAAATGTGAAAATAATAAACGGTGTAATGCCAATAGTGATTGCCTTTCAACAAAATGTGATATTGAGAAACATATCTGTCGTGATTTCACAAGAGACGAACTTTGTTCAAATTCAATTATAAATGCTAAAACACGAGAAAGTTCGATAGATTGTGGTGGTGAATGTTCACCATGTGTTGATGGAAAGACATGTAATCATAATGGTGATTGTAGGTCAAATTCATGTTTTAACAATGTTTGTGTTAGTTGTTTTAACATGATAAAGGATGGTAAAGAAACTGATAAAGATTGTAAGTTGAAGAAAATGCATTTTGTTCCGCGATACACAAACATAATTTTTAGTCATTATTATTTAATATAATATTAATATTTCAATTATTTCAATTATTTATTACTAGGTGGTGGACAAGACTTTTTAAAACTCGTTGGAAACATTTGTGGGATTAATTCAGGTGGTAAATGCAATGTTGAATGTAGTAGGTGCTGTGTTGATAGTTTGAGTCCTGCTACTTGCAACGAATGTGTAGCATCAAACTCTATTGAATGTACAGATCATAAAATGGGCGATGGCTGGGATGGATGTGTTGCTTGTCCAGATAACAAAGCATGTTTGGTAAACACCGATTGCTCTTCCGGTTTATGCGAGAACAACGTCTGTGTCAGCTGCTCTGATAAGAAAAAGAATGGACATGAAGCTTGTGTAGATGGTGGGGGGCGAATTTGCCGTGAAAGATGTGAAAATGGTGAATCATGTAATGTTGATTCCGATTGTGCCAGTGGCATTTGTTACGACAATCCAGAGATCGTTGGCGAACAGCTTACATGTGTTGCTTGCGATAACAATTACCGTGATGGAAATGAAACTTGCATTGATGGAGGTGGTGGTATTTGTTCACGTCGATGTGAAGTGGGTGAAGGTTGCCGCTCTGGTTCTGATTGCTCTACTGGATACTGTGATGCTGCTGCTACAAATAATGGTGGTTTTGGTACATGTCGATTAGCAAAACCAAATGAATTTTGTACCAATGGTGCGTTTAATGCAGATCTTGGAGAAACATGTAAAGATGGTGGGGGGCCTTGCTCTAATTTATTAGGTCAAGGGTGTGCTGATGGCGATACATGTTTACGCGATGAAGACTGTGAATCGTATGCCTGCCATAAGAACACTTGTGTGTCATGTGGGAATGGTGTCTTAGATGGAGTCGAAACAGATGTTGATTGCGGTGGTATAAATTCAGCTGGCAATGTACGTTTGTTTCCTTCTTCACCCTCTGGAAGTACTGGAAGTAACCAAACAGCTGCTATTGTTGCACCTGGGAAAGATAGAGTTTTATCAACTTACAACGGTTGCGACGTTTGTGAGATTTCTAAAAAATGTAAGAAACATGATGATTGTGAAGATTTCTGTGATCTCAGCGCCAGTACACCAATCTGTATTAGTTGTTCAGACAACATAGTTCAGAGCTTTTTGAAGGAGACTGATGTTGATTGCGGGGGTTCAATATGCCCAAAAAGATGTACTAATGGGAAAACGTGTACCAAAAATACTGACTGCTTAAGTAATGACTGTTTCGGCAATCTTTGCGTTTCCTGCTCAAACAATCAGCAGGATGGTGACGAAAGTAGTATAGACTGTGGAGGCTCACATTGTAAAAATCGATGTCGTAAAAATTTGGCATGTACTCAATCAACAGACTGTGCAACTGGTTACTGTACGAATGGTGCCAATGCCTATAATACTTGGACGATCACTATCGCAAGTCAGACATTTACAGAAGCAAAAGGAGTTGCTGTGACTCAGGGATCAAACAGTGGAACATTGGCTGTTGCATGGGATGGTACAGCTGGTACGGTACTCAAAGTAAAAAGCGATGTTGGTCAAACTTTCACCACATCACAAAATATTACGGTTGGTCAAACTTCTGTGCTTTCCGCCGGAGGTGGTATCGTTAATGCAACCAGTGCACTAACTCAGAACAAATGTGATGAAGTACCACCAAAAGTTCATTGTAGCAATGGTGTGAAAGATAAGGGCGAGAGTTTCACAGATTGTGGTTGGACGTGTAGTATGGTCGGAAAGCTATGTCTGTCTGGGCAAGCATGCGAAAGTTTCAAAGATTGTAAAAGTGGGAAATGTCACAATTCTAAGTGCACATCATGTACAAATTCTGTCAAAGATTCTGATGAAACAGATGTAAATTGCGGTGGTTCGTGTAGTCCATGCCGTGATGGGAAAACTTGTACCACCGGTACCGATTGTGCGAGTGGATTTTGTACTAGTGGTATATGTACAAGCTGTTTTGATCAGCTAAAAAACAATGGTGAGTCAGATATTGATTGTGGAGGGTCATCGTGTAAAAAATGTGGCGATATGATGTCTTGCAACACAAACAAAGATTGCTCCAGTAATTTTTGTTTGAAACGTGGTACATCTTTAAAATCATGTGTTACAAAATCGCCGGCACTATTAGATCTCCCTTCGGATGGCGCTGTTTTCACTGGACAATTAAATAAATGTGAATTGGTCACGTCGAAAATTACAATTCGTCCTTCAATAAGTAATGCTTCAGGTTGGTCTTTCTGTCAACTACAAGCTACTGTTTCAATTAATCATGGTGGGACATTAAGTTTTAATCACCCCGAAGAAGTGAGCACACAAATAAATACATCGCCAGAGCGTGGTAAACTTACTGCCTCCACATTATCATTTGCAAGATTTCAAGGTACACCACCAAGTGTAGAAAACTTTTTATCAAGACAAATTCGTTTTTGTCCATCATGCCTTCCCAGAGAATATCTCATGCGAATATCATTAACAACACTTGGTAGGGACGTACATTCACCTTGTCCAACTGACCAAACGATTCATCATTATATCTCAGCCCGAACTGCAAGTATTCAATCGATAAAGATGCTTGTTCGTAATGCAAGTTGTACGCTAGATGATTCTTGCACAACTTCGAAATCACTTTTATCTGGTGCTAAAATTAGAGTCAATGCTGGTGCTTGTTTTGATGAAAGCGTTTTATCTTCCATAAGAGGGGCAACTATGAATATTCCACTTTCGAATCCAAATCAACCAACACCAAGTCATATGGAAATAACAATATCAAAAGCAGGTTTTGCAAATGTAACAATAAGAAAACAACGATTTGATGGTCAAATTGATTTAGGGACATTTTATTTAGTACCATCAAAATCGGCTTCGTTGTATCCAAATCCAATTCTCAAAGGTTTCATATTAGATGCATCAACCAATAACTATACATCTTTTAAATCAAACAAGGTCATTGTAAAAGTGAGTTGTTACCGTGGATATGGTGTAACTAGTGGTGTTGGTCTTGTGTCATCAACAACTATTAATGATGATGATGGTAGTTTTAGTTTTCCTGATTTGGAGCCTGGTCTATATACAATTGTTGCTTCTGATGCAAGTAATATGTATATTAGTAATTTTAAGACATCTTCATGGCACAATCCTTCTCTTTCAATTTTGATGAGTCCTGTTGTTCCTGAAGGATCAATGCGAATTGTTTTATCTTGGAATACTGCTTCGAATGGTATCTATTCACCGACTGATCTTGATTTACACGTAAAATTTAAACCAAAAAGTGGAACTGCATCCTCTACTGAATCACCTGAAGCACGTCGAATGTTAGCAGTAGAAGATGTTATAAGTAATAATGGTGGATATGGTGATGTTGAAGATGCAGAAAACGAGGGACAAGGTGCTGGTTATGGTATTAGCGAAGATAATGAAAATGCTGATTTCAATGAAGAAAGTAGTGAGGAGCGTGAATGTGATGTATTTGAATTCAACCGTGTTTGTGGTGGTGCTCTTTTCGAAGTAAGTAGTAATAATAATACAGGTACGCTAGGAGGTGGTGGTGAAAGTATACTATTAAGAAACATGCATCAAACAGTCTACACTCTTTTCATAAGAAACTACTTAGCTGATTATTCAACTGAATATTCTGATGCGATTCTTGAAATGTATGATAACACAGGTAAACGTGATACTATTCACCTGCCATCAATTGAAGGTGTTAATTATGCAACTGGAGAAACTCCAAAAAAAGATGTAGAATGGTATACCTTTCAAAAAGAAGCAACCTATGCACGTATGGCATGTTTGAATGCTGTCGGTGGTGATACCGTGGGTATATTTAGTGTCGGAAGATATGATCAACATCCTACGTCTTCACTTGCACATGGACAATGTCCACCAACCAATGAAAGAAATTTTTGTAAAAAAATTCAAAATATAAGAGTGAACAGTGCGTCATTTTTATTTTTCTCAAAATATTTTACTAATTTATAATATCGATATTTGGTCTGCTAATTTTATTGTAAAATGTATTCCTTTTTTATACTTCATTTTAGGTACTAAAACTTCAGTATTTTATGATGGAAGTGGTGAATTTTATAATTATGTACCAAATCAATATTGTATGTGGGATATCTCTATTGAGAATGGTAAAAAACCATCAAGATTGCTGTCGTCAACAAATCAACACCTGTCATTATCATGGAATCGATTTGAATTGGAAAGATGGACTGAACATTGTTTCAATGACTATATTCGAGTTTGGGACAGTACGTGTAAGGATAAAACCTCATCCAATTTATTGTATAAAACATGTGGCTGTGGCTTGTTACAATTAGATGCTAGACCAGCAGGTGGGGCATGTTCACAAGATGTCGAATCGCGTATGCCTACAATAATAACGAAAGGAGGTAATTTATGTGTTGAATATGTAACAAATTCAATGATTCAATTAAATGGCATACAGGGATCGGTCTCTGTCATTGATAATGTAAATGATATTAAAGTGAGATGTCGATCGCATTCTAATTGCAATACATGTAGTTCTGATCCAGCATGTGGTTGGTGTCATTCCACATCAAAATGCGATGCTGGTAATAAATTGGGTGATTTTAATCAAGGCACAAGTACATGTCCAGCAAAGATGTGGTCAATTAATGACTGCTCATGCAGAGGTACAATTGAATGGAATGTCAGAGATACTACACCATCTGGGGAAGCATATGAAATAACCGATGGTAGTGGTATGAACAAGCAATATAACAATAACATGATATGTAAATGGAAATTATATGCTCCAAATCAAAAGAGTCCTGGTGAAGTATTTTTGTTAAAGTTTAAAAAATTTCAATTAGAATATAGCGATAGCTGTATTTTTGATTCATTCAAAGTTGAATGGATTGATCATACAGGTACAAAAAAAGAAAGGGTATTGTGTCAAAATGGATTTGGTTCGTTGGAATCAATTGAAATAACAGGTGTTCATGATATCACAAAGCCAATTGAAATCACATTTCAATCTGATTCTGAATCCACATTTAATGGATTTATTGTTGAACCTAAAATTGAAGTACAAACAAAAATATTATTAGATACTACGTGGAGTGGATGTACATGTGATTCAGACGAAACGTGGAATTATAATGGTGTTGTTGGTAAAGGCTGCCAAGATTCTGGCAATGGTGATGGTATAGCCATTTGCAAAGTTGTACCTGGTAGTTGTACATCAGGTGATCAGTGGCCGCCAAGAGGTTCGATATTATCATGGAGCTCCTATGAGAGGAGCTGTATGTTTCCATTTCGATACAAAGGTATATGGTACCATGATTGCATCAATATTGACAATAATAATATACCATGGTGCTCGTCTTTACCCATCTTTCCTGCGATACCTAGCCCATGGGATGGGTATATTAAAAAAATATCATGCCAGTCTACGATGAAAACGGACTTTTATGATACCACACAACATTTAGATTATTGTTCTAGTTGGCGAACAGATAGTACTGGTAACTATTTTAATGATTTTTCTGGATCAGTTAGTGAAAATCCGACGTTGGAATTATATGATGAGCCTGAAGAAATGGTTTATAGTTTTGATTGGAGTTACGGTGGTGCGTGGTGATATAAAAAAGGAAAAGCTGTAAAATATAAAAACTTTATAACGAGCAAAACATTCCAATGTTTGATGTTCATCTAATAAATCTTCTCTTTAAACCCTCTCACTTTTGTTCCACTTTGAAACATAATACATAATACGCACAATTTTTTGATCTTTAGTCTTATTTAAATGACGAACTATTTGGAGCGTGATCCACTGGTGGAGAATCATTCATATGAGAGATCACAATACTATATCATGAATTGTTTGAATATTTTCCTAACTAATTACTCGTCCGATTTTTTTTCAGTTTTCTTTTTATTCTTGTTCCGCTTTTTGTTTCTGTTTTTGTTCTTATTTTGTTTGTTATCAGTATTGTTATCATTATTGTTATCACTCTTTTTCTTCTTCTCTTTTGCTTTCTTTGATCTATTAATGTTCCGTGTTCGATT
>JACKZZ010015971.1_pt1 | contig 12635 bp, 9 predicted proteins | sample 8027871 | NCBI WGS metagenome assembly JACKZZ01 (sample SAMN15724774, study PRJNA655200) | protist metagenome | isolation source: fluorescence activated cell sorting (FACS) single amplified genomes of... | place: USA: West Boothbay Harbor, Gulf of Maine | collected 2000-07-19
TTTTTTGGATTTCGGCGTCAGAACGAGATAAATATTCCGATCTGTCCTTCAATATCTTCCTAGCTACCCAGCCTGTTGGAGAAACCGGAACCTTGGGCTTTTTGACAGATAAAACGTAATCGGCCAAAAACCAAACCCGGAAAAAAAACTCAACGTTGTCAAGGACGACGAATATAACGAATTCTGTCGCATTCGTACACCCCGCAATCCCCAGCGCGGTCAGGCCGTTGCTTATCATAACCAACATCAAAAGCGTAAACGGATGTAGTAAATAGCCAACACGGTTTTCCACCACGAGTCGGTTCACGAGGGTTATACAAACCCAGCTGGCGGTGAGCTGGAGAGAAATTTTAGAGAACATGAAAACCAGAGGTCGGAGGTTAGATCCAGCGAAGTACCCCAGAATAGGCGTTCCCAACAAGATGCACAACGCACCAGCGGCTGTAAGGAAGATGAGGAACGAGAAGTTCCAGAAGTAGAACCAGAACTCTTTCCACTCATGGATGCCGCCGCCGCCGAGCTCGAGGGGCTTGCGGGTGAAGCGCTTGTGCTTCCACATATAGCTTATAGGGAGTGAGCTAGCCACCAGTGGTATAATCACCCACGGAGTCGTCCCAAACGCGTTTGTCACAACTAGATCGATGATGGCTGCCTTTCACCCGGGGATCGTGCGTCAGTTTTCGAAGAAGAGAAATCCTCCCTGAGTTCCTCCTCCGTTACGGTTAGTCTGAGTTTCTGATTCATTAGTTTGAGCTTCACCTGGTCCGAACACGATAAGCGCCCAGAGCGGCGTCCAGAAGAAGAAGACACAGAACCAGGCGGAGAAGTAGGCTTTGTTGAAGGCGCCTGTAGTCATGATAGAAGCCAGTGCAGAGCCGACTACGCGGGTACTCTGAAATAATATGATAGTGGTGGAAGAACTATCCCGCATGCCCCAGCACGGCAGCGAGAGCAAAATCGTCAGCGTGGACACCGCTATCGCAGTGTAGCAGATTATTGCGAAGGAGAGTCCGTATGTGGTTAGTTTTTTCCTCGTGACCAGGGCGACGGAACCGCGACGCGTGCTAGTAGTCTTAGACTGTTAAACTTAGTCTTACGGGTCGTACGGTTTAGTATTACCAGAATTCGAAGAATTACCGAGAGGATTTGAGGTCGACTTTCTTTTCTGCAACCAGTTCTTCTCAAAAGAGGTTTCGGGATCGTTTTTGAGGAGATGGAACAGTAGAACTCGCTCAGGATCGGAATTCTGGGCCTTATCAGTCTTGTCGGAAGTCTCGATGTTGCTGTCCTCGGGAATCACAGAAACTGCCATTTTGAACGTAGCTTGTTTAGTAATTTAAAAACCGTTCTGTAACTAAGTACTACCTCAAGGCTCTAGCTCACTTATCTGATACGTTCAAAAAATATTGTAACCGTACAGCTAAGCCTACTATGCTGATCCATGTCAATAACTAAGTCTATGGTAAGTATTTCACACAGATAATAAGTTCGAAAACAGTTATTGAATGTAGAAAACACTATCTCATGCCTCAGGCTCAGGCTCGATATATTTTCCACATTAAAGCAAGAACTTGAAGGCTGAAGCGCAGCCGCAATCATCACTCACATCTTTTTATTTTACAGTTTCAAGTATTCTCAGAATTTTCAGTGTCTGGACAAGCTGTCTCACATTTAGCTATTCAAATTATCTTCTTAGCCCTGAAATACGTCTTTATCGAAAACATTTGCCAGCCGCCGTAGACAATTGTCAAAACTATGTTGAAAAGAGAAACGTAGAGGATACGCCAAGAAGTTTCGTCGTTCACAGCTAGAGTTTCTTCCTCCTTATGGCGCATCCGTAAAACGTTTTGGTGGTACCCGCTCAGCATGTCCTGAACTTGGCGGATGGTGACCTGGTGGAAAAAAAATTTACAAGATAATCATATTCATTCTGTTTCTGAAAATTACTGCTCAGTACTGCAGTATTATAATTTTAGTCTAATTAAGTTAAACTGAAGTTACAGTATCCAAGTTTCGATTTTTAACTCACTTCAACCGGATCCAAGTGATCTCTCTTCTTCAGCACCTCGTAGTTCTGGTGCCTCCCGGTGCTTATTTTCACCGATATCTGTGCCCCCTGACTCTCCGAATCGTTCGACACACACACCCAGTGAATCCCGTCGTGCTTCGAAGTAAACGCAGTCCTAACCTCCATCTGGTTTGATTCAGAAAAAATCATAAGTCCCTGCGCTTTCAGTGTTGCTGCGTTTTGTACGTTTGCGCTGTGGGGCTGGGAGGCTTGGTCGTCTTTGTCTTCCATGATATCAACCGATATAGTGGGTCCGCCTGGTTCTGAGGTTAGGGTGGCCATCATGAGGGTGTGGCCGAGTAGATCTTGACCTAGGCATCTTTTCTCGGAAGGCGGTAAATGAATGCTCGACTCGAACATGGAGGCGTGAACTGGCGTGGTTGTGATTGTCTGCAGCAGGAAAAATGGCACGGGGCTCAGCGCAAGCCTAAGGACTTTTAATGACATGGTTGAACTTCGACTTGGAGTCTTAGAGTCTACGATATGTCATCTATTATAAATTACGACTAAAGAGTCACAGTTAAAAGGACCATGGATAGTTTAGGTATCTGCGCCTAGTCAGTCTGAAAGAAGAAGACCGAATAATTTTTGAAGTCGAACATGATGAATCATGTTCACGAAAATTACTCCATTCACTGAGTCTGACATGCTCTCTACTTTTTCTTAAATTTCTAAGTTCGCTTCAGGAGATGCACAATACCGGTAAAACCGGTGAAAAAATAAGTGCTTGGAAAACAGGAGACGGTTTAGCACAAGTTAGATACAGACTTCGTATGTTAATACATCATCATGATAAACAACATAGCTAAGACCTGGTATTCAAATGAATACAATCAGCTCAGTGCGTACGAATAGAGACAAGTACCATAACTAACTTAACTAATGACACAGGAATCTTATGGACCAATAATAGTCAGAAAAATACGTATGAATATCACCTCAACGGTGACCTTGCGTAAGTAGCATATCGCACATTCATGATCATCCACCCCCCGCCCCCGCCGCGTCAGCATCATGATGTGATTCGGATGAATGCGTCCTTTCAAGCTTGTGCGACCCCCGGAATCGGTTCGGATTCGGATTTACACCCGTAGGCAGGTCAGCGCCGTTAACCCGAGGAGTTGATGTTGAAGCATGAAACATTAAGTTACTGTTTTGACTCTGACTCGACGCTACTGGCGTATGGCCTTGTCCGACTCCTTGGCCTCGGGCACTCAGAGGTTGCTGTTGCACGACAGGTTGAGCTTGCTGCTGCACCTGATTTAAATTCACTTCAGACCTGCTGCCGTTCAGAACTAGAGCGGATTGAGACTGAGACTGCGACAAATTATGGTTTCCCCCGGGTCCGTGTAAGAGACTTATGTTACCCGAGTTCATCTGAAAATTGCGGAAGTCGGAGTTGTTCAGCTGGAGGTCGCTCTGGCTCTGGCTTTGCGCCCCGGAACTCATCTGAGACTGCTGGTGCATTCTCGGCGACGGGCCACAATGCGGTCCTGGTCCTGGAAAAGCTACATTACTCCCGTTCAAATTCGAGCTAGAATTATTCAAATTCGAGTTCGCCGCCAGGCTCGGAATACTGCCCAAACTCCAAGGAGTCCCCCCGCCCCCCTGGCACTGCATCAGCTGGCTCTGCATCAGGCTGAAGCTCTGGTTGTCCCTGTCCCTCATCTGGTTCTGGTCTCTCTGTGTTTGGAGGAGTAAGCTATCTCGATGGATGTGAAGAGCCTCTAAAGTGTTCTTCTGCATCTGTTCCAACTGATCTCGCTTCTGGAGCTGGTGATTTAAATCTAAAATTGTTTTGTGCAGCTTCTTATTTTCTTTTTTGAGCCTCCTATATTTAGTTTTGTAGTCCTTGATCGGGCCGGGGGCAGGAACTTGAGGCAGCGGGAGAGACCCATGACTGTGGCCAGAGTGACTGTGGCCGATGATCTCGATGTTTGGTGCGGCTGGGTCCTTGTCTTTAGTAGCTCGGCGCGAGTTGAAGTCGAGGGATACCTGTGGGGTAATTCAAAATGTTTGCCAACCCTAAAGGAAGACTTCTCAGTCATAATGATGAAATTCAAGAAACCGTGACCCAAGGCAATAAACTGTATTTTTGCAGATTCACAAAATAAGCTTACATGCGACCGCCCCTCGCTGATCTCGTCTATCCGGTCCTTTAGCGCTTGTGAGAGGAAACTGTGTGAGTTCCTGCTTTGGCTGTGAGACTCTGACGGCGTTCCTCGGCTCTGGGATCCGCGACTCAGTCTTCCTGATTTTCTTTTTTGCTTGGAAGAAGCATGTTTCACAGCCTCACGCTTGTGTCGAGTACTTCGCTGAACTTTTTCTTCGCTTGAACTTGAAGATCCAGAGTCATCCGAGTCAGAATCTGATTCCTCGCTGGAAAACGAATCACCCTCGGAATCAACTTCGGAAGAGAAGACGCCGCACCTGGGGAAAGTGGGTTTGGATCAAGGTCTCAGCCTCAGTATACTCACAACCATGACATGATGCATCAAACTCAGAGTCAGTCTCAGTCTAGTACTTTAAACTTACGTCTCATCCACCGGTGCTAAATACGTTCCATGCTGCCCCCGGAAGCTGGGTTGGTCGGGTGCGTAGCTGTGATTCATCGATGCCGTTTGCCTCATCTGGTGGTACTGTTCGAGCGACGCACTCGTCGTGTTCGGATTGAAATTGGACCCGACATTTGTATTCTGATTGGAATTGGTTGCAGTAGAGTTACTTCCGGGAGTCGTGGTGTTGAAGTTGCTGCTGCTATTGAAGTTTTTCGTGAAGTTGTGTTTTTTCCTGCTGGATTTTTTGATCGAAGATGCTGGGTTTCGTCTTGCTTTTTTTCGGGGAGGCTGGAAGTTCAGGACACAACTACTCGCGGCGGAGGTGTTTAGTAGAAAATTCTGGGACTGATTCAGCATCTGGCTGTGATCGAGGAAGGAGTGGGAGAGACAGAGAGGGGGGCCTTGGTGAGCCTCGAAAATGCGAGACTGCTTCGAAAGTTTTTGCGACGGGGAGTGATCGTTCTGGGGGTGGAGATGGGGATCGCCTCGTTGGGCTTGACTCTGAGCGTTTGCCGTTGGGGTGCTGCGGTGGGAATTTCTGGACTGCTGAATCTGATGACTTGATCCATCATTCTGAGGCGCGGATCTGCGTTTACCTGTTGTTGAGGTGACAGTATCCACTGACGCGGTGGGTTGAACCGGACGTTGTGGTACCACTGCTGCTGCTGCGGGTGCTTCACTGTTCCCACCAGCACTCGACAACTTAATGCAACTAAGATCCTCCTCAAGCCTGGATTCCGAGTCCGATTGAGAATCCCCATCTCTGGGACTTGTGTTGAGAGCAGGTCTCGCGTTGTTGAGCAGTAGAACAGAGGCGTCTTTCTGTAAACCCAAAGTTTGGTTCCCGTTACCTTGTCCTTGACAATGATTCTGATCAGCCTTATCACTGTGACTCCCACTGCTCCCAGTCGAGTTGCTGCTCGGGAGATCCGGACTTCCCTTCAGACTCGGTGGTTGTGGTTCTTGTTCCGGCTGGACTTCGAGGGGCGGGGATTTGTGTTCGGAATTGTCTGGGAGTGCTTCCAGTGGGATTCCGTTTTCATCTGCCTTTTTTTTCTGTTCTCCGAGACTAAAATTCGACAAATTGCTTTGGTCGTACATCATGCTGCTCGTGTGGAGACCTTGACCGGAACCAGGCTGATTCTGTATCTGGTTCTTACCAACACCTTCCAAAACCGAGTACTGCGGCTGAAAAACTGGGCTTGCCCGGTTCGGCTCGTTGCTGCCGATGGAGAACATGGAGTCGCGCGCACTGCCAGTGACTGTGCCACCAGGAACTGAGAAATTTGAGTTACTAAGCTTACTTTTCTCTATTTTATCAATGTCATGATCATCTTGATTCTGATTCAGTTCTTCTCTCACGAAGGGGAGAGGATTACCACTCTTATTCCCCTTCAAAATCTCCAGTTCCTGAGATAAAAGAAAGGAGCTGTTGTCGTTCAGGGAGGAGTTAAACTCCCTTAAGTTAGATATGTCGGAGGATTTAAATCTCACGTTGGGACTGAGGAGGTCGGATGTCATAGTACCGGACTGAGGCTGGGCTTCTAATTTACTTTCTAGTTCAAACTTCTTGATCATGTCCTGCACCTTGTTGCTCGTTGTAGCGGGGTTTAACCGTGCATCTGGAAGTGGATTCTGGTTTGGGGCTGCAGTACGATTCTCACAGTCTTGATCTATTTCCTTTGCGTCATTCTCACAGTCTTCGGCCCGGTCCTCAACCTCAACTTGATCCTGGTCGTCTCCCCCCACATCCTGCGGCGACAGCCGGAACGAAAACACGTCTCCATCGTGATCATTGACATCGTTATTGTCCCCACCGCAATCTTCATTCACATCATCCGGTGAAAGCTCCAGGCTACGGTTCAAGATCGTCACCGTGTTTGGTTTGTGATTCAGATTTTCAGCTTGAATCTCATCATCATTACAGTCATCACCTTCACCCTCACCTTTCAGCAGCGACAGCGCCACACCCGCGGGGTCGCACTTCGTTTTGGTGAGCAGGGAATCGTCGACGTCGGGGATTGCAGGTTCAGCATCATCATGATTCAGATCATCTATCTTATCATAATCTCGCTCTTTTAAATTCGAGATTGAATTTGAGGTAACTGACGCCTGGCCCTTACTAACAGCCCTAGTCACCAGCGTTTGCTTCAGACTCGCCGAGCCGGAGGCTGTACTCAGTCTGCCTTTGGGGGACTCGAGACTCAAATCGCATTGACGCTGATTCTGGTTCTGAGACTGATCTCTTAAATTAGTCGGCGGCCTAAAATTTGGTCCTGGCGTTCCAGCCAGTCTTGGAGGCCCATTCTTCTGGGCGTTTGACTTCGACCTCGACCCAAGCTGTCTTAGGTGTCTGTGACTGTCACCAGGAGAACCATTATTGTAACCATTATTGACATTATCAATGCTTGTATCATAATCCAGCACGATCTTCGGCGACTTCGGGGAGTTGAGGGTGTCCATATGGAGTTTGGGAGAGCCGAAATTCGGCAGAACCCTTGAATCAGACTCGTTTAAATTGCCAAATCTCGCGCTACTGTTCACGCTGTGGACCTGGACCTCGAGCTTTGGAGACAACATTTTGAGCTTGTCATCGTTTATTGAATCGCCAACTGCGTTTCTGATCGGCGTCTTCTCGTCAATCCCAGGCGTGTCGCCTCCACCCTTGGGCCCTTTGGCCAGCTGCGACCGCGGCGTAAGGTTTCTGAGTCCAGAACCAATCACTGGTCCCGTGCCCCGAAAATTGCTCAAACTCGAATTCGAAACGGAAAAGCCAGACCCGCAACTCCCGATGCTCTCGCGGTTGCCACTGGGGCCGAAACGAGAAAAACCAGGAGCACCGTGAGCCCCACCCCTACCCCCAAGTGCACTCAGCGCATACGGATCCGAGCGGTTCGCATGGGAGGAGCCCGGTGAAACGCCCCGCGATCCTGAGCGAGCTCGGAAAGAACCGGCGGAGCCGTAGGAAAGGGGAGGGAGACCACCATCTTGGTTCTTGGGATCATCGCCAGCGTTTGTTTGAGGTGCAGTTACTTTGAACTTCGACAGCGAGCTGAAGTTAGATTCTGAGACTGAAGTACCAGATCCAGTGCGGTTTAACAGCTTACCATCGCTCGCACACGAGGCTAATCGGGATCTTTGTGAAGTTAGTCCTGGACCTGTACCGTCTGCTGAATTGAACTGCGGAGTTCCAGGCCCCGGGCCGAATCCGCGCATCCGATCTCGAAACTCGGCTTCCGCGCTGTTGTTGCGGCGTAAGGGATTTTTCGTATTCTGCCCTGGAGCCCCCGTATCCACTGGTGGCCGCCTCGAATAAGAGGGCAGCTGAAGACCGAGAGATTTAACTGGCGCACGTAACTCAGACTGAATGTTATCGTCAGGTTGAACTTGAGCGTGTGGCTTTGAGTCAGCTGTCTTCGGATTCTCTTCTTCGTCGCCATCTTCGTGATCGTCGACGATGCCGGTAGCATTCTGAATCTCAGTCTGGTTTTGAATCTTGCTGCTGTGTTTCTGAACGTCCCGCGGAGTTATGTTGCTGTAGCTGTTGTGATTGTGGTTTTCATTGTTCGAATTGAGGTTGTTATCTGATTCTATGTTTTGAAAAAGCTCATCCCCGTCCCCAAGAAAACCGGATGTGGAGCTCCCCGTAATCGGCCCAGGGATAATTTCTGAGAGTCGACCTGTCATATGGTTGAAGTTGGCACTGTTGTCAAAATCATTATCGTTTTCGTCAGCCAGACGGGGAGTGCCGCCGTCTAGCCGCGGAGTACCGCCGAATACCTGATCGTTGTCAACATTTAACTCATTGTTGTCACCAGAAATATCAGACACCGTCACATCACAACCGTCACCTGGTGTCCGACTTGGCGTCACGCTCAGCAGGGGGGACATGAGAGAGGGGAGGGCCGCAGTGCGCTGGAGGGTGCGCTTGGCTTTGTTATCTGAGATTTCATCTTTACTGTTTTGATTATCATCGCCATCCTGATTTCCGAATGATATCTCTTCGTTATTATCGACGTCGACATTCAAAACGCTTGTATTGTTCCTCGAGCTGTTCTCAATGTCATTGTTGCCCTGACTGTTCAAGTTGCTATTGTTGCTGTAAGACGAATCCTTAGATGGTGAATCGGCGCATTCCGCTTCAGCGATTTTGATTTCGTTAGTGTTGACGGGAACGTTGGCGAAGCTGTATTCGTTGTCGACGATCACAGAATTCAGTCCTGTCTGATTCATGACAGTTGTATTGCAATTACTATTCATTGGATTTGCAGCGGTCTTACCAAAAGTCGGAAGGTTTGAATCAGTTCGTTTAGTACTACCGGCAACTGCTGCTTTGACACCCACCCCCTTGTCACTCCGTGCCGCCCGTGCAGGCCCAGCTGAAGTACCAGTTACAGTTCCCATTGCAGCACTTTCGGAGAACGAGATTTCCGCCGGCTGCAGACTCAAATTCTGCGGATTTCCGGATTTCGTCCGATCCAGCACCTGATTCCGTGTAACTATCGGAGTATTCTTCCTTAACACACGTCTCCCTAGGGAGCGAGAACCTGAGTTGGTGCCGATACCACTTGTACCTAAAACTGAAGTGTTATTGGGGTTGACGGTGCTGGATTGTTGAGCTTGCGCCGGACCCTGCACTACGCTTGGACCTGTTACAACCGCCGCAGCCCCAGCACTTCCAAGGTTCCCTTTCGGGGGTTTGAAGGAGCAGATGGAGCTGTTGCTGCTGGTGAGGATGTTCATGGAGCTGTTGTTCACGTTGATACCCATTCCACTTTCAGTAACTATTGGTGTATCGCTTTGCAAACCAAATTTTGATTCATCACCACCCCCGGTACTAACATTCACGCCCAATCGAGACGTCCCCGCGCTGCTGTCGTACATCATCGAGGTGGCGTTCGTTCGGTTCAAGTTGAAGTTGTTTACGTTTGCCACAGTCATGTTTGTCGTCATCGCAGCATGTCCCTGAGTTTGACCCTGACGGGCTTGACCAGCTGCTTGGTTTGAAATCGGACTCGCGCTGTGAGCTGTAGCACCTGTAACACCAGTTACACCCGAAGCAAGCGCCGCAATTTTCGGTGTCCTGGTATTCTTAAAAATACCCCTCGTTTTATTGCCTTCACCCGAGAAATTCCCAAACGTTGGCGCGGCGCGGCCTGTATTGGCGGTGGGAGTGACGTTTTGCTGTGGAGGTTTAACTTTTGCCGTAGGACCAGGTCCTGGAGCTGCGCTCACGAAATTATTGGGTTTAGCCGTTCCACAGTTTACACTTGTGCCGATGAACAGGCCAGTCCTCTGGATCATCTCCGAACGGCTGGGAGGCGCGGGCTGGCGGCCGACAAAGCTTCCTGAAGAAAATAAGAAAAAAAATAGAGGGACTCAGACTTCAGTGATACAAGATTAAGCTCAAACACAAACAAAAATTATGATTCCTCAATATCGAATCAAAAACTCACGTTCGTCCTCCGAATCCTCAAACAGGCCACTTTTGATCGACAGCTTTGAACGGTTCCATTTCTGTGAGACGTCCAAATCGCATTTTGACCTATCGTCACCATGGCTCATGTCTAAAGACTCAACACTCATGTTGAAATTGTTACAGTTTTGAGACGGAACACTATTTGTATGATTGTTCTGAAATTGAGAATGTGTCTGTCTTATGTTATCATTGCCTTGAGTACCAGTCGACTTCCCAGGTCCCTGGTGACTAAAGCTCTGGAAACTGCTCAGGTCGCTTTGACTCAAGTTACCGGTGTTACGGATACCAATAGCTCCTGAAGGATTTCTCGAGTTACAGCCGGATCCAGCTCCGCCAGCTAAACTTGCATCCCGAGCTGAGTCTGAGGTACTGTTCACTCCAAGCAGATTTCCCAGTGCATCGCTCGTGCCCCCGCTGTGGTTTGCGCGAATCACCGAGTCCATCGCATCCTGGTTCATCGAATTCCCGCTCATGCCCAGAATGCTCCCTGTGTCTCGCGAGCCGGGCACATAGCCATAGCGACCAGAGGCTGAAACACCTTGGTTGGAAAAATTGGAAAAATTCCCGAAGCTGTGATCATTCAAATTAAAATTTTGGTTCTGATTCAGTAAATTTCCTGTATGAGAATTTGACGATGACGGTATCTTGTTCAAGTTTGCAATCAAAGAAGAGTTGAAGTTGAAATCAGAACTCGTGTTTGAGAGCGGCAGACTATGCCTCCCTTCTCCTCTCTCGCTCTGGACGCCGGCGATGTGAGAGAGATCGTGCAAGTCGCCGAGTAGGGAGGCTGAGCCCATGAAAGAGGTTTGGTCGAGTGGATCTATCATTTTACCGCCATGACCTGTAATGCCAGGGTTTGTGCCAGGTCCTGGTCCAGGTCCAGTGACGGTTCCGGTCTGTGATACTGGCAGCTTAGCACCGTGACCACTCTGTTCAGATACCAGGTCATTATTGATACTGGAGATATCGGAGTGACAGTCCGCGGCAAGACTAAGTTGAGATTTGTTGGAGGCTGAGTTTTGTTGCAGTTTCAGCGGATCAGATTCAGACCCGGCTGATGGCATCATTTGGTTCTGGTTACCGTTCATGGTCATCTGATTCTGAATTTGGTTCTGACTCTGCATCTGGCTGTGAGCATTAGGAATAAACAGCAATCCAGAACTCGTGCTATGATTCATAAGCTGATCGCGAAGCAAACTGTCTTCAGAATCCAAGTATCGACGCGGTGAGAGTGGCATGATTTCGTGATAATACAGTAACTTAAAACACTAAGCTTTAAAAATCTGAGACTGATCCACAAGGAGCCGAATTCGCTTCTGATTTCTACACACTATACGAACTAGAGCTACGGCTGAAAAATTATTTTGTCACCCTAATCATTTACCATAGACATTTTCGAGAATAAGTTAAAATCGAATAGATCGTGATAAGATACTTTCACCTAACTAAGTGACTGTGTAGCGATGACACGCTCACTTTTCTCCCCTCTATTTTCCAAACGACGCCGTCATCATGTCTCATGCACGTTTTGCTCAGCACTCGAACTACTTCTGAGAACAGGGATCGACTTGGAAAAGGTGCAGTAGATTCAGATTCAGAAGATTGAAGCCTAAAGTCATGATAATAAGCCCTTTGAACTTGGCGATATGAGAAGTGTAATTTTACGATGTAATTCTTTGAACTTATTGATGCAATATTACGTGTTGTAGTATTATCAATGGTAACTGAAATCAAAGTGCTATTAAATGACTGATCAATGCTGACTAAACATTCTGAATTCATCTGCAAAATTAACTGAATTAAATACGCAAACAACCTCTAAGGGGTAGTAATGCGTTTAGAACTTTGGGGCGTTATCACGCTTCATGACTCACTTCTGTATCATCATGCAGTGTAACCGAGGGCATATTTTTACCGGGTGGTACTACACTAACAACTCCTGGAAGATCACCATCGCCGCTTCCCAACTGCTCATCAGCCTCCGGGATCACCTCAACCGACCGTGAGTCGGTGCACTGCAACCTCAAGTTCGAGGAGTCCGCTATTACCATTGCCATTGGCGCCATCCTTACTAGTGTTGTTACCGCTGTTGTCTCTTTTCCCCCCAACAAAGGCTCCCAATCCCCCGCTCACCTTCGCAGCAATGCTCATTTTCTTGCTCCCGGAGCTAAAACCAAACATCTTATCATCCTCAGTCCCCTCTACAACATCCCCATCCAACCCTCGGGACCCTACAGCAGCCACGGAAGACCTTTTCGACTTCGCTGCCGACAACCACTCGGTAGATTTCTCTTCTTCAATCACGTAATGAGTGGTCAACACCGCGAACTGCCTTCCCTTTATAACGTAGCTCCAGCAGTACTTACAGATAAAGCCCAGGTACAGCAAGTCACTCTGCACGCGGTGATCAAACAAACTCAACTGAAGCGCACAAACGAACAAAATCCAGAGGTGCGAGTTACCGCCGTATTCTAAAGTTAAAAAATCCTTGTTGATTTCCTCGGAAATTTCGGAATCGATACTGGACGCT
>JACKZZ010013853.1_pt1 | contig 12631 bp, 13 predicted proteins | sample 8027871 | NCBI WGS metagenome assembly JACKZZ01 (sample SAMN15724774, study PRJNA655200) | protist metagenome | isolation source: fluorescence activated cell sorting (FACS) single amplified genomes of... | place: USA: West Boothbay Harbor, Gulf of Maine | collected 2000-07-19
ATGCGGATCAATTTGACGTTTAGGGTATGCGTTCCGCGCCAGGGTGGCGGCGGCCGACCAAATGGGTCTCACCGCACGGATGGTTATGCTTCCCGCACTTGAATTTTTTGTTTGACGGGTGTGATTGCTTTGTTCCCCGCTTGTTTTGAAATGCGTTGCCCACATTGTTAACATGTCTCAACCATTTTACAATGCTTTCAACTACACTCTCGATTCATAAATTTGAAATTTCATATTAATATTGTATGCGCTTAATATTATTACCGTTTTTCTCATCAAAGCTTTGTTCATTAATTCGTTCAAATGTGAAGAAATAATTATCTGAATTTTTGAAATCATTTCTCATCCGCACCAGCGTTTCGTTCTGTTTCTTATGGTGTTTTGTTTTGGTTGTTTTATTTGCATGTTTTCGATTATTCAGGATTTATTTTTTCATTTGTCGAATTTTGTATTTCGTTTGTGCATTGCAATCCTGGTAATTATTCTATTTGAACAAATCAATTTTGTCAGTAATATTGAGTTTGCATTTCATTTTTCAATTAGTTATATTTTGAGAATGTAATAGGAATGTATATTTTCGAGTTTTTGTTGAGTTGTAATTAATTACGCATTTTTTTTGTTATAAAAGTTTATAATATTTTTATAACAGATGGTGATTGATGCGCCACAAAAAAGTAATGCTCAGGGTGAGATGCGTTTAGGGTAGCTTCGCGGTCGCACTTCGCACCCTAAGTGCGCAGTGCTGGTTCATATTATTGTTTCCTTCATTGAATTTTATACAAGTTTTGTGATAGGTACAGATACATTAGTTTGAAATTTTGAATGCAGAACAGTATTATTTTTGACATTTTTCCGCGTTGTGTCGGTTGTTCGCGTTGATCAACCATGCCGCAAATAAATCACCCACGCGGCGTGAGTTCCGCGCCAACGGTGGTTGTCGAACCCCGTTTTCTGTCCAGCTTTCCCGCCGCGCCTCATTGTGAACCCGATTGGCCCAGTGAATCGGTCAACGTCGGACCAAATGATCACTTGACGTGTGACCGCAATAACCTAACTGAGTTGCAGGAGGAGAAAGCAGAGAAAGCAGCTGTTGATGTAGCAAATTTTGCGGCTAGCATCGCTCCGGACAAAGCCCAACCTGGGTACTTAATTAATTTGAGGATGGGACAAAAAAATGTCGTTTACTATGAATAATCGTGTATGAATCATGTATGTATGCGAGAACCGAAAATCAAATTCGGTTGAATTCTATTGGAAAAATTCTCTTTCGTCTTTGAAAACAATACAAAAGTTAACACCATTTTTGTTATGCATATGATCAGTGAGTTGCTGGGAATTGGTAAGCAGTTAGTGCAAGGCGGTGGGTTGCCAAGATTATTTGGTTACGTTCTTGGCACACGAGATCAGCGCACAAAAATAACAACTATCACAGGTGTTGCTATACCTGGGTTTGTGACCATGATCACAAAATCTTCCGGGGTCAAAGACGTGTGGCACCTGGTCACGCACCGTACCGAGCAGGGGATGTTTTTTGCGGAGTTGAGTCGGCAATTTCTCAGCAGCATCCGTGATTGCCTTGTTGGCGGAGTTGAGGTTCTGGGACTGTTTTTGGCGGCGAAGGACGTGTCGCAGCCGAAGGTCCCTATTCTCATGCGATTGTGCGAGAACATCGACGCGCCGTTGTTTGTCTGTATCGCACCTAAGCGGCTCGAAACAACAGGTATTATTGCGTCTCTAAACCACATTTTGGCGCCGAACGCATCGTTTAGTTTTTCAAGTTTGTTGAGATTTTTTTTCAAAACACGAAAACATTTTTGTCACAGCGTTATTGTTGAAGCCAAAATGCAAATTGTGGAGGAATAAAATATCCGAATGTGTTGATTTGACAGTCATTTAATTGCTCTTTGTTTTTGTTTGTTTGGAAATTCAGGCGATTCCGGCACCGCGCTGAAGGAATCTGACATTGTAATACATTCTCCCATCGGATCTGCAGCCAGCAATTGGTCTACGAAGCCAGTGGCGTTCACGCAATTCATGTCAGACAAACATGGTCTTCAAGCCGTCGTTGGCTTGACAGCTCTCGATATGGTCGTTTACGACAACGCCGCATCATCATCTTTTCGGACAGCTCTTGAACAGGGTCTGCAAGGGTTGGCAGCGCAATATCCTCTCGGAATTGTTTCGGACGAGAGTGAAATTGTGCGTGTTTTGAGGCAAGGTGGTGACAAAAGTCATGGTTCAGACAAGTATTTCACCGGTGTTGAGCAAGCCCGGTACATAATCAATGATATTTTGCGCATTTCATTTTATTGCATAAAAAAAAAAATCAATGATTAATTGTTTTTGTTTTTGTGGTGTAGCGTTTCTTACTCAAAGCAACACGAACCGACACGACACAGCAACAAGCACAAAACACAATTTTGAGTAAAGAAACCTTCTCCAGGCCTGGCCACGTGACGCGTGACACAGTAAGGTGCTGGCAGAGTCGCTCCCGTTTCAAACACATTATTATTAATAATAATGATAATAATAATACATGACCAAACAAACACATGACATTTATAACGTATGGTTGTGCCAATCCGCGAGGATCGCTCATGAAGTTGTGGTTGTATTGCGTTTCGGACTGTTATAATTTATTTTTTTGTTTAATTAAAATTTATTTATTGTAAAATTGTTGTTCAGTGGGGATTGGGCTCTGGCCAAGTGGTTGCGTACAGGGAAGGTACTTGATTTGCGACCGTTTCAGTCGTCTGCTAATTGTGCAACGACAAGAGAATTGGTGATTCGGTGCATCTCGAATTTCGCATGCATGTGTCCAAGGTCAAGCTCCGGCAGCGTCCGTGCAAGTTTGTTGGTCAGCGATCTCGCCCGAGCTGTGGCCAGTCGTTGGCAGTGTACTAGCAGCTCCTCCTCCTCACAAGGAGCGGGAAGAGTGCCTACGAGTAGGGACTTACCACGGCGGTTTTTGTTTTCATTGTTTCATGGTGCCGTTATTGTTGCAAGTCCATTGACGCCAGACGTCTCATCGTACGCATTCTTGGATGTTTTGTTTTGTTCTGTTTAAAAAGTTTTCATTTAACCAAAAATCGTTTTTTGTTTTAACAAAATAACAAACGGTGCACTTCGCATTCTTGTTTTCTACTAAAATCTAATGCATGAATCGTGATTGAATTTTGTTTGGCGACGATTTAGATGTATTCACCTGATTTCGTTGTCTTTCATTTTCATATAATAGAAGCGCAAATTTACTGACAAACGTACAGCATTTTTTCAATCATGAATGATTCGTTAATGATTTATATTTGTTGACATTGTAATTGTTTCATTTTTGTTCCGATTTGTTTGGCGAAAAAATCTCAGAACGTTGTCGATACGGGCAGTCCGAACTTGTGGTCATTGAGCCGATCAAGTTAATTAATAAATTCATGTTAATAGACAATAATATTTTTGATGTAATAATTATTGTATTCATAATTCTTGTCATCCAGGTCCGGCTCAAAAACGATGGAGGTGGCTCGGCTCGAGGTGGCATTCATGTTTGGCGTGCATCCAAGTCACATCACGGCATTCGGCGGGGGTGCTGTCGACGAGACCACCGCTCTGGATCACCAGCGCAGTTTGGCACCACCCTCCGAAACAAAGGGCCCCGCCCGGTCGGCGATGAAGGCTAATTTGCTGATCATCATTGGGACTGTTCTGATCGCCGTCTTGGCTATGCTGTACAAATTCATGCTCTCAAAGCATGTCCCCGAATCGCGGCATGAAGCGATGATATTATGAATAATATTAATAAATAATTATTGTCGTTATGTATGTATGATGCTTTCGCCATATATATTTTTAAATCCGTTCAAATCAAATCAGTCAATACATGCCATCGGTTTACGGGTGGATCCGTTTGTGTCGCGTTGAATTCATTTTGTATTCGTTGTTGTTGCTGTTTTATGTCAATGTATTATCCTTCAACGTTGTTGACATGTGTGTGAGCGGGGGGGGGTCACCAGCGAGACCACAGAACAAAAAAAAAGCTAAATTCTTGTGAGGCAGACAACTTCAGACGCACCAACCAAAGCAAACAATATCACCCCCGTCAAATATTTTTCTAGCGACAAATATAGTGGCAAAAACCAAAACTATTTACAAAGCAATAAAATTTCGGTCCTGATGACAACAGTATGGCACGGGCTAGCATGGCGTATGAAAATTTGTCTTGTGTGTTTTTTCGGTCGTTGTCGGCAAATTTCGCGTATTTTTCCATGTGCATCATTTTATTTCAGTTGTGGATCATTTTCGATTTTATCATCCGGAGTGTGCATGTTTGTGTGTGTATGCTTCACATGATCATCATCATCAAGTTTTCAGTTCAATATCATCATTCATTCATTGATTCATTTTGACATTGTTGAGTCGATGCGTTTGCCCGTCTTGGGTGATTGATAAGTAAGTATAAAGAAAGATAGAACTATGGGAGCGGGAGACAAACGAGCAGCCGAAGTGTCTAGCGGCACAGCTGGTGAAGAACTCGAGCGTGGCACAAAACGGCCAAAGCCCGAGGCCAGCAGCGGCAACGCCAGCAGCAGCGACTCTGAACCTTCCCCGCCCGTGTTCAAAAAGGGTAGCGCCGGCGATGGGTATACGTTGGACCCGGATAGTGGATTTTACATGCATGATAGCGCGCAGTGGATGTATAATGAAGGTGATGATATGTATGTTCATCTGGCGAGTGGTAGCGTTTGGACAGTGGATGCGGCAGGCAACGCGAGCAAGATGGCAATGGACGTGCCAGAACTCTCCGAGAGCACCACATCGCCAGAGCTCCAGCAACAACAGCAGGCCTCAAAAAATAGCAGTAGCAGTAATGGAAATAATAATGCTGAGGCGGATGGCGATCGCGTGACTGGTGTTATTAATTGGTTTAATGTGAAGAAGTCGTATGGTTTCATTCAGTTGGTGTCGTCCGAAGAGGATCTTTTCTGTCATCAGAACGCCGTTGTGGACGGCACACAGCTCGCGCAAGATATGGAGGTGAGATGATACATTTGTTTTTTTTTTTTGTTTTTGCGTTCGTTCCTGCATAAGTTTTCGGTTTCAGGTAGAATGTTTACATTTTTCGTTGGAGGACATTCTGGATATTACGTTCGGAATTTTCGATTTCGTTCATTCACAATTTGATGATTAATTCACACATGTGGGTAAGCCTTAATACCAAAAACAAATCTATTGTTTTAGGGAGAAATCATTTCGGTGAGAAATCACAATGGTGATTTCTTACCGAAAATCCTAGAACGTGTTGTTTGCCTTTCTTCGGTGCGATATTTCAATCATTCAGTGTTTTCAATACTTTATTGACCTTCGGAGGAGTCGTTCGTTCGTTCAAACGTTATCTTTGTTTCAAAATTAAATATTTTATAATTGTTTTGATAACATTTAAATTTGCAAGGTTAGTTTTATCATTGCTCAGCATTGAATATTCTATAATATTTCGCCATGCCGACCCCTTCCCAAAAACACACACACACACACACTCACTTAAATTTATTTTTATAATTGTTTTGATAACATTTAAATTTGCCAGGTTAGTTTTATCATTGTTCAGCAAGAAGATGGACGGCAAGCGGCAACTTGCGTTCGCGCCGTTGGTGCCGTTGAAAACCAAAATGGTGCCGCCGCTAGTGCTTCCGCCGCCGGCATAGTGGGTGAGGAAGATGTAGAGGGAGAGGAGGAGTCTGGGGATGACGACGAAGCAGAGGATGTAGACCTAGATTTGTACACATTTTTTAAATTTCAGTCAAACAATGTTTTAGCATGCTTCTCCATGGGCAGGATGCTTGGCGTATTGATACAAATAATTTTATAAAACAAATTATAAATAATTCATATTTAATTTTGGCGATTGTGCGTTTTTAGAGAGAGGTCGGCATATTCCAAATTAATAAAGGTGTGTGGAGATGACCACAAACCAAATCAGGAAATATCTGTATTTTTGATTGGTAGAAATGTTTTGTAAACGTAATATTTATCTTTTCGCTATATTTTTTCAATATTCTTTATCATTTTTTTAGGTGTAAAGATGCGGAGGATTTTCTCGTCGCCGAGAAAGGACCGCAGAAGATTAGTATCGAAGACCGTTGTTTACGGAAAACTCGCATCCCGGTTGGGTTGGCAGGCGATGCGGATGCGACTGCCGTTCTTTTTGGCGTTTTCGACGGCCATGGCGGAGAGTAATTACTTACTTCATCGGGCGTTATAATATGAATATGAATTTGAAATGAAAATTAATGTGAAATTCATTGTAATTATAATGAAAGCAAATGTTTTCTGTGTTGTGTTTCCCGCGTTTCCTTTTTAGTCGTCAAAATGAAAAATATTGTTCTGTCAATCAAATGGTTGGACAATATGTTGATTGTATTCAAGCAGGATGAAATGAAATTTGCGATGGTGTGACATAGTAATTAATTAATTCGATTTTTTTATAAATTGTGTCGCAGGAAAGCTGCCGATTATATGCACGCTCATCTCCCCACGAATTTTATGAGCTGCATGCGACAACGGAAATCAGGAATCACCAATGTGACCGCGGTACGTTATTTCGAGGTCATTTATGTTCATTTCTCCACACCATAGAAAATGAAAATCAGCTATGGTATCCAACATTTGACAAACCGACATTCGAGAACATTTGCAAGCAACTCGTTGTTTCTATTGTATATGCGGCCATCATTAAGTAATTATTATGATCAAAATTGACAAATATTTTTTTTCAACATAATTATGAAATTGATTAGTTGTGTGTTGTACGTTTTTTGCGATTCGTAATTTGTGTGTTTTGCAGATCAAGCAGTCGTTCACGAAATCGTTCAGACTCACGGAGCACAATTTCTTGCAGAGTGCGCGTAAAACCATGGATAATTCTGGCACCACCGCATGCTGTACGATTACATTTTTCCACCACATAAGCAATTATTTAATGAATATTATTAATTTGTTTTGGTTTGGTGGTTTTTAACAAAATGCCCGTTTACGCATTCTTGCAGAAATTCACACATTTCTCGAATCCAACATTTTGTTTTTGTGGATCTGAAAACATCATTCAGAAATAATTCCACATGGATTAATCAATTAATCAATTAATTGATTGATTATTTTTCATGTATGTTTCTGTGCAGGCGCCATGTTGTACGGTCCCGATGAATCTGGATCTTTGAAATTGATCACAGCTCATTGCGGCGATTCTCGCGCCGTTCTCAGTCGTAATTTTACAACTTCAATTAAATATTTAATGTCATTTGTCCTGTTAAAATATTTGAAACGTTCAATAAACATGAATACAAAGGATAACTAATTATTCATAACAAAAACGTTTATTTCGTTATTGCGATTTCGAACTCACGAGTACAAGTGAATTCTTATTTCCGGATGAACATCTAGGATTCCAATTGGTTGAACACAAATAAAGCAAATTATTGAAAGATGTTTGCGTTGTATTTGTTTGAAGGCCGAGGAAAAGCATTTCAGTTGACAGATGACCATAAGCCAAATGACCCAGAGGAGAGCAAACGCATAAAGGCTGTTGGCGGGAATGTAACCAATATGGCTGGCATCTGGCGCGTGACACAACATGTACGCATCAAAGAACGTTTATCATTCAACCAAACATACATATTCGTTGCCATTATACGTCTTTCAGTTTGGAAGTTGGTGTTGTATTACATTTCGCCATGCCGACCCCTCCCCAAAAACGCACAATCATTTTTTCAATATTATTATTTTGTTAGTTGCGACGACCTACCAACGGCATACCCGCGGGCATCATGGGTCTCTCAGTCAGCCGCGGTATCGGAGATCTTCTTTGGAAGGAGCCCAAGAAGATTGTTTCTCCCGATCCGGAGGTGACCGTGTATGATTTAGATTTTGATGATGACGAATTCGTAGTGCTCTGCAGTGACGGTATCTATGATGTCTTGAGCAACGAGGAAGTCGTCCGTTTTGTGCGCCCGTTTGTCAAAGAGGAGCCAGAGAAGGCGTGCCAATTGTTAATAGATATGGCAACGAAGAGGGGTAGTATGGACGATAAGACGGTCCAAATCGTGCGGTTGGGGTGGTGCCCCGTGCCAGCCGGACTTACACCTGACCCAGCCACTCTTTCGTTTTTGGGGCAAGGTACAACGCATTGAAATAATTATTATTAAATTAATTTTCCAGACCAATTTGATCTACAATTCTTGAATTCATTAATTAATTAATTCATTATTTAACTGAAAATTTGAAATAAAATTATAAAATTTCAAATTTTTGAATGAATGAGAATGAACTATCGTTCTGCCTTTAATGAAAGATCGAATGAGCCCATTCGACCATTCATTAAGGGCGGAACGATAGTTCATTTTCATTCAATCAAAAATTTAAATTTTTATTTCAAAATTTCAGATTAATATAATTCAATTTCGGTTTACTCTTTCGATTTTCAGATATTTACATATTCCCCGAAGGGCATTCTGGATACTCCATTCAAAATAGTTTTCATATTTTATTTTTTTTATAATTATAAATTTCAAAAACAATATTTTCCTTATATTTTCATGAGGTGCAGCAGAGGAGCAGCCAAAATCCGCAGCTCCATCACCGCCCAAATCTACGGAGCCAAGTTCTGCTTCTATGCCGGCCGACAGCGATGACGATAGCGGCGGCGTCGACGTGGAAGAGGAAGGTCCCTCCTTTGAAATCAGCGGCGGGTCGAAGCCGCCGGGTGGTTCTTCTGGCAGAGGAGGAGGAGGAGGCGTGAAGGATATTTTTGGAGACGATGATGATATGTTTGGATCTGCCAAGCCGGAGGAGAAAAAGGCGGCATCGCGCGTGGCTTTTGATGACGATGACATGTTTGCATAAATTAATGTATTATGGGGAATGTCCTATATTATGTAATGTTTGATTAAGTGTGCATATATAATATGATGTTGGTCGTTGAGCCAGTAAATGTATGTAATTCCTTAGTTTACAGTGGTCTTTTTTGAAGTTAGCAAGCATCGTTCAAGTTATTGATTATTGCACTATGATAATTCAACAGAAGTATGCATTTTTAATCTAGTATGCGACGTCCAGTTTGCTTGTTTCAAAGGATTCCGCGATTTCATTTTCCATCTCTCACAAATGGTGTTGTTGTTCATTTGTTTGTTTGTTTGGTTTGTGGGAGTGAGTAGATGGATGGGTGGTCGGGTCGAGTCGAGTCGATCCTGTTGTCGTTCGTTTGCAAATGTGAGCCCTGAATCGTTGTTGTTGTTGCATTTTATAAATGTTACAGTGAGTGCAAAGTAATTAATTAATTGTCATTATTAAATAACCAGTAGTGACAATTACTCTGCACTCATTTTAACAATAATTTTGCCAATTTGGTGCGTAATGCCAAGCCGGAGGAGAAAAAGGCGGCATCGCGCGTGGCTTTTGATGACGATGACATGTTTGCATAAATTAATGTATTTCGGGGAATACCCAACATTGGGTATAATACTGTCTTGGTCGTTGCTCCAGTAAATTAATTTACTAAATTTATGTAAGTCATTTATTATTTAATAATTATTAGTCTTCCTGTCGATGAAGTTGCTTGTTTCAAGGATTCGGCGATTCCATTTTCCATCTCTTACAAATGGGTGTTGTTGTTGTTGTTGTTCATTTGTTTCTGTGTTTATGTGGGAGTGAAATGATAGATGGGTGGGGTGGCCGGGTCGGGTCGGGTCGATCCTGTTGTCGTTCGTTTGCAAATGTGAGCCCTGAATCGTTGTTGTTGTTGTTGTTGCATTTTATAAATGTTACAGTGAGTGCAAAGTAATTAATTGTCATTATTAAATAACCAGTAGTGACAATTACTCTGCACTCATTTTAACAATAAATTTGGTGCGTAATATGATTATATTTCCCCGATTGTGTGGATTTGTCGGTTTAAAAATTCAGCATTGGTGGTGGACGGCATTCAATGAAGTATTTTTAATTATCGAGGTTTCGACGGTCTAGTTTGTCAATTTAGTTTCGGAAAACAATCTATCCCCATCTTGATGCCCCTTTTTTAAATTTTTTTTTTTAATAATTATCAAGCAAAATTGAGTCATTGCTCGTGATATAGAATTCCATTTCAGTTTGCTATTTTCATATTTTGATTGGGCGCAAAGTTTGATGCATAATTAACATATTATACGATTGCATTGAATCGCACCGTTTGTATTAATTAGTAATTAACTATTTTTTTGGATGTGTTTTAATAAGGAATTCATTGCTCTGCAGCAACGTTCAAGCAATTTTGGCATTGGATTTCGATCATCGTGGTTTGTGGCATGGAGGCGCCATCATGTGTTCTTTCCATGATCATTAAATCATTTATTTATAATTAATTATGGTGTTCAGTTCTGGATTGATTCGCGATCATTGATGGGTAGCGAATCGCATTCAGGTTCAATTGATTAAATAATTAGGACGAAAATCGTCAGTTTATAGCCACATGTGTATGATTTTTTTACACATTTTTACACATGGCGGTATGTTAATCATTGTTTGCACAGATTTGGGTCCAATTAAATATTGAAAAAAAATGAATATGGACGAAATCATTGCAGCCGTATGGTACATCACGACGAAAACAGAATCAATTCATTCGAAACAGTTATGTACCACGAGTGTACCACGTTTCGGATTCGAATTGCAAGTTTGAAACAATTGTTGTATTTCTTCAACCAGTGAAACATGACAAATTTTGAAGTTGCATCATTTATCGTTTGTGAAATGGTTTTGTAGCTGATTGTTTATATCAATAATATTAATCATGTCCATTCCTCACAAATGACCAAATTGATTTAATTTGTGAATTTTGAAACCATGATGAATCACATTGATTATATCAGTACAATATGTATATAATATTATAAAGTGAATAGCTCATCATTGTTTTGATGGGACGCAGTTGATTATTTTTTTTGTTCCGATTCAATTTAATTGGATGCCACGCGTCGTTCAACGTCATTAGATCGCCAATCACGATATTCATCGTTGCCATTAGAAGCCAACACAATTGTTCAAAATTAGTTTTGATTTCAAGTTTCAAACAATCGCAATTACGGATGTTTTTCATTACTAATTTAATATTAAATAAACGATAATATTGAATTTTATTTAATTAATCATTTAATCAATCATTGGTTGTTTTGTTATCATCAATTGAATGGGTTCAAGCGAGTGAGTTTTGACTATGTCTCGCCGTGGAGTTTCCTCCAGCGGCCGAGGAGAGCCTGAAGATGAGTGGATCGTGCGCATCGACGATCAAGGCGTCCATTGGCCTCAAAGTTTGGTCGATATTTTGCATGAGTAATCACATATTTGAAAGTAATTATTGCAATTTACCTTATATTTATGTCAAGATCCTGGATAATAATATTGTGCGTTTTTTGATGAAGATTGGCACGACGAAAAACGAATTTTGAACACGCAGCGCACAAGTCTCCCCGTGAAACATATGATCGTTCTTTGAATTTCGCCAGGGACATGTTCAATGAAATAATTATTCCACGATCAGTATTGTGTGTTGTTACGTTGTAGCATTATTATTTTGGTAGTTGGGTCCAATGGATCGCCGGGACCGCGAGTTTTTTTTTTATTATGCAGAGCCACGGATGTTTTTTGTGAGAAGTCGCGTATGATTTGTTTTTTCCATGGGTCATCAGAATCAATATTTGTGAAATTGTATGCCAATTATACGTGTTGATTTATTATTTTGTTTGTGTATGAGGTGCGGCAAACCGGTTCCTCAGGTAGATATCGATCTGACAAAAACTATAGTCGTTCCGGTTGAGGGCCGATATTCAGACGCGAGCGAGGCACCCCCACCATTAGAAAGGCCGGCGGGATCAACCAAAGGTTTGGAGCCCGAGTAACTAATTAATTGTGGAATCATTTTGAATGCAAAGCAATGATTGTTTTCTTTCATTGCAGTGTTGACATTTTTCATTTTTGCAACGATTTGTGTCATCGACCTGTTATTTTTGGAATGTTTTATTTTGAATTCATGATGCCGATTTTTCTGTTTTGATTTAAGCCTTGATCAAAGAATGTGTAGTTCCGAAAATGTGACACAATATACCTTATATAACATTTGATTTTGAGATGGTACGTTTGAACAATACGCATTACGCACCCCACTCAAGAATCATCAAACATGCATTTGTGTATAATTAATTACCCATCAAATTTGATTAATTACTTCAAAATCAAGAATGATAGGCCAGCACCATATTTAATTCATCTTTTATGTTTAAATTTGTATTTGTTTTTGTGTGTGTCATGTCATACACAGTGCATCGGATGCAAGGAAGGCTGTTTCCGCAGATGGCGCTGTACATTTGAACAGTCAATTCTCGTTGAGGCATTCAATTCTCGTTCAACACCATTCAAAATATTGATTCTTGTTTCTGAATCAAGTCTTTAGCATTTCGTCATGTGTGTTTTTTCTTTCTTACAACAACGCTATGGTTTAATTTTTCATTAAATCACAATAATTTTGCCGTTTTGACATGTTGAAACAGTTTTGATCGTTCATTATTTCCTTGTGTATGTTATCGTATTGGACACTTATTGACTATTAATTTCTCTA
>JACKZZ010002448.1_pt1 | contig 12628 bp, 13 predicted proteins | sample 8027871 | NCBI WGS metagenome assembly JACKZZ01 (sample SAMN15724774, study PRJNA655200) | protist metagenome | isolation source: fluorescence activated cell sorting (FACS) single amplified genomes of... | place: USA: West Boothbay Harbor, Gulf of Maine | collected 2000-07-19
GATCGAGAGCACTGTAAAGGACATATCGCTACAGGAATCCAAACTGGAACAGGAGTATAAGCGCCTGCTGGACGACAAGCGGATATGCGAGAATAAGCTGGAGGAGGAAACGAACAAGAACACCAAGATGATAGCTGAGAATGCGGAGCGGGATGTCTTGCTAAAGCAGAAGCGGGAGGAAATGACGCATCTGCGGAACGAGCTCGAGAAAAAGCTGGGAAAGTTCATTGAAGGTATGAAGAAAAAGCTAAAAAACGTAGACGACCTGAAAAAGAAAGCTGAGGCTGACAAGGCCGAGCAGAAGAAGCTAGTCACAGAGGCGCAGAGTGAGGCGGATCGAAAACAGAAGGAAATTGACGCTGACACAAAGCGCGTGGAAAGCATGCTCCGAGAACGTGACATATTGAACAAGAACGTCATAAAGAGCGACGATAAAACCAAAAAGCAGATCGAACTGGTATAATGCTGTTTCCGTCATCAGCAGTGTAGATTTGCATTTCATTTTCGCAGTCTGGAACTCCATCGTATTTTTTCTATCCCAGGTGAAAATTAAAGAGACGGAAATTGCGAACCTTCGGAAAGACATTCATCGGTGGAAAGTCGAAACGTCCGAGTTTCGGAAGCGGATATTCCAGGTGGAAAAGCAGCGGGAGAAGGTCGGTGTGGAGTTATCGGCTGTGAATGCCAAATATTTCGCCGCGCTTGAAGAACTGAAGAGTCGAGACGAGCGCCTCGAAGAAGTGAAGAAGCAGATTGGGGATGTGAAGGCGAAAATCGCACAGCAGAAGAACCTCTACGATGCCGTGGTAGCCGATCGAAATGTCTACTCAAAGAACTTAATCGAGAGCAACGAGGAGATCGCTGTGATGGAAACGAAGTTCAAGATAATGTACCACACCATCGAGCAGCTGAAGGAGGAAATCCGCGAGAAGGACCACGCGCTCATCCGAGAAAAGTTCGACGAGCAGAAGCTGGGTAAAGGGAACGAGGGCATCAAAGAGTCGCTCGAACGCGCGAAGCGGCGGTTGGGCAATCTGACAACGATTCTGGACACACAGCAGCAGGAGGTGCGCAAGCTTGAAAAGGTGTGCAGCACAGCCGAGACGGAGAAGCAAGCGCTCAAGAAAGAGTACCAAGGCGTGGTTGAAGAGAAACAAATCCTCAACGCACAGCTCATAAAGCGGAACGAGGAGCTGGTGAACCGGTACGAGGAGCTGAAGATTCAGCAATCCAAGTTACTTCACGGCGAAAACGAATACAAAGCTGTGTGCGCTAGCGTGGTCGAGCTGCAGAAGCAGATCGGCGTCCTGAAGGACGAGGTGCAGAAAACGCGCTCCCAGATGAGCAGCACGCACAACGTGAAACGGCAGATTCACGCGTTGGAGAAGGAACTCATCCACGAACAGTGCAAAGTGAAATATCTCGAGGAAGAGCTGAAGAATCCCATGAACGTGCATCGGTGGAGACAGTTGGAGGGCTCGGACCCGCAGGCGTACGAGATGATACTGAACATCAAGGCGTTGCAGCGGCGTCTGATAGCAAAAACCGAGGAGGTCATTGAGTGCGACATGCTCATTCACGAGAAAGAGAAGCTCTACGTGCAGCTCAAAAACATTCTGGCGCGCCAGCCAGGCCCGGAGGTGCAGGAGCAGCTGGAGTGGTACACTGTGCCTATGGAATTCTTAGAAACATTCGTTGAATCTGAGGCTGCTCGATTCAAGACATGATTTGTTGAATACATTGAACTCTCCAAGGTACACGCGATCGCTGAAAGAGAAAACTGCACAAATGCGGACGATGGCGAACGAACTGTCGAACTACCACAAGGAGTGCGAGGACTTGAAAATGGACGTTCAGCGATACAAGGGCGAACTGAATGCATCCAAGCAAGAATATTTCGCGCGGCGGAAAAACGGGACACTGTCCATCAACGATGGGAACATGCAAACGGTACACGAGGGCGCCTCTGAAGGCGCTTGAACAAGGCCGCTTGAACAGGTACACATGGTCTGCAAACGCAATTCCTCTTCTGTTCCTGTCGAAGATTCGTTCCTGTGCATTCCAAGACTGTCCTTCTCCCGCAGCTCCCGCTGCGCCTGGGAGCTGCGCCCATCCTCGAGTTCCGGCAGGAAATGACAGCTCGGTTGCCCTGTAATTCGACTTCAGTACTCGTTATACCATCGTGCGTAGCAAGCAGTCGATGGCTGTAGCAGCACTATTTTTGCTTGTTGGTTTGGCAGTTGAGCAACTGCGATATTGGGTAAGTTTATTCTCGATTCCGGCCCTTGCAATCTCTGGATAGGAGATGTGCAATGGTTGCACTAAAACTTAAACAATCCAAGAGAACTGTTCGAAACGGACCCAAAAGAAAGCATTTCGAAAGTGTGAAATATCGTGTAACTAGTGATAAGAGTTGACGATTGCGAGTAAAGCGTAGAAACGAGACTTCACGTCGCCTTGAGGAGACCAGCTTGAGAGGAGACCGAATGAGTATTGTGCGACCTGAAAAAGTGAGGCTGTCGGATTTCAAATCAAAGGTTGAAAAAAAGCGGGAAAAAGAGTTCGAAAGTTGTGGTTAGGAGGACCTGCAAGAAGGAGTTCCACCCCCATCGATAAAGGATTGTGACTGGATCTCAGGAAACAGCGAGAATGAATCCGGTCGAGCCGAAGGAGACGTTCCTGACCGGCGTGAAGGAGAAGAAGCTGGTCCTCGCCTCGGTCCCGGGCGCCGGTCCCCGTATTGTGCAGCTCGCTGACAAGCTGAAGAATCTCGCGGAGACTCTCGACGTTTCGGTGTCGACGCTTCTGACGGAGCATGAGCGCGACTTCTTCCTCGCCTACAAGACGCACATGTACACCATCCAGAAGGAGTTCAAGTTCCTGAAAGAGAAAGCGGACGAGGAAGTTCTGAAAACCAGACGAGACGCGAAAATTCAGTCGCTGGAGAAGGAGCTGGAGTGGTTCATGACGGAGGCGCTCCGGCTTGACGAACTCTGCAAGACTCACAAGCGGGAGTGCGACCGGTGGCGGGCGAAGGCCGAGGCCTTGGACGAGGACAGAATCTTCCTGGAAGATCAGATCAAGGGCGCAAAGCGTCAGAACAAGGTTCTTCGCGCTGCGGTCGAGCGCGCGCAGGCCAGCACGCAGGTGGCCCTGAAGAAAGAGCTGGAAAACCAGGAAAACGCGACGGCGAAGAAAGCTGGTACCGGGCACGGGACTAAGGAGGGCGCCGCAACGGTGGGGGCCAGCGACCTGGAAAAAATCGCGTATACGGACGCGATTGGCAAGCTGCGTGAGGCTTTGCGTGAGGAACAAGCCAAGGCGAGGTCGCTGCGCTCGAAACGGGCTGACATATGCAGCAAGAAGTCGGGCCTGGAAGAATTCTTCTTGCAGTGCATAGACGAAAGTCGAAAGCAATTAAACAAAGGGCGGCATCCGCCTCTGGTGGAGTCGATCCTGTCGAGCGAAGAAGCGCTAGTGTTTCTCTATGAAAAACTGTTTCCGCAACGTGCAGGCCTGCCGGACAAGATAAAGACACAATCGGCTCAGCAACAGAAGTGACCAGGCTTCGATCCAGAAATCGAGAAGGGTGCATACTTGCTGATTCTCGCGTTTGAACATAGCTGCCAGTAAGTGAGGTTGATTGAGGCAGATTTAGTCAAAATTAAGCGTAAGTAGCATCAGTTGTTCAGATATGTGTGGCGAAACTTTTTCAATATGCGTTCAATTTTAGCGTACGTGCTCCGTGGCAAACTCTACAATTCGCATTCAAAGGGTGTACTTCGTCTCGTTTCGCGATCGTGTTTAGCTCTCAAATCTACGTGAGGCCGTCTCTTCTTCGCGGCTCATAGTTTCAGATTCACATGCCAGGATGCAAAATTGCTTTGGAGTCCTAAGCCATCTTCAGAATTATAATACGAATAATTATCAGTTATACGCAGCTTCAAACGAAAACTCGAGTATAGTATCTAGTCATAAAATGAATCTGTAGGTGAGTTATTTCAACTTATTTCTACTTTTTTGACATATTGATAGGCTCACAGAGCTTTCAAAGCTGGTGGACTGTTGCTTCAGTTGGCTGGGTGTGGCGTTCGGTGGGGCGACCAGCTCAGGGAGCGAAACAAGTGGCATTGGAGAGACTGGCGAGGATACGAACGAGCCACCCGGTATACCAGGTATACCGCGGCTTCGAACAAACTCTTCGGCTGACTTGTGCAATGTTTCAACCGGTGTCGTGGTAAGCAGCTGCAATCCATCAAACGACTCGGAAAGTAATTCCAGTGCAGAAACTTATTTGAGTATCTTCCGAGAATCTGCACAAGCACCGGAGGAGAATCAGACGTTTCAGAAGAGAATCTGCACGAGCACCAGCAGTCTGCTTACCACCAGTCTGCTTGAAGGTTTCAGTAGTCTCGTGACAGGAACAAACGTGCGACGTGGCCCCGTTCAAACGGTACCCCCTTCGCAGTACAATCGGACCAATCGTACAGCCAACGCACATTTCAAGCGTGAGAGATCATGGACAGCAGAATCGACGAAAATGAACTCTCAATCGAGTCCGCCGGAGCCGCTAGTGAGGAGGAGAATGGTATCAATTCGCGTTTTTACAATCCGTCTCGATTCCAGTCTTTACAATTCATTTTCGTTGGGAAAATTTGATTAGCTGAATCTCATCCAATTTTTCAAATTTTTATCAGATCTGTTCGAAGACGAGACCGTGGACGAAAAGAGGATACGACTTTCAAAGCAATACCTGTCCGAAATCGAGGGCGATGTCGAGCAGAAGCGACTCGTTGTAAGTCAAGACCTTGAGAAAAAAGCCAACAAGCAAATTGCACGCGTTGCAGACTACTATGCGCAGCAAGCGTCTTCCGACGAAGAGGAGGAAGATGAGGAAGGAAGTGTTGACGGCAAGCACGACGAAAGGAGTAGAAAGACACTCGTAGTGAGCAGTGCGAGCAGCTCTTCGAAGACTAGGTATGGCAAACTGTACGCGCCAGAATTCAGAAAGGGTCATCTTCGCAGTTGCACAAGTGTGTGTGTGCGAAAAGATGGGGAGAAAATCTACAGTGGTGGAAAAGATTGCGCAATCATTGAGTGGGATCTCGAGTCAGGAAAGAAAGTAGTCTTCTCAGGAGCGCGGAAGAGGTACTATTACTAATAATTTCCCATTTGACGTGGGCCGAGGAGTTACTAGTAACTTCCCCGCCTTACTTATCTCTAACTTCAGAGGGTTCGCAGCACAGTTCAGAAGCTTCACTATTCAAAACCTTTCTCAAAACCGATATTCTTCTCAACAGCTTCAACTGCGGAGGTCATTTCGAGCAGGTTTTGTCGGTTGCATTTTGTGACAAGCTCAATGTTCTGATTTCCGTGGGCCAGGACGCGCTCGTGAGACTCTGGGATCCACGATCGCCCAAGAAATGCATAGATGCTCTGCGGGGTCATAACAAGGCCATCACAAAAGTAGTCTGCGAACCTGAATCAACCACGGTATAAGTCTTCAAGATTCAAGACAGATTTCGAAATTTTCACCATTCATAATACCACGCTTGATTCAATATTCCGGGTCTTTTTCTCAGTTCTACACCGCGGGGCAAGATCAGCAGGTGAAGCTTTGGGATTTGCAGCACAGAGCCGTGTTAGATACGTATCTCGGTCATACAGAGGCTGTGACTGACATGGATATTTTCCAGAAGGGGAAGCCTCTAACTGGCAGTTTGGATAAAACTGCCAGGTTTTGGAAGGTATAATTTGGGGCAGTCTCGCTAGCTTGTGGATTGGTTTAATATGGAGAAGCCTGCTCTCACGTGGGCAGGCGCGGAATATTTCAATTTGGCTAATTAGTAATTTGCTATCTTGCCGGCATCTATTCACTGAATGCATGACCATTTATTTCCGTGACCATTTATTTCCGAAAATTTTGCAGACGATGCGGGACTCGCACTTGGTTTTCAACAAGCATAGTGCTGCTGTAGATGCCGTAACAGCCCTTCAAGCTGAAACTTACATCACAGGCAGCCAGGATGGGACACTCCTCGCTTGGTCCTCTGAATGTGGTCGACCTATCGCAAGCGTTGCAAACGCACACGGAGAATCATGGATATCCGCATTGTCCTGCCACCGAAATTCCGATTTCATACTGTCTGGTTCAAGTGACGGTCTCGTTAGGTGTTGGAAGCTGGCAAGCAGTAGTTCAAGCGCGGGCACAAAGAAGAGGAAGCGTGCTGAAAAGCTGGAATTTCAGGCACTACAGAGTCTCCCTGTTCCCGGTGTCGTCAATCAGATAGTCGAAAGTGACCGATACTGGGTGTGCGCGGTCGGTCAGGAACATCGATTGGGGCGATGGGAAAGACACACCGAGTCCAAGCATGGCATATCCATAATTCGCAAGCCACAGGATTAGTGCTAGAGATGCTTCGAATTCTGTGCTAGCTTTTTGCTGAGTAGTCATGCGTGGTAGAATTCGGTCGCGAGTTCGAGTCGCTCGACAGTACTATCGCCTGTTTGCATGGGGCTCTAGCATATCATATAAGTTATAACCATAAAGCTTTCCCTTGAGCTCGTGTACTCTCTGTTCGAAGGCTCAGGTGCGGAACTGCACGTGGCAGAATTGGGTGGACATCGTTCCGAGATCCAGCTTGAGGGTTTGTGGACAATGCATTAGGTGGAGCGTTTCCAAATGTCCTCGAGGGTTTGTGGACAACACCGATGAGTGACGTGATGAGTGACGTCAGTCTTCCACCGAAATAGAAAGTGGCTGAGCCTGCATGAAGAGGAAGAAGTCGGCCAAGAAGAAATCGGGTCATTGCCCCGATGCAGGTAGTCGGCGTAATCAGGTTGTCTGAACCTCGGCGCGCATTCGGCGTATGGACCTTGTGGGCGTTAGTATTACGGTGAGAGATCAAGCGAGAAAATATGAACGCATTTCAATAAATGTCGTTTGTTGCCGCGCTGCACAAACGTAAGATTTATGCGGTAAGCATGTTTGCCACGAGGAATTGCGTGGAAGGAGCAGGATCGAGATTTAGCAAGGTCAATATTTAGCAAGGGCGGTATTTCTCTCGTTCGCAGAGTTGTGTTATAACTTATAGTCCGCAACTTTTGTCTTCTGTCTTTACCTTTTCAGCTGCTGTCAAGTTTATTTACTTTCAACTTGTTTTTGCCGGTATTGCTTCCTGAGGGCTGACAGGCTGCCTCCAACAAGTGAATCGACGTGAGTCTCGCTCCTGTCGCCCTTCGAGAGTCACTGAAGTCTGCGGAGACCTCGAGATTTTGCAAAGTGGTGTGAAAACCCAACGAAAACTTAGTCAAAAACCGAAACAAGCGGACTTCACGAGGACGGAGCTGCTATATCAATGATTACCAAGCGGTAGTACACATTTTATTGAAGAGTTGATGACAATGGGGGTGAACGAACATTCCCCGCCGCGGGGGACTCGAGCTGGTGCTGGCGAACTGATCGGGAAGCCGCTGCAGATTTGTGAGATCGATTTTGAGGAAAACGTTGTCAACTGTTGCCACGATAACCTCGCGCAAGTCGAAGAAAACCTACAGAAGATGGCCAAGGAGCTCGGCATGCCGGATCTAAAGGTGGGAGTGATAGCAGTGATGGGGATGTATCGCACAGGAAAATCGTTTCTTTTAGATCTGCTGATGCGCTATCTGCGACAGGACGGAGCGATCACAAAGTTTGATCCCACCCTTGTCTGGGGAATGAGCGAAGAGACATACAAGACTGACAACTTCACATGGCTCACGCGGAGTCCGGACGAACGCATATCGGAGGGGCAAAATTCGGTGAATGAACGTGGATTTCATTGGAGACCGGGAATTGAGAAGTGCACGAAGGGTACGATTTATGACCTTACTTCCACTGTCTCCACTGTCTGACTCCCTGTCATCTCAGCATTAACGGTTCAAATTTCGTAGAAATTTCCAAATTTCGTTAGCATTCACATGTTCCAACGAAACGAAAGGTGTTTGGCTGTGGTCGAAACCGTTTCTGCTGGAGCACAGCGAGAGGGAGCCTCTGGCAGTCCTCGTGATGGACACGCAAGGAGCATGGGATTCACAGATGAGTTCGGAGCATTCTGCCTGCATCTTCGGCATTACAAGTCTCCTCTCATCCAAGCTGATCTACAATCTCCAGAACAGGATATCTGAGGTACTACTTTCTCCAGAACAGGATATTTCGACTACGATCGGCGAAATCGCAATGGCTAAGATAATTAATTTAACGAAAGACACATTTCTGAAAACGGACCCCAGGAAAAAATCGACAATCTGGACTACTTCACGACGTTTGCGTCAGTCGTCATTGGTGAGGCCCGTGACGCAACTGATGCTGTCGACGAGGACGAGGAGCCCAGTCTGGGGGATTTGCATTTTCTAGTGCGAGACTGGGAGTACTTCGACGATGGGTGGAGTCTGGAGCAGTGTACGAGGCAGGTTTCGCAGCATCTAATGACCCATCTCGATCCAAACAACGTGACAATCGAAGAACGACGAGAGACCATACAGCGATTGCACAACTTATTCAGAAGTAAAAATTTCCGATTTTCTTTCGAAGACTGACGTGAAGTCTTGACATGACTGTCCAAATGGAGGCAATAATACCCCAACGACTTCTTTTGACAGGTGTAAACTTGTGCTGTCTCCCGCATCCTGGCCCAAAGGTGCCGAAAGCGAACTGGAAAGGAAATGTCAGCGACATCAACATCGATTTCCTTTATCTCCTGACGCATTTCTTCGCGAATCTAACGCACGGGGAGTATCCTTTGAAGGTCTCGGCACCTCTTGGACAAGAACTTAACGTAAACTCCTTCTGCCGAGTCATCGAGGAGTTGACTGCGGCATTTCGAAATGCCAAGCCGGATGCGGTCTCTCTCAGGCGGGCATTTGTAAATTGCGAGGTAAGTTGAATACCTGTTTATTTGAATTGCAAATACTGATAGATGCGCACGTTCAGCCTCAAAGGCCGACGTTGTTGCTGTCATCAATTAAACAAATTTCCTAGGGCTTTCGTGCCAAAGAGGACGTTCTGAAGAACTTTCAAGCGGATGTGGATAAATTGGATGGAATAAAAGAGCCTGAAGAGATCTCAATTTACCTCGCAGAGGTGAAGGCAATTCACATGGCCATCTTCGCCAAAAGAATGAGCCCCCTATTCGGCTCCGACGAAGCCGGCAGAGCCATGAAGGAGGAAACAATTTCCGATGTTGCAAAGGTGCTGGATGAGAAGATAGCGTGGATTGAGCAGCGAAACAAGACTTTGTTTTCACAAGCGACGTATAGCATCTACAAACAAAATCTACTGTCAGTCGGAGTATCCGAGTCGTCAATAAGTTTCATGCTTAATTGGTTTGAGATGGAATTTGCACTCTATATCGTCAAATTCGAAAATTCTTCGTTTCATCAGGTTAAAGCTCGTCGCTGCCCCACTCGTTGGATTGCCTGTGTTGTCAACGCTGGCAGCGATACCCCATATCCTTTTGTACATGATGTTTTTCGGGGGCGGTGTGGCGCACGTGAACGCACGGGCTGGTGAGGAAGGAGTAAAGGGTTGGTTTGCCCCGGAAACGCTGCAGCAGGTGTACGCGGATTTGCAGAGATTTTGGGAAGCAAGGAAAACCGATGTAAAGCAGATCGTGTACATTGCAAAAGATTGCGACAAGTTGCCCAAACGGGTTACTGATGCCGTTACCGGGATGGGTGGTGGTGAACTCATTCCAAAGGCCGCAGCGGCAGCTACGATGGCAGGAGCAGCAGCAGGAGCAGCCAACGCAGCGAAGTCTCCCAGCAGCAAATCGAATTGAGCCAAGCGGTAGTTTACACCCGCACTGCATGAGCTTCGGTCTATTCTACGCAGTTTCACGCCGCTGCGATTCCCAGAATCGGATTCAGAGTCTCGGGTATGGTAGGAGTTGGTCACTTTCGTGAAATATAGCGAAAGAGAGAACGAGCGCAATTTTTTGCGATCTATCCCATCGTGTTCGAAAAAGAGACTGTGAGCGAGAGAGTCGCGTTTGCCGAAGATATTCCGGCGGATACTGTAGGCGCTTTCTTGAGGTGGCGCTGAACGAGGTGAAGTGGAAGAAGCTTCGAGAGGCATGAAACTTTACGACTTGTACCACAACGAAGCTGATGAAGTCTTGCAAAGACTATCTGTGTGAAATTCCGCAAACGTTCAGGTTCACTAGCGTTGGTTCGCAATTATTAATTATATCATGCTACCTGCACTGCGATTTCTTTTGTTCAGTCGCGCTGCTTTCCCTTGTAACACACTAGAGGATTACGACAACCAAATCCGAGTTGATGTGCAACGTGCTTCGCGTCGAGCATCGACATCGGAGTCCGATACTTACGATAGCGGTCGGAGTCGAGGGACCATCCAACTCGATCATGTAATTCCGATAAGCGTCGGGGCATTGATGTTCATCGCAATGGCAACGATGATTGCGAAATATTCTTGCAAGACAGTTGCAGCAGAAACGGAAGGCAATCGGAAATATTCTTCCAAGAAAGCATCACTGACAGTGATACCCTCGGAAACGAAACGAGGAGAAGCGCAGCTACCACGCGACACAGACAGTCGCGATGTTGCCACTGCGAACGCTCCACATACAAAAAGCGAGCAGACGCAGGAGAATGACGCGGACAGAACGGAAGTCAAAGTCGTGAAGGAACCAGGGAATAATTTAGATATGTTTGCGACCGATGATTCTGCCGAAGTTGGTGTCGAGTCTGCGCGACCCGATAATGAAAATCCAGGACTGGAGTTGTCAGAAATTATTCCCAACGAGAACGGCGAAGCAGTCGAAAGCGGAAAGAGAAAGTCCAAAATGAAAAAAACTGGAGGTAAAGAATTGTCACCGGGAAGCGCGGAGGACGACAACGACAATGTCGAAAAAAAACGCAAAAGCGTGAAGAAGACCAAGGTCAAAAAAGATCAGCAATCGAAACAGCCTACTCAGGAAGCCGTTGGCGAGGGGAGCGGCGCTTCGGACTCTGAAAAAGTGCCTCAGCCTCGGAAGAGCAAGAGGAAGCGCAAAAGCCTAACTAGTGGAGAAGAATAGCATGAAATTTTGATCAAAAGATCGAGAATTTTTATAGATCAGACTCGAGAAGGAAAATTTTGTACCAAGTACATAGTTGTTATGGACGGAATTCCTATGGATTCAGCTTCAAGACCTTCGGGAGTCTGCTCCTTCCAGGTTTGAAGTTGAGGATCCTTTTGGGTGTTCGTGAGTTCAGCAGTTGTGGATAGGGTGGCGTTCGGCTTTCGAAATTTCTTAAAGGTAAACTCTCGGGACAGCGTTTCCAAGAGTTACCGCATGAAATGTGCAGTATTGCGTAAATGTGACGCAGCGACGTGTATCAGAGTCGAATCCACTGCAGAATCTATCTGGCGGCCAATTCGACTATTGTTGATGATGATGTGTTTGAGTGCGATTGTACTGAAACGCATAGATTGTGATATTGTCATTTTTAGAGAAAGGGCAAGGATATCGCAGAAAATGCCGTGCCGAGGTTTGAGGGCCGGGCACCAGATTTGATCCAAATACCATAGTGTCTGGTTTGTCATGGTGGTCATGGTGAGTCCGTGAGCCCGTCTAAGTCTTCTTCTACGTGTTGGCGTGTATGCTAATTGGCCTATGGGTGGTTGAAATTTTACGCTGAAAGCAGGCTGAAGTCCAGAGACCCTAAAATTTAAACAGTGCACTGTCCCCCGATCCCTCGGACGCGTGTCGCTCTGGGAATTTCTGGAATTATATGTGGATTCTGAGAACTTGGCCGGAACGTCAGCGTGACTCTTTTTCAGAAAGGCACTCAAACAGCGAAGCGAGGCTGACCACCTTTAAAGTTTGTTTACTCAGGGCGTTCAACTTCGATGGCACGCGATCCAAAAATACTGCGTAGCCAAAAAATTTTCGGCGCGACGGCGCTGCGCGGCTGAAGTTCGAAAGACGGCGCAAAGTCCCCCCAGTGCGGAACGCGAGACTCCAACGGCGCACACCATCGGTGCCAGTGACGTGGCCTCGAGAACTCGCCCCACAGAGTGACTCTGGACTCAGTCCAAAATTTGTCGGCGTTGCGCGGTTGACGTAACGTGTTCACTCAAAGACCGAAGAAGGGGGTCTTAAAGCTAGCTGGCTAGCCTGATTTCTGGCGCAGGCCATACGCTTTATTGTCAGCAGTCTTGCGCTTATGGAGTCTACGCAAGGTCTGTTGTGGCGGGCCGCGCTGTCTCTAGCCGGAATATCTAGAAAGGTGAAGATAGATGAGTTCCTTTGTTCCCTGGCTGAGTCGTTTTGTTTTTGCTCGAACTTGTGTCTAAAGTTGGATCTGTGTCGTGTGGTTGGATTGACTTCTCAATCGAATCTGATTCAATCAAGCAATGGAAAAAACACAGAGCGCCATTTTGGCTACAAGTTTTATTGTGATTGTAAACCGAGATTTCAATTCAAATTAATGTCGGTTCGCCCGCATTGCGCCCTGGCTTCGCCTGCATTGCGCCCTGGCTTCGCCCGCATTGCGACCTGGCTTTGCCCGCATTGCGCCCTGGCTTTGCCCGCATTGCGCCCTGGCTTCGCCCGCATTGCGCCCTGGCTCCGCCCGCATTGCG
>JACKZZ010004353.1_pt1 | contig 12628 bp, 10 predicted proteins | sample 8027871 | NCBI WGS metagenome assembly JACKZZ01 (sample SAMN15724774, study PRJNA655200) | protist metagenome | isolation source: fluorescence activated cell sorting (FACS) single amplified genomes of... | place: USA: West Boothbay Harbor, Gulf of Maine | collected 2000-07-19
AGCGAGGCAGAAGGAGTTCTACTTAATCTTTCACCGCGACGAACAGCGGCAACAAGAAATGCAGCGGTTTCTGGAGGAAAGTCGGGAGCGGTCACGCGAGAACAGAAGAGCCATTCAAAATGCGGGAGGGTCTCGGGCGGATGAAGATGGGAACGAGATACCGTCGCCGAGTGACAGTGAAGTCACGGACAGCGAAGAAGAAGAGTACGAGACGAGTACGAGTGAAGAAGAAAGACGGGAGGAGCGAAGGGTGGAATTAGAAACGGCTTTAACAGGCGACACAAGTCGGGAGGCCAATGAAGCGGCGACGGCTGGCAGGAGGGAAGTCGTGGAGAGAGAAGCGGAAGCAGAAGCGGAAGCTGCAGAAGAAGAAGAGGAAGAGGTTGCGAGAGAACGGAATGACAACTCGGCCACTAGGGAAGCGCGCGAAGAGGAGGAGGTCCAGGTCGCGGTTCCAAGTGCGACTGCGGCTCGCGGTTCTGTGTTTGAGCCAGCGACTCGGGCTGTGGTCGAGCAGCAAGTCGAAGATGCCGATGAGGATGTTGACGAAGATGAGGATGAGGAAGAGGGTGACGAGGGGTTGTCCGGCTTGTCTTCGCAAGACGAGCGCATTCTTGCTGCGGAACGGCGTCGAGAGAAGATCGCCGGGAAAAAAATCGATAGGTTTAAAGTGGAGGAGCCGCCGCCTGGAGGTGCAGTCGCGGAAGCAAAATCGACTGCAGGAGGTGGACCAAGCTCGGCGACCATCAACACAGCAGCTTCGGGCGTCCCCTCCGCGAGCTCAGGCTCAGCATCGGTCGCTGTGAACCTACACGCTGCGCTGGCCGGAAAAGCAGTGGCTACAAGTCCAGCTCCAGAGGTTGCTCAAACTGTTGCGACAGAAGTGAAGAATGCGGCACCTGTCCCTGTAGCCGAGGTCCCTGCGCAGGAGCAGCAGGTTGCGACCACAGCCATTTCCCCCCTGCCTGCGCAACCAGGGCCTGTTTCGACAGCAACAGCCACAGAACAACAGCCAGAGGAGGTGACTCCGCCTCCCCCACCTCCGCCGGCAACCCGCCTCCCCGCCACCTTCAAGGAAAACGGCTGGCGCATGCGTTGGTCGCCGTCCCCTCTTCTGGCTCCATTGAGCCGACTCGATCTCATCCCGCGCACCGCGTTTGAAAAGATACACAGGCAGAACGCCCGCTGGAAGCAGTTTTACGGGGATGTGCAAACGTCCCATTGGTTGAAGAAGGGCTTTTCAGTATTGGAGCGGGTGGAACGCATGAAGATGCTGTACGACCGAGTGCACCGGGAAAACGCAAATCTGTACATGGCGGGGATGAATGAGATTGCGGGATCTTCGACCGCGGATGGAGGCTCGAGGGGCAAGAGAGCGCGACTGGAGCAGGTTCTGGCGGCACTTCATTGGAACCATATGGCGGTTTATCACGTAGCCAAAAACATCCAAGGCTGTTTGACAGACCTTCCGAGGTTCGAATGAGCAAGGATATAGGAAAGAGAGGAGATCAGATTTTGCGCCGAAGGGGGAGAAATTGTTTGGCAAGATAGATGATCGAAGAATGAGGAAACTTTGTTCTGCCGGCGGCTCGAAGAAAGTCGGGATAGAGTTGCTGTGCTTGGCCCGACAATGGTCCGTGATGAACGTGAATTACAAGCAAGCGGCTGAAAGAATAAGCGGCTGAAAGCGAGCGGCCGATCTCGATCCCGATGAACGTTGCGAAGATCTCGTGAAAAGATAAGTGATCCCCGTGAAGAGTTCATACGAATAAAGATCAGTAATAAAGAAATTGAAGACTCGATGCGATGATCGAATTTTGTGCCGCTGTAATAAATTTGATCGCCAATTCGTGGTTGTCTCTTGTGATTCGACATCAACAAATGACCAACAAAAACCATCAGCGACCAGCACTACTTAAGCGCCAGCTTCCAAAAAGTATCACTTGATACGCTCAACACGCGTAGCGTACGCTTTCACACTTTGCAATTGTAAGTTTAACGTCAACACAACACTCAAGAATGTCCGAGTCTGCCGCGCAGAAGGTTGAGGCTCAGGTGCCGAAGGTACTACTCGTTCGATGGTTTTCCACTTTGATCGATCGGTAGCTGTTTCAAAAATACTCTCTACTTTTTCATCACTTCCACCTGCGCATGCAAATCCAAATCCATAAACCGCTTTCACTCAGGTTGAGGAACCCACCAAGGAGGAGGCGAAAGCTGCCCCCGATGCCGCTCCGGTCGTCGCCGAGGAGGCCAAAGAGGTCGTGAAGGAGGAGGTTGCAGAGAAGGTCGAGGAGAAGAAGGACGAGGAGAAAAAAGAAGAAGCTGCAGCGGCTCCGGCTGAGGAAGAGAAGAAGGCCGAGGAAAAGGTGGAGGAAAAGGCTGCGGAGGTTGAGGAGAAGAAAGCTGAGGCCGAACCCGTCAAGGAGGTCGAGGACGACAACGTGAAGTGCCTCGAGCAGAACGAGCTGAAGACCGGGGAGAAGAAGGAGGAAAAAACCGACGAGAAGGTTGAGAACAAGGCCGAGGAGAAGGTTGAAGAAGAGGCAGGCGAGGAAAAGGATGCCAAGCGGCGGAAGGTAGACGGTGAGACCGCCGGGGACCAGTCTGGTGGAGCGGAGAAGGTGGAAAAGGTCGACGAGCCGAAGACGGCTTAAGGCGGTTGGCGATTAGGCGGTTCTGATCGGATTAATGATGGACCAAGATTCGTGAGGCGAATCAAATGCAATTCAAGTAATAAGGATCTTTTTTCAGGTCGCGACATGGTTTCTTTGAAGCCATATGGGCCGTTTAATCAGTTTCTGCACATTGCCGTACTTCATCTTAACTTTTCATACCTGTGTCAACGGTTGGAACTCGAAAGCGGAATGCTCTCGTTGAAAAGGATGCCAAATGGGAGGTTCTTTTTCGATGACTTACTGATTTTCTTGGAGTCCACGATGATGCCCTGGAACCGCCCTAGAAGTTCCGCACAGGCCTAGAAACAAGAACTTACACCAGAAAAACAAGTGAGTCACTTTGGATGGTAGCCATTCGGACGGCAAGTCGAGACCGCTAGGATGAGCTCGTGGCAAAATTGTGGCTTGAAAAAAATCGAACCGGTACGTACCTACTACGCAGAACATTCGGCGCAGCTTGTAAAAGAAGGGAGAAGTGTGATGTGTCCGTTTAGCGTTGCTGGTGATTTCGAAGACTGAGTTTTGATCGTCGTGAGCTTGGCTCTGGACTTTGTGTTGCCGGTAAGTGTGCCTTTGTTTGCTTTTCGCTTCGCGAAAACACGTTTGGATAACCAGCCGCTTTGCTAATAGATCTGCTTCTGCATCCGGTTGGAAATACCTTTCTTTCTTCGGATTGCTTTCTGTGTGGCTGTGGCGAGAAGACGAGATGCTTGCAGGACGAAAGAGTTGTGTTGAACAAGCAAAGAACAGGCAAGTCAGGAGATTACCGGCATCAACTCGTGAAAAAAGTGTCCGCCCGGACCTACTGTAAAGCGTTAGAATGAATCTTTTGCGAAGTCGTGAAGCTCTGGCTCTGCTCGCGTCAAAATGCAAATTCTGGAAATTCTGGAGATCCCGCATATTGTCAGCTAACGCGCGCTTTCCAACAACGCCGGATCATCAACCGGTCCCGAGGAACTACGATCTGCTCCTACGGCAATGAAATTTACCTAGTAGAAGTGGCCTGTGATCACTTCGTCAGTTCGCACAGTCTCACTCTCACGCCAGGAGGAGAGATTCTATCATTGCGACAGTTTTGCTTTTGACGGGAGTCGAACTCGAAGCGATACATATATCGAAAAAATGCAAGCGGACGTGTGCCAGACCCTCGCGGAGGCGCTCGAGGTAGTGCTCCCATTATTTCCTTTTCCTTCTTTCTAGCGCCATCGCATGATCGGCATTTTGCAACAAACTCTATCTCGTATCTTACAGGCGCGCGACTTTCCGAAGGTGGTGCAGTGTGTGGGGTACCTTTCCCGACGGCTGCACGAGGGCGACATGCAGGTTTTGCAGGATGCTCTACCCACATTGAAGCCGCTCTTGGAGAAACTGCCGGACGTGGACTTTGAGGGCCGAAAGGACATCGTCAGCCTGTTCACGACGATGGCGAAGACGCAGGTGGGCGGCAGCAGCGCCTCGAGTAACCAACTCGACTACAACCAAACCATGCAGCAAAAGCCGAGCGGGTTTGAAGAGTTCGTGGTATAGTTTAGCTTTGTGAAATGTTGCAATTTTCGCTTTCTCTTCTGCTCTTTGCTGCATAGCCACGTGGCACCAGCAACCGCGTATCCGCCAAAACACTCCAAGTACCATCGGATCGAAGAACAAGAACTTTCTTCCTCGATTTCTCAGATAACCTCCGACCTCATCGCTCTGATTGCTTCCCGCTACGCCGAACTCCCAGATCTCTCGCTGAATTACGGCATAGTTTTACGCGACCTTTGCCGCCTTCCCCACATCACTTGCCACGCGCTGGACACCAAGATCCTGTACGTCCTGTTCAGGATCGCGCGGAAGAGCGAGAACTTCGATCTCGCCAGCGACGCGTTTCTGTCCATAAAAGACATTCTCACCCGCCAGAAGCAGCTTGCGGCCGGGTGGATTTTGAACAATTTCGACGAGTACTTCCAGAACTACCACGCTACTTTGCTCGACGGGAAGCCAACCGGAGGAGGTGTAAGTGGAAATGGACAAGCAAACGGAAGCGGAGCGGACGGTGGAAAGGCGGATGGGGTTGACGGTGCTGGTGGAGAAGAAGCTCCCGCCCGCGAGGAGGATTTGTACATCTGCCAGCGGCAGTCGTTGAAGCTGCTGTCAGATATGCTTTTGGATCGCGTGTTCATGCAGATCATGCTGAAGTACATCAACAACGACGAGTATCTGAAGACGCACATGACGTTTTTGCGCTCGAGCTCGAAAACCATCCAGTTCGAGGCGTTTCACGTATTCAAAATCTTCGCGGCGAACCCAAATAAGAAACCGAGAGTGACGCGAATTTTATACCAAAACCGGGAGAAGCTGATTGAGTTTTTGGACTCGTTCCTGATTCCAGAAAGACAGGCGGATACGCAATTTTTGCAAGATAAAGCGACGGTAGTAGAGAAGTTACGGCGACTGCAGCTGCCGGAGGAGGTGAACGGGGCAGCGGCGGTCCCCGCACAAAAACCGGCAGAGGGGACACAGGTAACGGGGGAATAGGACGAGGGAACGAGGCGCGGAACTGGTTTTTCGATGTGGCGCGCGGTGTGTGAACATCGTGATCGTGAGGCGCAGATTTAGATAGCGTGAAGACAGACGAGTAGCGACACGGGAAGTAGTGGTGGAGAGGGGCTATCGTGACGGGAGGGTTTTTTGACGACCAATGCAATCCATACGGGCATATACGCGGTCTCCACATGTGCAACGACACCCCAGTGACGAATAAAGGGGGTAGTAGACGACGCGAAAGTTGAATACTTGCATTTGCATTTTCGAAGCTTTGCATCGTGCATGTACATACTGAATTTTCTGCTTCATTGTTGTTTAACAACAGTTGTTACCGCCCAAAAGCGGCGAGACGCGAATAGAGGATAGCACCAAAACGGTGCTGCTTCCCACATTGATGCGAAAGTCGGCTACTGCCCAGCAAACAGTCAGGATCGCTTGCAAAACGGGGCAGTATGTACGGAAGCTATTTGCTGGATCTTTCGATGGCGTCCCCAGCGTGTAGAGAGGAGCGAAGAGAGACTTGGAACAGCGACCATTGTGACAATGCTGAGATACGATTTTCTCTGCTATTCAGGCGCAACCCCGTGGTCTAAATTATCTACTGATGAAAGTCATATGTAGCAAGAATCTCGCAAAGATGAAACGCGCGAGCACGACCCTTCGCTAACTATCTATTTCCCTCGCCTTCCCTTTCGCATTAAAATTACCCTCTGCAGCCAACCTATTTGTGACTACGATTGCTGGCAACCCTACACATAACTTCTGTCCAAAATGCCCTATTTTGATTTCTTCGACGATTTTGATTTCGACGACGATTTTCTTTCCGGTGGCTACCAATGTCGCGGCATAACGAAGAAGGGTCTGCAGTGCAAGATCAACCTGGAGAGTCCTTATTGCGCCGAGACTATCGCGCAATATGGTTTCTGTACCAAGCACATGGCGCAGCGTCACAACAAGGTCACAAACCCTGGCTTTTACGAAACCCGGCACGACATTTACGAGCGCGACAAGCCCCATCCCGCTATTGTCACGGCCGCGCGTAACGGCGATCTCGCCGAGGTGCAGCGCTTGCTCGACCGCAATGAGGCAGACCCCTGTAACAAGAAGAATGAGCGCAAAAACGGGACTGGTGATCGCAGGCATGGGGCGTTAGTGAACGCCTGCAGAAACCGGAAGGAAGTGGAGGAGAAGCACGGCTACGATAAAGAGTGGAACTGGGACGACGACACACCATTGATCGCTGCTGTGCGGGGGGGGCATGTAGACGTGGTCTTGGAGTTGTTGATTCGTGGGGCGGATACGATGTGCAAGTCGTGTCCTTCGGATGACGTGCATGAAACGGCGTTCGACGTCGCAGAAAAGAGACACGTTCTCGGCGGAAGTGCGATTTTAGAAATGCTACGAATTGCGACAGACAACGCGGACGTGCTGGAACCGAAGAAGCCTGTTGCGGTTGCTGTGGGCGGTCGTGCGAAGCCGCAAAAGAAAACGGATCTGAATAGTATGACTGTGGAAGAGCTGAAGATCTACCTGCGAAAATATGGGCTGCGCGTCTCGGGAAGAAAAGCGGAACTAGTGCAGAGGCTCGCCGGGTACCCTGTTCTGGAAGACCATTACAAGACCGAAATGATGCTGTGGGAAGCGACCCAAGGAGGTGGTTCTCACGCGGCGGGAAATGAGAGCATTGACGAGGGTCTGCGTCAGGAAGTGATCGCGCGGTTGCGAGCGGCGGCACAGTTGACGCGAGCGGCGCCTCGTGGGACCGCGAATGCGCTGTATGGAGGAGAAGGCGCATATGGAGGCTCCGCGAATATGACCTCTTTCTCGAGTTCGTCTGCCTCTGCCGGTCTTTTGGAGGGATTCGATTCGCGGGCAAGCCCGAGCCGCGTTCCTGCCGCTCCGAGCACCATGGGCCTGATGACTGTGAGCAACAAACGACTTGCACCTGTGCCTCCTCCAACGAATTATGCTGCATTTGGGGGGACGAGGAAACAAACCCTACCCTCATCACTTCCTCACCCGGCTGCCAAACGCGCGAGGACGGATTCTCTGAAATGCTCCGGCTGCTCGCGGGTATTCGTTAACAGCACTGCGCTCAGCCAGCACTTGGCTGACAACAAGAGATGCCCAGCGGCCGTGGCCCATCGGAAGCGAAGGTAGCGAGACTGCGAGCCTCGAGATAAGCGTCGCGTTAGATAGCGGTTGTTTCCGAAAGAGCATGTTGATGCCCAACAGAGTGGGTTCGGAGACCTCAAGCAACTGCGCGCTGTGAGAAGAAACGGATCCTCCGTCGGCCCGCTCAGACGACACAGCAAAATGTCGTGTGTCTTTAAACTGACTGTTGAAAGCTGAGTGATATTGTCACCTCCGCGCAAAAGGGGCGAGGTCCCAAGTAGAGCAAGCAAAAGAAGTGCAAGGAGTCGCACATTTCTCAGTAGCTCGAACTTGAAGTTTCCCGTGTTCACCGGAACCTAAGTGGCAGGCGCCCTCGCCTCATTTCGGTCCTAGACTCATTTCGGTCCTAGTGGGATTTTCCGAGTCAAGCAAAACGACGGTCATGCCCCTCCCGACCAACAGAGAGATGAGAGCAGTTTATCAAACCCAACACTGAAACAAAGTAAAAAGTAAACCTTAAACCTGACTACGTATCGCAGCACCCAGCCGCCCCGAGTGGTCCTAAGTGAAAGACGAAAGGTGCCTCGATAATTTTTTGCTAAAGAACTACGGCCAAAAATCTACGGACGTACCACTTCTGTTAGATTTTAGGAAAGAACTTGACTATAAGCGAAGACTTCCACGACGTACTACAACTGATCGTTCACCATACAACTTGTAGACACTGAAGCAATTACAGCAATAAACGGAAACGAGTGTTCGAAAAAAACTTCGCAACGATGTTGGCGAGGATGCCTTCCCGCTTGTCTGAGTCGGCGTCCGAGGCGGAGCAGCACGTCATCAGAGACTGGCACTACGAAACGCGCGTCGCTGAGCAATGGGCCCTCGACAATGTGCTTATGACTGAGGCGAACCTTTCGTCACGCTTCACTCTACGCGGCGATTGTCAGTGTCGCGGAACATATCGGGGTGGACGCTGCAGTGAGAAAGCCGCGAACCATGTCCATGTCCATGGCCCCGGGAACACAATTGCACAGTTCGGTTTTTGTGTTAGGCACATTCGGCAGCTGAAGGAGGAACTGGAGAAAACAGTGAATCATCCAGACACGACACCGCATCCGGCTATCGTCGTTGCTGCACGTGATGGCGACCTTGCCGAGGTGAAGCGGCTTCTTGACTCCAGGAACGTGGACCCGTGTAACGTCAAACATGCCTCCGATTTACTGAACGCTTGTCGGACGAAGATTGCACTAGAGCGGGATCGAGATGGCCATACTACTTTGTTTCGCGGAGACGACGACACGCCCCTGATCGCTGCTGCACGTGAAGGGCACGTGGATGTTGTACTCGAGTTACTGGCACGCGGCGCCGACACATCTTGTAGCTCGTGTGCTCGCAATCACAGTGTGTCTGAAACTGCATCGCAAGCGGTCTTGTACCAGCCGGGGTGGAACAGCAATTGGGTCCTCGAGATGTTGGAGATAGCGGCGAAATGTGCCGCCATCTTGAAGCCAGGATTAGCGAGTAAGGGATTCATGCCCCCCAAGCCAGAAAAGAGGACCGACTGGAACTCTCTTTCGGTGGACGCCCTGAAGGGCTACATGCTCGGCTTCGGCCTACCCGTTAGTGGTACGAAAGCGGAGATGGTGCAAGCCCTGCTGTCGATCGCTCCAATTGAGGACATCTATCGTGACGAGCTAAACCTATGGGCTTCACAATGCAGACACCTCGCAGACCAGAAGGCGAAGCGGTTTGTGATCATACAAAAGCTGAAAAAAGCTGCTGATAAGGCAGACTTCCCCCCCGCCGATGGGAATTTGCTCGTGCCCGCCCCCAGCCTGTTGTCGCCGCTTCGCGCTCGACCGAGATACAGTAACAGAGTTGATATGTTGGGCGTATCTCTGTTACCACGACCAATGCTAAGCCGCAAGCGACCTGCGCCGAACAACGACGCCGATTCGCCCGAAGCGTCCTTCGAGGCGCGCGCCAAACGTGCCCGGCTGGCGTACCAGTTAAGTGTCGCCAAGCGCAAGCTGGGTGGGATGGACTAGACACGGTAATGCCGGCGCCAACCCACCGTCACTAACTTGAAGCGTAGCTGCTCATGCCCGCGGTAGTGCCGCATACTGGGCGATTACGAAATACGTGGGAGTAGGACAGGAATGCTATGGACAGATTTTATATGATGTAACGAGGGAGATTGTCATCAACTGCGTGACGAAAAACGAGGAATTGATTTGGGACTGGGTTGCAAAGCAATGCAGGAGAAAGAAAAAGAGAAAGAAAAAGCTGTAAAGGATTCTGTGAGGAACTGACCGAGAAAAGGTCTATGTTATTGCTCTTTGTATGATGTGAATTGATCGATGAAGATGGAACGATAGCAGAGACGCGCCAGGATTAATATCAAGAACGAGACCGAACCCGAAGGAACCAACTACTCTGCGTCAGTCTGCTCTTGTTACCAATCAAAGGAAACTAGTACCCTAGGTGTGGATTCTGACTAACTGTGCATACAAGCTTTTTCCTAACAGTATCACCGGAACAAGGAGGCCCTTGAGCTTGAGATCTGCTGTTATTCTAGAAAACCAACCTTCGGGCCGCCCTCTACAACCACGCTAGCGCTGTGCCATTACAAACATGCCACCGTAATAACCAAATGAAATAGAAAGCGACGCAGTTGATTTTGAAGTGACAGCAGATGACGAAAAGGAGTCCAAAGCTTTGTCGACCTACAGGTCGGCAATTTGCCGTCGCTCTTGATTTTGCGTTTTGCACGTAGCTGTCTGATAGATATCGGTGTTGAGAGGCGAACCAACCGTATTGTTGCTTGATCGTGGCGTTAGATGGAGACACACGGCTCGATAGCGTCGATTTTCGATCAGCACAGAGGAGGACATGCGAGTCTCGTTTCAGGCTTTCTTCTCCAACAGATCATGTTGATCTCAACAAATGCCATCGTGCGCGCTTCGACGAGTTTCTATCGTGTAGCAGTACCCTCGCTAGACGTACTACTGAAGACCTAATTGTACTTCATCGAGGTATTTTCAATTCTTTCTGTCCCGGCGCTTTGCGCAGGCGGAAACCATGCCACGCCAGGACCGCTGCCAGGGCATCACTGCAGCGGGCGCTCGGTGCAAGATCACTATCGACTCGCTCTACTGTGGCCACACCATCTTGCAACACGGCTACTGCAGCAAACACTTAAACCAACGACCTCACGCAGCCCCCCGAAACGGCCTGAATCTGAAGAAAAAGCCCACTTCCTTCACCTCTTCTCTCACCGGCAATGTTTATCCCCTGCCGGAAAAGGACCCCCCCATCGTCACTGCCGCCCGCAAAGGCGATTTGGACAGGGTGAAGGCCATACTCGACGCCGATGGAGAGCGAAACCAAACGCCAGCGCAAATGAAAAAGGCCTTAAACGCGTGTGCCAAGTGGACGGAGGTCGAGGAGAAGATGAATGGTCTGTACGAAAAGTCGTGGGAGTGGGACAGCGACACGGCATTGATCGCTGCATGCCGCGCTGGCCATGTGGAAGTCGTGTTGGAGCTGTTGATTCGGGGTGCCGACGTATCGAAGAAATCGTGTCCGGAAGAGAATGTGCACGAAACGGCGACTGACGCAGTGAAAAAGAGGAAGAATCCGCGGACACAAGTAAACGGTGATGTGTTGTTGGAAATGCTAGAAATTGCGGAAGCAAATAAAGCATGTTTAGCGCCGAAGAAGGCAGCCGATGTGGTGGGAATGAAGAAAGCGGCGGGAGTTGGAGAACAGGGTGGAAGCAAGAGCAATGGAAAGGCAGGAGATGGAGTGACGAGGGAAGCAGCAAAACCGAAGATCATCACCTCGTTGAACGAGTTAAAGATTCAGGAACTGAAGGAACTGCTCGTGAAGTACCTTGTTTGCTTTATGTTTCGTGACTTAATGTTGAGCACGATTTGTTTACAGATTTCAAGTTCTCTGTTTCTACACCAAATCCACAGGTACAAGAAGCCGGTTTCGGGCGTGAAGCAGAAGCTAATCGATCGCTTAAGCGATCGCCCACAGGCTCTCGAAGAGTGGAACGCGATGAGGCTCGAGAAGTGGCAAGCAGCGCAGAAAACGGAAGAAGAAAAGGAGAAGATAGGGCAGGGTCTGCCACGCGAAGCTGCCGCTGGTGCGGGCGATGCAGAGCCGGAAGTTGGACTTGCTGCACCCGCAGCCGCAGCGTCTTCCTCGAGTAGCAGCAGTACCGACAAAGTACAACCTCCTGCAGCGGCACCAGCGTTGCCAGAAACACCCGCTGCTCTCCTGCAGTCGAAGGAAGGCGAACCACAAGAACTCGACCCCGGAACAAGCTCGACGAAGCGCGCCAAGGTCGTCGCGTCGCTGCGCGCGGTCGCTTCCAAAGCAAAGAAAATCGCCGGGCCGCCCTCCCCGGCGGTTCCGAGTCCCGGAACGCTGGCAAGAAAGCGCGCACAAGACAAAGCGAAACAGCAGGCGGCGGAGCGGGAGCGGCAGAAGCAGCTGCAGATGCAGCGGGAAAGGGAAAAGCAGCTGAAGCTGCAACGGGAAAAAGAGCAGCAGCAGCACTTGAATGAAAACTCAAAAATGAAGATGAAGAAGTCAAAGGGGCAGAGGAAACGGGAACGAGCGCAGAGAGAGAAAGAAGAAGCAGAAAGAAGGCGCGGTGCAGGAGGGTCGCTCTCACATGTTGGGATCGGATCCTCGTCATCTTCGAAAATACCAGTAATCAAGCCGTTTGATAAGACTGTCGGGCTGTTCGCCGGGGGTGCGTCGAGTGGTAATGTTGGGAACAGTTGTAGTAGTAGCAGCAGCAATAGTGCGATGACCAACAACTTCAACTTGAATCGTGCGGCCGTCGCCACTCCGGCCGCTTTTCCGAGCACCGGGATGAATACATGCAACAAGCGGCCCGCAGTGTATGAGAACGACCTGAATAATCATATGTCGGGGTCGTTGGGGAATATGGTTTGGGCTGCGCCTGCGAGCAAGAAACCAAAAGTGGATCCGCTTCTCTGCTGGGGCTGCGGCAAGCGTTTTGCGGATTTGCACGGCATTCACCAGCATCAGTGGGACTCGACCAAATGCAAGGCCTCGGCAAGGTATAGGAAATGAAAGAGCTTTTTTTTCTGAAGCGTGACTCTTTCTGTGACTGCTGTTGCGCAAGCCGGAAAGCAGTTGCACGGTCGTGGAAAGCGTAGAACTGAAGTTGAGATGTGTACTGCTGTAGAATAGGAAAAGAAAAGCTGTTGCTGCGACAGACCTGAGACCAGAGCGGACAATACGACCACTTCTTCTGGGAGGCA
>JACKZZ010008125.1_pt1 | contig 12627 bp, 11 predicted proteins | sample 8027871 | NCBI WGS metagenome assembly JACKZZ01 (sample SAMN15724774, study PRJNA655200) | protist metagenome | isolation source: fluorescence activated cell sorting (FACS) single amplified genomes of... | place: USA: West Boothbay Harbor, Gulf of Maine | collected 2000-07-19
TAGATACAAATATTAATTTGAAGAATTTATATAATATTGCTAAATCATTATCATTTTTTAATGAAAGTAATAATTGGGTACTTCAACATCAATTTTACACTTCATTAAATATGAATGAAAGAATACACTTTTTTCAAAAATTAACTTCTGATAATATTTCTTTATGGTTAAATTTAAGAAGAAACATACAATCACAACTTCAAAATACATCATTAAATGAAACCATTATTTTACAGAAAATATATCAAGGATGGAATGAATTTAAAATATATTTTATTTTTTATTATTTATGTAAAAAAGGATTATTATCTAAATATATTCCTAATGAAAATGCAACAAATGATTCAATATTACCATCAAATTATTCATCTAAAATTAAAGCAATCGGAAAACAAGTCAAAAAAACAATAGAAAAAGAAAATTTAAAAAATGCCTACTATTATTTAACTAATAAAAAATATGAAAGCTTGGAGAATTTTTATGAGAAGAAAGATGAAAATATTATTATGAGAACATATTTTGAAAGATTAGAAAAAGATCTCAATTGGTATACATTTTATGCAATGGATTGGATGACTCAAATCAGTTTTTTTCATACTTACATTAATCATCAAGTTTTATATGTTACTGGATCTACAGGAACTGGTAAATCAACACAAGTTCCAAAACTATTATTATATGCATTAAAATCAATTGATTATAGAGAAAATGGTAAGATTTCATGTACACAACCAAGAATACCACCTACAGTTGGAAATGCTAAAAGAATTTCAGAAGAACTAGGTATACCTATAAATATATATGATTCAAATTTAGATTTAGAAATAAAAAGTGAAAATTATAATGTTCAATATAAACATCAAAATGACCAACATACTTCATTGACAAATAACTTACAATTAAAAATTACTACAGATGGTACTTTATTTGAAGAAATTATTGAAAATACATTAATGAAAGATAAATTATTCTCTAAAAATAAGGAAGATTATGAATTCTCATTAAAAAATAAATATGATATAATTATTGTTGATGAAGCACATGAACATGGTAAAAATATGGATTTAATTTTAACATTAGCAAGAAATACTTGTTATTATAATAACTCAATTAGATTGGTTATCATATCAGCTACAATGGAAGATGATGAACCAAATTATAGATCTTACTATAAATATATTAATGATAATATGTTGTATCCAATTAAAAAACCATTAATTAAACATCCATTATTAGATATAGATAATTTCCTTCCGCAAACAATTTTAATGGAAAGAAGATTTCATATATCTAAACCTGGAGAAACTACACAATTTACAATTACAGAAGTTGAAAAATATTCTATTGGTGATGAAGAAAAATATAATAAACCATGGGATGTAATACAAGAAAAAAGCTACACAGTTATTAATGATATATTTAATAATAATCCTTCAGGTAACGCTCTATTATTTTTAACTGGTGAAAAAGAAATTAAAACTGCTGTAGAAAGATTAAATAAAATTATTCCGAATGATGCAGTAGCAATACCATTTTTTGGTAAAATGGATCAGAAATATAAAGATATTATTGAAAAAATAGACAAAAAAATGGATAAAATAAAAAATAACAAATTTAAAATTCATGAAGAATGGGGATCAGAATACATCAAAGGCACATATACAAATAATTATACAAGAGCTGTTATCATTGCTACCAATGTAGCAGAAGCATCAATTACAATACCTAATTTGAAATTTGTAATTGATAATGGCTATTCAAAACAAAATAATTTTAGTTATCAATTGGGAGATTCATTTTTACAAGAAGAAAAAATTTCAAATTCAAGTAGAGTTCAAAGAAAAGGTAGAGTTGGTAGAATTTCTGATGGTACAGTATATTACTTATATGATATAAAAAATAGAATAGAAATTCCTACCAGGTATAATATATCATACGAAGACTTTTCAAATGAATATATTAAACTGTTAGTTAATAATAATGATACAAATTATATTAATAATGAATATGATCCATATCAAAATGCAAAAAATGTAAATTTTAATGATATTTCAGTTGAAGATGTTCAGATATCACTACTAAAAATTATAAAAAATCAATTTTACAATACTAGTATGACTGAAAACTATGAAGATGACGACATTTTTGATTACGATGAATACTTTCCAAGTGACTTTTTTTATTTTAATGATACACCAAAATGGATCAAATATCAATATTTAGATGGATTTAAATATAGTATTTTATATGATATTGAAGGAGAATTTTTTATTATTCATCCATTTGAAAAAAATTATCAAAGAAATATATTTAGACAATTTATAAAAACAAGTAATGATATAAAAATAAAAAATAACAGTATTAATATTCCATTATCATTTATGAACAGATTAACTATTAATTTTAGAGCAGCTAATATAGGATATGAATATATAGATGATATTAAATATAAAGAAATTAGAAAAACAAACTTATCTAAGATTATTGAAAGTATTACAAAGACATTTACAAATATCGATTATTCATTAGCTTTAACATTATTATGTAGTTATTCAATTGATTTATTAGATGAAACTATGATTATAATTTCAATTTTAGAAGCAATTAATTATAACATTGAAAGCTTATTTGACTTGACAGATTTTAATTATGAGGATAAATTAAACTTTTTTAAAAATTACTATAAATCAGATACCAGTGAATTAGAACAATTACTAAAAATATCAGAAAACTTCATTAATGTATTCAAATTTAAGAATATTTTTAATTATCAAGATAGTAAAAAAGAAGTAAATTTAGAATATAATAGAATTGTTGATATTTATTCAGGTTTTAAATCAAAACAAAATAAATTTAATTATAATATTCAAAAAAGATTAGGAATAAAAACATTTAACATAATTAAATCAATAGAAAAACAAGGAAAGCTTAGATCAAAAGAAGGTTTTCAAGAATGGTATGTCAATGATAAAAAAGCAGAAGACTTTTATAATGATATATCAGAATCTGAATTAGATAGATATTGTAATAGTAATAATTTTAATAAACAAACAATAAAAAGATTTTATCAAAATTTAGTTAATTATAAAAAAAGATTGAATTCACTTGATTATAAAAATGATTCTATGTATGATAATATAAATCCATTAAACTGGATAAAAAATTTAGAAAATAACTTTAAAACAACTTTTGTAAATATGAAAAAAATAGATAAAATTATAAATTTGTTTTTAATTGGATATTCACAAAATGTATGTTTAAAAAAGGATCTTGATAAAAACAAAAATGAATATTATAGGATAACTGAATATAGTCAAAAAATAACAAATGTGAATACTAACGACAATAAACCTAAATTTTTATACCTTAAACAAAATAATATTTTGAAAAACCCATCATCATTAATATTTTATCTGAAAATGAATTTAAAAGATACATCATTAGGAGCTCCAACTATTTCAATAGTTTCTAACATAAATGAAAAAAATTTAGTGATTAGTAATCCATATTACTATAATCCCTATGTAATAAAAAAAATGATAGTATTATATGATAATTTAAATTTTTTAGATAGTATATATTCTAATGATAATCCTATATTTAGAAATTTTCTTAATAATTTAAAAAATTATTTTTCAAAATCAATGATACTATGGAATAATAGGGAATATCTACCATATTTAACAAAAGCAATTGACTATATTGAAAAAATTGAACTTTAATTTATTAAAATATAAACGAATTTAGTAGATGTCTTATTTAGAAATTATAACCCAAAACCTTAAACACCTTAATGTCACAAAAGAATGTACAGTATTTGGACTTAAACTTGATGGTAAGTCCTATTTAATTAGCAGTCACTGTTATTTACCTATTAGTCATATTAAGATTGATGGTAGTATTATAAACATGGACAATGTCCTTGTCAATTCAAATTGGAATGATTTAATAATTATAAAGGATGAATACCAAGTAAAAAATACCTTTGATAAAATTAGGAAAACAATTTTACCAAACGGTACAAGATTTTTCATTGGTAAAGCTGAAATTTGTTATCTACAAGATGTAGAATATATTAATTATGCTATGCTACCTAATTACCCTAAATTAATGTATTATAAAATTCAGGGAAATATTAGTAACCTTAAACCAGGCGATCCTATATTAATAAATAATAATGGAACTCTAGAACTAGTTGGAATCATATCGTATATTTATGATGATTTTGTTCTTGGACTTCCTTCATATTATATTTATAAAACAATAAGTAGAGAAAGAAATGATATTTTTATACCAGACATTGAAAATATAAAAACAATAACAAAAATTGATAACTATAACGTTGTAAATAACTTTGTATGGAACAAATATATTAAGTATAATGTTCCAATTGATGTTAACTTTCTATTAGAATCTGATATCAAAAAATTGTATGAAATAGAAAATGAAATTACTGAAGTTAGTTATGTAAAATATAATAATGATAATATAGTAACAAATATTAGCTATATTATGTTTGATGGACCAGATTTTAAACTTACCACAAGACTATTCCACCTCTTAAGAGAAAAATCAACTAATTATTCAAAAGAAATTTTAGATAAGATTGGTATCAATAATAAAGATTGTGCAGTATCAACTTCAACATCAAATATGAGAATTAATGTTGATCAAGATAATAAATTAGTTGTTTTCATTTAAATTTTTACTAAATTTTTTCAAAATAGATTTTTCTTGATTACTTAGCCTTGGACCGAGATTGTCATATTGATCTAGATTATCAGCATCAGAATATTGTTTGTAAATTATTTTATCTGATAAATTTTCATCAATTGTATCGCTTTCATTGCTTAATGTATATTTATCAACTAAATTGTCAATATTTTTAATTGAATCATCAGATAATTTATTAAGATTAAAAAAAATTCCTGATTTATTTTGTGAATAGCCATGTTCATCTTCATTTTTTACAATTTTTAGAATAGAAAGTAGTACTTTTTTATCTCTTAAACTATTAATTTTTTCTAATAATTTTTTTCTAAAATGAGAATCATACTTTCTAGAAGAATTTTTGTCTTCCATTAATTTTAACTATATTAAATCAATCTTAAATAAGCGAACTTAATCGTTTAAAATCTATTAATAGATTTATTTGCATAAAATTTATAAATAATACATGATATGATAATTATGATAAATAATAATAATAATAATTCTCTGTATAAATATGGTACATAATCAGAAACTGCTCTTTTATATCTTTCAAATGATGGTTTTCCTGGATATTGAACGAAAACAGCTTTAGATTTATTAACCATATCATCTTTGTAAACATTTTCAAATATCTTATTTTCGTGATCTATAGATATATTGTAAGATTTACAAAGCTTATTAAACATTCTTTGATCATCAACCTCATTTCCTTTCAAAGCATTTTCCATTATAGGTAGTAAATATTTAACATATCCCATATACATCCCTGCATTCATTGTTATACCACCATCACAAGTAGTTGCAAAAACTCTTTTATTTAAGTATGGTTTTAAACCTAAGTATCTTGAATCATCTGTTGTTTCTTTTGAGAATAAAACTTTATACTTTTTTTCTTTAAAATGATTAATTGCATTTGATAAATAATCATTAATCCAAACATCAAACCCATCTAATTGAATAATTATATCATCATCTTTTAATTTTTTACAATAGGTTTAATGTAATCTTTACCGTATTCATTTTGTAATATTCTTACTGTATCTTCTACACAAGGAGCATATGTTTCTATTCCCCATAATTTGATTTTACGTAATTTATTTAAATTAACATTTGTTTTAGGCCAAACACTAGAATTTATAAAATCAGGAATAATATCTGCATGTATATCCATATTTAAAATAATTTTTTCATGATTTGAATCTATCGACTTAAATTTAATAAGTCTAACTTGAATTCCATTCTTTTTTTGTCTTTCTGGATTGCTCCATCTAGAGTCAAATATTAAATTATAATCTTCTAATTTTCTTTCTCTAAAAGCACAAAAACCTGACCATTCTCTAAATTTGTTACCATCAAATATTATATCAATATCATCATCTTGAAGTATATGGTCTTTCCTTTCATATTCGATGAGGTTACCATAACATATAAAACATTTAATTTTTAATTTATTAAATAGTCTCATTATTTGATAGAGAAGCTCTCTTTTATATTCATAAAGAGCACAATAATTTTTTTTAGTTACTTCTAAATGTTGGTTATGTTGAAATTTAACCATTTAAATAATTTTAGATTATTTTTTTATAAAAGATTATTACTTAATTAATTAAATGGTAAATATTCATTTAAATTTTGAAAAAGATAATTTCAAATCTAAAACATCTATTATTAGATTTAAAAAAAAGATTAGAGAGCTTGTTGATAGTGGTTATAATTCAGAATTACTTGATTTTCATTTGAATATAAATGATTATTTAAATGATAAATTATGTAAAACAAAACAATTTAGTTTTAATAAAGTAAATGATTGTGCTCTTTATGAATATAAAAGAGAGTCATAAATTAGTTAAAAATAAATTAAAAGAGTTAACTGATGAAAGGACAGGTGTAAAACAAAGAGAATTAAATGTATTAAAGAAAGATGTTAAAAATAATAATGACAAGCAATTATATAAAAAATACGATATACTGAAAAGTATATATAATGCTCCTATTGAAAAACCCCATGTATTGATAAAAGAATGTGAAAAATTTAGAGATCAAATAGAGATTTTTGCTAGCGGATTTATGGAATTTACAGAAGATGAAAGAATTAATGATATGGTAAGGGATTACCATAGAATTATTTCTGATAGACTTGGTTGGCAAGTTTTATCGATGAATGAATTTATTGTTAAGTATTATAATGAATCAGGTAATCCAAAAGATATAAGTAATTTGGAAATTAATAATGATTCTGAGACAGAGTCCGAAAACGATTAATATAGATGTAATTCTTTTATTAATCTACCTTCTTTATGTGACCATTTTTTTTGACATCTTTTTCTAATTTGTTTTCTTTTTTCCATAATTTCATCAAAAGAAAGATTTCTTCTTCTTTTTCTGTTAGTATTTTTTTTTAGTCTGCTAAAAGGTATTGTAGGCTCGTCTAATAATAAAGTATATTGTGAAGTTGTAGGAGGTTGCCAGGTAATTAGTTCGTCGGTTTGGTTATTTCCTTGGACACCTAAAGAATTATTTTTATTGGCCTTAGAGGCCTTCTTATTCTTTATGTATAAGTCTTCGAAGGAATAAACAAAATCATTACGGCAAAATGGACATTTAGTTTGGTGTAACTTAAGATAACATGAGTAACACAAATTATGACCACAAGATAGGAATTTCTGAAATCTACATCTAGTATTTAGGTTTATCTCTGGTTTTTCAGTAAATTCAAGGAAGCAAATAGAACAACTCTCCATGATTAACTTACTATAGGTTTTTTTTTTATACTGGTATATATATATATTGAATAAGATTACTAATATATAAAATAAATAAGGTTACTATATTTTTTTAAGAATTTTACTACAAGTTTTTAAAAAAATTCACATATAATATAATCAGCAATGACACTTGATGTAAATTTTTCTATTATTCTAAAAAAAATAATTAAGAGTGAAAAATCTAGTAATTTAATGTTTAATTATTTAAAAAAATTAAAAAAAAAAGAGAAGTTAGACGATTTAATAGTCATTTTTTTGATTAAATCAATCTTAGTAATTGTATCTTATTATCCGAATAAAATAAAAAGATTATTAGATTTTTTCAATATTTTGAATGAAACTAAAAATGAGTCCAAGATAGATTTGATTAATTGCTTAAAAAAAGTAATAGATTTAGAAGATTTTATTTCTAATACTGAAATTGATTCCAAAAATATTATTGATTATTATTTAGATAAAATTATTTTTAAAACATTTAATTTTATTGATATTGTGATGAATGTTAACAGTGGATTAATAATTACTTTATTAAGTGAGATTGCTATAAATACCATTAAAATAAAAACAGATAATATATCATTAAAAATGAAAGTATTTTTATCATATATAAATGATTCAACTGAAATTGTTCAAAAGAATAAAAATGGACAAATATATTTAAAAATAGTAGAATTATGTGGTAATACTACTAAGATTATTAATAATTATTTAGTTTAATTTATATTGTTTGTAAAATTAGAAACATTTTTTAAACATTGTTTGCTACAAAAATAACAATTGATACCTAATAATTCTGTTACTAAATGAATCATGAATCCTGAAATTAAAAATGATAAACATAATTTACGTCTTTCCATTCTTTTTTCATTGGTAATATTATTTCCAATTTTTTTAGAAAACGAGAATGGATTTTTGGAATCAAATAAATCTAAAGCAATTTTTCCGATTATTAATGTTGCTAACCCAGTTAGAAGGGACTCACCAATCAAAGTCACTATTCTAGGATATTGATCAGAAGGTGGTTCAATAAAATTAACTTTATTTACAGTATAGTTTAAAGACATTAAATAAAGTTAGAAAATTTTAAATTAAGTTAATGTATTTTTATAGTCAACTGACTTAAATATCAAGGTCATTGGAAGGACCATCATCATCTTCGTCAACATCTTCATTCTTAAATGTGACATTTTTCCATCCTCTTGCTGTACCTTTACCAATTTGTTCATCCAAGAACCTATATAACTGTTCACATCTGGGTAATTTATTACCTTCATGATATTCTTTGAACCAGATCTTGAAATCTGAATAGATTGCTTTCTTTGAAATAATAGATTTCAAAGATTCGTCTACTTTTTCAACTCTAGTATCAAAGTAATCCAAGAAATGATCATTATCTGCTTGGTATGCATTAGTGCTATATTTGACAGCATCTGGTTCAATAAGATATTCAGATTTTTTATACTGACTATTATAAATATGAATCAAATATCCTAAAAAGAATGAACCCCATTCTTTAATCTTTTCTTTTAATCTTGTATCAATCTTGAACTCGTTTGGTTCTTTTGGATCATTACAGAATCTAGAATTAAAAGCAACAACTCTCAATCTTCTCCATGTACCACCATCTCTTGATGGTACAATTGGTAAATCATTACAAGTTAAGAAGAATTTAATTTGAGGTTTAATTTCTCTTGGATCTTCAAATAGACCTCTAGCCATGAAAGCATCATTACCTGTTAATTCTTTCATTAGACCAACATTAAGAGTTTCAGTGTTATCAGGTTCTTGTAAAACACCGATTCTTTTTCCCTTAATTCTTGCAAGTTCTGGAGAAGCTTGACCTGAAGCACCTCTTTTCCTAGTCATAATTGTGATTGGACAAGATATGTAATACTCACCTAGGGCTAGATTAACAAGTTCAAAGGTAAGACTCTTTCCATTAGATCCTCTACCAGTAGGAATATATAATTTTTCTTCTCTATTTTCTCCAGATAAACAAGTACATAAAGCTTGAAGGAAATATGTTCTAACATCATCATCAGGAAGAATTTGAGAGAAAAACTTTTTAATTTGCTTACATTGTGATTTATTTTGATCCCATGCAATATAGGAGTTTTTGGTAGTTAGTGTAATGAAATCATCTGGTTTTCCATTTCTAAATTCACTCTTTTCCAAATCATAAACTCCATTCTCACAACCAATCAAAAAATGATTTTCATCAAGTTTATCTTCAAATTTCTCATCATAGAATTGATACCTACATTCCTTCATTACATTCTCTTTAAAACCAAGATTCAATAGTTTATCAACTACTCTTTGAAATCTTGATGCCTTCTTTTGTAAATCTTCTTTTTCAAGTCCTGTTGCAGAAATTGCTGCAGTATTAAAATCACTAGCAACCTTCAGGTATTCATTAACAAATTCTTCTGAAATAATATTCATTAAAGTGTACCCACCATCAACGGGGTACCATCTATGTCCTCTAAATTCATACCATGAATTATGTTTAATAGATGCGCATACAAAACGATCATAATATTTGGTATATAGCGCTTTAGCTACCGTAAATGTGTCACCCTGTAGAGACTTTTTGAGTAATTCTTCAAATTCATTTTTCATGTATTTATTATATTCATGAATATTATCTTCTTTTGCCCATGCTTGTAGTGATCTTATTGTTAATCCTCCTTTCATGTTTTGCCATAAATTTCTACATTCTTTTTCTCTATATTTACTTGGACATTGTTTTGAAAATTCTAACCATACTGGTAAAAGTGATTTGTCTACATTGTGTAGTGCCCATCCAACTTTTACCCAATCATGATAATTGTTTGCTCTTTCGGGAGATAGCAGAGATACCAGATACTTTGCTTTTCTAAATTCATCCTCTTTTTCCATTGGTAAAATTTCCAAATTAGATGTCATTGAGTTATCAACACCATTTTGAAAGCATTCTTGTTCTACATCATTTTTTGAGTAGTCGCTGCTTAAAGGTGTTTCTTGGTCTTTATTCCAGACGCTTGATTGTATAGAAAACAATCTTACTAATTTATCTTGTGATTTTTCGATGTCAGTTTCTTGTGTCAAATTGTCAATATCTAATTCTGAATCATCGTGTGCTATTAGCTGGGTTAACTTATAAGGTGGACAGTTTGGTTTTGAATTTCCATACATTATCCAGAAATTTGAACTAACTATTGATCTATCAAAAATATCATCAACAGTTTTTGAAAAGCTCTTAAATATTTTTAAATCTTTTGCATTCTTTACAACCTCGTTTCTAATACAATGTCTCACTTTAAAATGTGAACAAATTTGAGGAAATATTAAATGTACTCCATCTTTATATACAGATTCTTTTTCTGTCATATGTTCTTTTTCTAAAACACAAACTTGTAATTCTGTATCATTCACATCAAGATATTTCTTGATCGCAGTTCTATAAAGATCTATTGATGCCAGAATAAGATCTGATTGATATAATCTTTTATTTTTTTTAAATTTATCTGACTTTTCAAAATCTTCTTTTTCTAATTCGAGATCAATATCAACCATTATAGGTGCGTACTCTTTAGGTTTTTCTGCTACTCCTAAATTTACTCCAAGTTTATTTGCTTCTTTAACAAGTTTATTTAGCTTTTTTCTTTCATCTTTATTAAACGAGTATTTTCCCTGAAAAGTTGGATTCAATGTGATGTGTGTAATGCTTTTATTATTTTGTTCATCGTGTCTTCCGGTAAGTCTATTCTTATTCAATAATTCTTCTAATTTTTCCTGGCATTTAGCCTTTTTATTTGGATTTATGGTACTTTTTATAGGCATTATATAACTATACATTTGAATTTTTTAAATTATTTTTTCAAATTTTTTATTTAAGGAATTTGTCATGATGGTACCATCTAACGAAAAATGTACAAAAAATTAATATAAATAAAATATAGAAGGGAAAATATTTTGTTCATATACTGTATCAATATTTATTTACTTATAAAAAACACTTTGAAATACAAATATCACATATATAATGATTCAATCTACATCTAGATGACATTTAAGTAAAAAATATAGTATTTAATTTTAATAAATGTAATAATTATTTAACAAAATTTCTTATAAAAACCCGAATTTTTTAATTCATGAATATCATTAGAAAAATTACAATAATTTTTAATCAATTTATTTTTTTGTTTATTATTACCTTGTTTAAAACATTGATTCACTAATTCATTTACTCCATCTTTAGTTTGACCATCTAATTCCAGACCATTCCATTTATCCCATCCTTGAAATTTATTTACATAATTTTTTGTTAATGATACTTTTGGTATTGCATCACATTTAAGTTGATCATCATTATCATCATCTATTATACCTTTATTTTTCTTTGAAACATATAAAGACCAAGCTCCCAAGCATAAACAATGATTATTAGAATTTCTGTTTTTTGACCAATTATCTTGACCAGTATTTAAAGAAAAATTATTTGAATTTTTACCTAATTTTTTAAAACATATTTGATGAACACCACCATCTATTTCTGAACATTTACCATTATAATCCCATGAACCATTTCCCATATTTCCTTCATCGCATGGTTCTAATGGTTCATCATAAATATTTATTAATTCATTTCCTCCATTTTGAGTAAATTTTTCTTTATTATTTTTTGAATTCAAAAATAATGCAAAAAAGATACTTCCCATTATTATGAAAAAATTATCATCAATCATATATATATTTTCATAGATAAAAAATAAATAGATTCATTTTTATATATATTGAATTTAAAGAATAAATAATAATATATATTAAATGAGTAATTTGAATAATTCATCTAAATTGCGTATAGTTTCAGATTATTTAGACTTTGAAAAAAATAGACCCGATGGAATTTATTTTTATATTGATAAAAAAAATATTTATAAAAACTATGCACTAATAATTGGTCCAAAAAATACTCCATATTTTGGCGGTTATTATTTTTTTGAAGTTTTATTTCCTGAAAATTATCCAGATTCATCCCCAAAAATTAAATTACTAACTATTGATGGTAAAGTAAGATTTAATCCAAACTTGTATGAATGTGGTAAAGTTTGTTTATCAATTTTAGGTACATGGAATGGTCCTGGTTGGACTAATGTAATGACTC
>JACKZZ010001152.1_pt1 | contig 12619 bp, 7 predicted proteins | sample 8027871 | NCBI WGS metagenome assembly JACKZZ01 (sample SAMN15724774, study PRJNA655200) | protist metagenome | isolation source: fluorescence activated cell sorting (FACS) single amplified genomes of... | place: USA: West Boothbay Harbor, Gulf of Maine | collected 2000-07-19
ACTGTAGTTTAAAAAAAAGGAGTTGGTCTTGTATATATGGATGGTTTAATGATGATTCGATAGTAATATTTGATCCTTCTTTATTTTTATCTATTTGTTGTAAAGATATTTTTAGATTTACAAAAATAGAATCATTTTATAGACAATTACATCTTTACGGTTTTAAAAGATTATCTGATCATAATCCAAATATAGTATATAAAAATATAAAATTTTTTAAAAATATGAAATTAAATGATATTTTAAATATTACTCGAATTAGTATTATTAAAGAAAAGACATTAATTAAGTTGTCTAATAATTCTAATGATTGTAAAAGGAAGTTAAATCTAAATGATGAAGTAAAAACAAGGTCAATGAAGTATATTAGAAGTAGTGAATCATCATATGTAGAAAAAGAAGATAATATTCAATCAAATTATAATAAAAATGAATTTACAGATTCTAATGATTTAGATTTTGTTGATGATATATTTAGTTATTTTGAAAAAAATAATAATAGTTACTTTGATGAATTTAATAAACAAGTTAATTCAATTGATAATTTAAATCATGATTCAAGTAAAGATTCTTATTTAAGAGAAGTTAATACAATATTATCATTACCATATTTTGATTTTGAAAAATATGATATTAATTAAATTGTAAGTATTTAAAAAAAATTGATTTATATTCTTTTTCTTTATTTATAATTGGAATATCATGAGTGTAGAACCAAGGCAAATAGTTAATCCTATATTGAATAAAGAATTAGAAATACAAATAAATGATGATACGGTAGAAATAAATATTCTTAATATAGGTAAGTTTTTTAGAGAAGTATATGTTTTATGTCCTTTAAAAAATGAACCAATTAATGTAGATATTTGTAAATCTAATATTTTGAGTTCCGAATGGGAAAATGCAAAAGACAAATTAGTATTATATAAATGCTCAATTAAATTAATAAAAAATAAATTTCATTACGAAAATATATCATTGGCTTCTTCAGAAAGTGTAAATATATTTAATCACTTTGGCTATGAATTAGATGATAATATATTAATTGTACCTATATTTGATATTTCTTATTTAAATTTAATTGAATATTTAAAACTTTATAATGGAGTTAGTGATTTTAAAACTGTATGGAATTTAATATTTTTGAAAGAATATTTTTGTAAGTGTAATGACATAAGTTATTCTTCTAAAATTCAATTAACAGAAATGATAAAATTATTGGATGAAAGTAATTATTGGACTTTAAGATATAATTGCTTGTGTAATATTTCAAAAAAATTTAATGAAAGAAAGTTTCAATTATCTTACACAAAATCTGTTCTTGATAGTAAAATTAAGGTAATATTAGATGATCTTGACAAAGATAATATGGAAAATAATTATTTAACAATGATTTTTAATAATAAGAATTTCGTAGACGCTTCATCTGCTATAAAAAAATATGGATATAAAATGTATAGAATTAGAAATAATAGTGATGTTTCAAGGGAAGATGTAAATATAATATTTGATAAACTAAATTATTGTCAAAAATTTTACTTTTTTACAAACTTATTAGTTTCCAAATACTACTCTCATCTTATAATTAATAATATTTATATTTTAGAAAAAATGAAAACGTCTATAAACTATTTCATTGAACTATTTAGATATTTGATTAGTTACTCATGGATTAGATTTTACTTTGAAGAATGTATTAAAAAAACTTGGATTAAAAAAACTGATGATTTTGTATTTACCATAAATACTGCTAATAAACTACCAACTTTCCCGGTAGTAGAAAACAATATAAAATCTAATCCATATCTTCCGATTATGGTTGATGATTTAAGTTTACAACCTGAAAATAATATAGGAGGTGTACAATTTACATTTTCATCTAAATCTGAAAATAAAAAGCAACATGGAGTAATAACTACTTTAGAAGGTTTTAGAAATAGATTCAATGTGTTTATGACAGGACATATATCTCAAAATATATTTAATGATTTGAATTTCGAGGAGCTTGGTTTGGGAATATCAGGTAGCGTGATGGCAGCTTGTTTACAGGAAAATCCACCTTTATTAGATTTATTTGTAGGAAAGAATGTATTTAATTCTGAATCAAGTTTCGATTTAGATTGGAGTAGATATTTTAGTGAATATTATTGTGACGCTGATCTAGATGTTATGATTAAAAGTAATAATCCAATTGATTTTTTGAAAAAGACTAAAATAATTCATAATCAGTTAGTTGTAAATGTTTGTGGATTTAGTAGAGGTTATGCTGAACCTGAAACAATTAAATATTCCGTGTTGAGGACAATATTTATATTTATTGATGAAGAGTTTATTAGAAATAATATTTGTTCTGATGATCTTAAATATGAATATATAGTATCAAATCTAAAAGATGAAAAGATAGTTAATAAAGTTAAACCTTATTTTGATGTAAAAATAAAAGAGTTTTATGATAGATTATTTGAAAATCTAAGTGAGGATGAAGTTATTTCAATAAAGATTGACCATTCTGAATTATTTGAAAATAACAAAACTTTATATGAACTTCACTTTAAAAAAGGAGAAAGATGTACTAGAAATGTCAAGACATTTGTAGATATTGATTCAAATCAAGTTGAGAAAATTTTAGATGACATGGATGATGATAATGAAGAATCTGAACAAAATTTAAATGTAGCTAATAGTTATGATATTGGAGTAAATGTTACATTTAAAGTTAAAATTGAAGCAAAGCCACATATTGTAAGAGTATTAGAATTATTTCCAGTATTGGGAGATGATTTTTTTGGAGTAGTTTCAAAATTCCATTTACCTTGTGTCAGAAGTTATTATGATGGTAATGATGTTTATTTGACACCATCTTGTGTATCTGCACATAAGACGTACTGGAATATTGATTATAAATATTTTGCAGGATCAAAAGATCCTATTGAAATTATTAATAAGTACAGAATGAGAGGATTTGGAACATTTTTGAATAAAAAAGAAATTGATAAACTAATAAAATATTCGTGCAGTGTTCAGTTTTGGAATAATTTGTATAATATAAACTTGAGTAACAAGAAATCAATAAAAGGAAGTTTAGGTCAATTGAGTAAAGATAGTAAAATATTTCATCCAAGGTTATATAATACAGATTGTTATAATAATAGTGATATTAACTTATCTGATCCTTATAATAATGTTGATACAGAAAATACAATAGTTACATCAGATCGAGAAAAAATAATTAGGTATTATAATAAATTTTATCCTAATCGTTTTAATTTTGGATTCATCGAAAAAATGAGTGGTATTAATAATTTGGGCTATATCGAACCTCTACAAAAATGGGTTATTGAATCTGCTTTTAATATTTCAAGAACGGAATTTTCATTACATTCAAAAGAACTAGAAGCAGAAATAAAAGAAAATCAGAATACAAAATATTCTATGTTTGATTTTGAAGAAGATACAGGAGTTATTGAATATTTTAGTAATCAACATAATGATTTATCTAATACCATATTAGAAGATGAAAATGTATAAGAATAAAAATTGATTTAAATAAATGCTGCTAAATTAATGAAATACTATGGAATCTAGAAAAAAAAATTTAGAATTACTTTTGAAAATATTTGACAAAAAGATATCAGAGAAAATTGATGGAGGCATTTATGGTTTTGCAGATTCATACTCAGAAAGCCAAGGAACGCCTTTTCTTATTGAAAATATTTATCAAGAAAAATTTGATGAAATATTATGTTTACTAAATTCAAATAAAGGGCTTCAAGAAATGATAAAGAAAGGAGATATTAAAGCTGAAGAACTTGCATTTATGAAATCACATGAACTTAATCCTGATAAGTATGAAAAGATTAATAAAAAAAGAGAGATTGAAGAAAAAAACAGAAAAGATAAACCAACAACAGATTTATTTCTATGTCCAAAATGTAAGAAAAGAAGATGTACAGTATCTGAGAAACAAACAAGGAGAGGAGATGAACCTGCAACATCATTTATTGACTGTTTAGAATGTGGTCATTCATGGAGAGTAGGTTAATCATAAAATATATTTTTTTAGTATTATGAAGAAATTCATATCAATTTTAATTTAAATTATTTATTTTAAATTTATATTGTTCAAATAATTTTAATATTTTCTAGTCTAATTTATATGTCAAATAATGGAGCTTTAACTCAACTTGTTGCAGTAGGTGCACAAGAACAAGAACTTTTAACAGATGATCCAAAATTTAGTGTTTTTCAACAAAATGTTGGTAAAATGAATAATTTTGTAAAATCAACAACTAGTAATTATTCATTAGGTAGCAGTAACTGGGGTACAACATTATCTTTTAAGGTTAAAAAAGATGGTGATATGTTAAGTTCAGCTTACTTAGTTATTGAATTACCAGAATTATCTAAATCTGTTTTATCAGATCAAATTAATGATTTGAATAATTTCAAAGTTAGATGGGTTGATTACTTAGGATATTCAATTTTAGAAAGTGCTAAGTTATTAATTGGTGGACAATTAATTGAAGAAGTTACAGGTGATTTCAGTCAAATTTATACTGATTTATATGAAAAAGAATTCAATAAAATTTGTTTATTAGGTATGGATCCTACATTAACAACACCTCAAGATAAAATTAGATCTACATCTTTATACGTTCCTCTTAAATTTTGGTTTTCAGAAAATGTAAGTAAAGCTCTTCCATTGATTGCTTTACAATATCATGATGTTGAATTTGAAATAAAATTAAGAAAATGGGAAGATATTGTGCAATTACTTGAAGAAAAAACTGATGGTAATGGTGTTAAAGGTCTTGTTCATAACCCAAATTATTCTATTCCTGAACAAAGTATTAAAGATGTAAGATTAGATTGTAACCTTTTATTTTTAGATTCTGAAGATAGAAAGAGAGTTGCACAATCTGAACATAAATATTTGATTACACAAACTCAAAGAATTAGTCATAGTGTTAGTCAAGGTAAAAATATTGAATTAAACTTTAATCATCCAGTAAAAGAAATGTTCTTTTATTTACAAAATAACTTTATGAAAGATAATGGAGAATTATTTAATTTTTCTAATAAATTAGACTATCCAACTGTAGATATGTATAATAAAACTGGATTTTCATTTGATTCTTTTACATCTTCATTTAAAAATCATTTATTAGATAAGGCAAGAATTCTTATTAATTCTTATCCAAGAGTAGAATGGAAAGATTTTAAATACTATTACTATTTACAAAATTACGAAAATTATAGAACTAAAACTGAACACTTGTTTTACATGTATTCATTTAGTGCTAATCCAAAGTTTAAAGATCCAATGGGTAGTTTAAATTTCTCTAGAATTGATAATGCTCAATTACAATTCACTTTAAATGAAGATAATATTAATGACTTTAAGAGCTTTTTACCTACATCTTTAGAATCTAAAGCATTATCAAATAATTTTGATATTGTTGCATATGGGGTTAACTATAACTACCTAAGAATAACTGGAGGTATGGCTGGTATAGTATATAATAATTAAAAAAAATTGAAAAATATTTGGTATCAAGTAATCTAATATTTTTTAACTATATACAATGAGTATTAATAAGGAAATTAATGAAGAAAGTAGTGCAAACAGAGTAGACACTATTATAAGCGATGGTAGAATAGAAAGACTAAAATTTGATGGTAATGAAGGATCTGAATACTGCTTTGTTGCTGGAAAATTTTGTTTTTCTAAGGTAGATAAACCACAAACAATAAGTATTGAAGGTAAAATTGAAGGTGACTGTAATATTGTTTTTACTAATTCGAACGACCATCTTCTATTTAATAAGGAGTTTGTAGAAGCTAGTAGAAGAACTTATAGTCAAGATATTAAAGTTCTTGATTATACTGGTGACGTAATTGGTAGATATCCAAAAGGTAGAACTAATAATTTTGCTGGCAATGTTACTTTTAACAAACCTACTATATTTTCTCTTGATAAAATAGACTTTGATAAGGTTACTGACAGTGATAGAACTACTGTTATATTTATAAGAGATATTGGAATTTATAAAAAGTTTAAGGTTCAAGAAAATTTGATAGACTATTTGGAAAATTGGATAGCAGATACTGATGTAGAAATAGAAGATAGAGGTTTAACTCATAAAGTGAAGTTTGTGGTTAATAATTCTCTGCTTAAGAAAGCGTCAGAGAAAGTAGCTAAGAGAAAAGAAGATTCATGTTTCCCTCGGAATTATAATTTGAATTTTATTTCGAGTATAGAAATTAATTCAAATGATATTTCATATCTTATCGAATATTGTTTTGGTTGTGATATAACTGAAGAGAAGAGAGTGCTAAATACATTTTTGAAGTATGATTGTGATAATTTTGATTACTTATTCAGTCACTCAAATTCTGAACTTGAATTGACAGATCATTCAACTTTTGACGGTGGTCATTTATTGAGAGAGAATAAAACCATGGTTAGATCTGAAAATTCCTGTATGGTATCTTGTGTTACTGGCCGTAGAAATGGAAGAATTGAATTTAAATGTGCTGATGGTGAAACATTTGATATAGTTATGGTTTTCAGTGTTAAAGATAAATCTCCTGTAGATTGTAAATTTAAACTTTCTGTTGAAAATGATTCAAATATTTTCAAAATTGACGGTAATGATTCTCAGGTTTACTTCCCTGAACGATGGATTCATAGTGATATTATGGAAAGAGTTACAAGTATGGCATGCAATTACTACTATATTTGGAATTTGTTTGATAAATCTTTTACGAAAACTGGTATTGAAGATGATAAATCTTCTGCTGAAGAAGCTTTGTCAAAATATCCATCTGAATTTATTACTGTTCTGATTTCAAAAGATCTACGTGAAATTATTGATGGATCATATGATTTTGATACTAATACTTCTTCTTATCTTGATTTGATAATTGATATGTGTATAATTCTGAGAGTTAATACAATACACAGATTGAGATTTAGTATTGATGATATGTTTAGATTTAAAATGAAAGGAAATCAAAAAGATAAAAAGAAGAGGGTATATAATTCTTTACCTCCAGTTCCTTATGATAACTCATCTAATCAATTAATTGGAAGAGCTTGTACGTCATATATTGGAAAAGTCACTTTAAATGGAAATAATTAATTTTAATTCACTTGAATTGCCTAAACTATTAATAAACAATTTTTTTAAACTATTTATAAAGTAGATTCCAAGTCTATAATATGTCAACTAATAATGTCAATATTGAAAATATAGGTGTTATTCCATGTCCTACTGATATTAAGTCTATTTATAAATTAGAAGATTCTTTATCAGAAAATATTACTAGAGCTAGAGATAGTATAAAAAAAGTTTTATCTGGTGAAGATAAAAGACTTATAGTTATTGTTGGTCCATGTAGTATACATGATCCAAAATCAGCTTTAGAATATGCCAATTATTTGTCAAGTAGAATTAAAAAATATAAAAATGAATTATTGATAGTGATGAGGGTTTATTTTGAGAAACCAAGAACAACTATTGGATGGAAAGGGTTGATTAATGACCCAGATCTTAATGATACTTATAATATAGACAAAGGATTAAAAGTAGCAAGAGAACTATTAATAAATATAAATAAACTTAATGTTCCAATTGCTGTTGAATTTTTAGATGTAATCACACCTCAATATTATTCTGATTTAGTTTCTTGGGGTGCTATTGGAGCAAGAACTACTGAATCTCAAGTTCATAGACAACTTGCTTCGGGATTATCAATGCCAATTGGTTTTAAAAATGGTACTGGAGGTAGTTTAGATATTGCAATTGATGCTGTTCAAAGTTCTAATTATGAACATACATTCCTTGGTATAGATGATTTAGGGAAAGCTTCAATTGTTTCTACAAAAGGAAATCCAGATTCACATGTTATTTTAAGAGGAGGTAAGACTGGATGTAATTTTGATCATGTATCAATTGCACATTTAAAAAAATTAATGAGTGGGAAAATCAATAAAAAGATTATTATTGATTGTTCTCATGGAAATTCAAATAAAGATTATAGGAATCAAAAGATAGTAGTAGATTGTGTAATGTCACAATATTTAAATGGTGAAGATGTAATAGCAGGAATTATGTTAGAATCTCATTTGAAAGAAGGAAATCAGAAATTAACATCAGATTTTAATAAATTAGAATATGGAAAAAGTATAACTGATTCATGTATAAGTTTAGAAACTACTGATGAAATATTAGAAAATATTTCAAGATTATGGTTACAAAAAAATCGTTATTAAATCTATAGAAAGATTTTAAGATTCATTAAAAATGAATCAATTTATTTTTTGTAGATAAAAATTTTTTAAATCTACAGAAAGATTTTCTAAATTTATTTTTTGTAGATAAAAATTTTTATCTACGAAAATATATATATGCAAGATAAAATGTTTGATACATATTTTTATTGTTTAATACTTATTTTATTATTTACAATATATAGATGTCATAAAAAAGATATTGAAAATTTTTCAGAATTAAAAGAAAATCCTAGAATAGCTGTTTATGGATGTAATTTTGGAAATTTTAGAGGAGAGTTAGACCAAGGTATTGATGATATTGTATTTGATTCTAGAATTGATTATTATTTTTTCACTGATAATAAAGACATAATTACAAAAAAATGGAATAAAATAATTTATAACAAGATTGATGGTGATAATATTATGGATTCAAATAGATGGTCTAGTAAAAATGTAAAATTTAATTTACCAGAATTATTAAAAGATTATGATATTATTGTATGGTACGATAGTAAAATTGTTAATAAAAGATTAAGAAAAATGTTAAACTATGATCAAATTATAGAAAAAGTTAAAAATCATAAAATTGATTTTTTTAAACATCCAGACAGAGAAGAAACTCAACAAGAAATTAGAAAAACAATAGAACTTAATTTAGAAAATAAAGATAATGGAAATAAATTTTTGGATGAGATTAAAGATAAGAAATTTAAAGTACCTTTGGTAGATACATGTTTTATTATAAGAAGAAATGAAGACTCTGTTAACAATTTATTCAAAGGTATTTTTGATACAATTAAAGAAAAAGGATTGAAAAGAGATCAAAATGTATTAAGTTATGTAGCAGATAAATTATCATTTCCAATTGATAAAATCAACTATTCGCTGGAATTACCTAGAGGATAAAAAAATTGATTTATATATTTAAAAATAACTAATTTTTTTAAGTATATGAACATTCTACATTTTGGAACAGGGAAATACAAAGAGGAATATCCTCAATTAAAATTGGAGGGAAATAAAATACCTTCTAATAGACAATCATCGATGATGTATAGTTGGATTAATCCAGAAACAGGTAAGGTATACAATAGAGAAACTTCAAATTCTTTAGAGATTTCAATAATTACTGAAAGTAAATTTCATGATCTATTTAATATAAAAGCATGTTTAAGTAATGAATGTGTAGGTTATGACTATTATGGGAGAATGAGAGATGAAACAATTAGTATAAGGGTTATAATTGATTCAGATAGAATGCATTTATATAGAGAAAAATCAGATAGTTTGAGAGCGTATCTATCTAAACTATTTGAAACAATTCCTGTTTATTCTATAAGTTCTCATCCTAAATGTGAGAACAAGTCTTTTTTACCAAGTATTCCAGCAATTGAGCAACCAACAGATTTTTCTGTAAAATTATATGAATATCAAAAAAAATCTGTAGCTAAGATGTTAGATATTGAAAGAAGAAATCTAGACAAAAAATTAAATTATAAATATACATTAGATTTTAATAATTTAAGAATATCTTACGATCCAAATTTAAAAAAATATTTGCCAGAAGATGATACTGGTAATTACGAAGTTCCTGTTAAGACAAAAGGAGGAATTCTTGCTGATGAAATGGGATTGGGAAAGACAATTACTTCTTTAGCACTCGTTTTTATGAATCCTTCAACAAGACAATTTAATATTGATTATACAATAGCTACTAACTATGTTGATGAATGGGGAAGAATAAATACTAAATCTACACTTATTGTATGTCCGGCTCATTTAGCAAAACAATGGAAAACAGAAGTTCTAAAAGTAAATAGTAAAGCTAAAATTATTTCATTATTAACTAAGAATAGTCATACTCCATTAACATATAAAGATATAATTGAAGCGGACATAGTTATTGTAACTCAACAATTTTTAATGAATTTTAAATATTATCCTTCTGTAAATTATAGACAATGTACTCCATCTAATTATGGACACGACGAAAGAATCAATACTTTAAAAAATTTAATTTTGGGTTGGGCAAAATCTGGAGAAAATGTTTATAATAAGAAACAACCAAATTTAGAACATTTTAACTTTCATAGACTAATTGTAGATGAAGCTCATGAAATATTTGGACTTCAGTTAACAAGTGCTTCGATGTCTGAATATATGTCAGATTGGTTAAGTAGTTGTTATGCAGATTATAAATGGTTTGTTTCAGGAACTCCTTTTGTAAACTTTAGTGGTGTATCAAATTGTTTGAAATTTATTGATTGTAAAATATTCCATGAAAATAAATGGGAAAAATATAGTAGTTGTGTTTCTTCTGGATATAGGTCATATGGTTCAAATGGATCACTTTATAATAAAGAATCATATGCTGTATTTTCTAAAAGGTATATGATTGATCAATTACTTAATCATGTAATGATTAGGCATAGAAAGGAGGATACTGATGTTAATATTATTGGGTATGATGAAGAAATTAATTGGGTTGATCTAACTGAGTTTGAGAAAAAAATATACCAATCTAAAAAAGATGGTAGCTATTCAAGACTTTTGTTACAACAAATATGTTGCCATATTTTAGCTACGGATACTATGAGTCAATTATTTGATACTAAAGAAGTTAATTTGAAAGAAATTGAAGATAAATTAGTCCAACATAATAAATCATTGATAGGAAAGTATCAACTTAAATTGGATAATCTTGATTCTCAAGCTCAAGAATATAATATGTTAAAGAAAATGTACGAAACAAAGATTTCTGAAGCAAATTATTTCTTAAAAATTGTAGAAAAGATTACTAGCGATACTGATGTTGATAGTGATGAGAATTGTTCGGTTTGTTTGGATAAGATTGAAAATAGAGTGGTTACACAATGTGGCCATATGTTTTGCAAGGATTGTTTAGATATGTGTTTAACAGTTAAGAAAAATTGTCCTTATTGTAAAAATGATCTGAAGGGTACAGATATTTATTTGACTCAAGATATGGCATCAAAGAAAAATGATGAAGTTATGGATAATCCACTAATTCAAAAATATGGATCAAAACTAGGTAAACTTATCTCTTTAGCAAGACAACTTGTAATTGATGATAATAACAAATTAATAATATTTTCGCAATGGGATAGAATGTTACATTTAATTGGAAGTGCTTTAAAAGAAAATGGTGTAAGTAACTCTTTTATTCAGGGAAATGTTTATAGAAGAAATGCTGCAATTAGTAAATTTAAGACTGATAATAACGAAGATAATGTAATTATGTTATCACTTGAGAAGTCTGCATCAGGAACTAATCTGACTGAAGCAACCCATATTATTTTTGTTGAACCTATTGATCAATCTCCAGAAGAGGTAAGAGCAATTGAAGCTCAAGCTATTGCTAGAGCTTGTAGAATAGGACAAGAAAAGAAAGTAAAAGTAATTAGAATTTTAACAAGAAATACAATTGAAGAAGAAATATATACCAAATTGGAAAATAGTAAAAAATTAGAATTGAAATCAAATGTTAATACTTCTGATAATACATCATCAGAACAAGTAGAAATAGTAGTGTAAAGTTAATTTAATTAAAAAAATTTTAAAAATAAAATCATTATTAATTTATATGACTAGTAATTTTTCTAATAATATTAATTTATCTGAATTTAATTTATCAAATGATTATAAAATAGGAAACGATTTTTATAATCATGTCAATAAGAAATGGATATCTGATAATAAGATTCCTGCTGATAAAAGTAGATGGGGCACTTTTGATGTTTTAAGAGAAGAAAGTAGAAATAATGTAAGAAAAATAATTGAAAATAGTGGTATTGATATTTTTTCTTCTAATATTTTAAGCGATATGGAAAAAGATATATTAAAAAACTTACATGAATCTAGTAAAAATAATAGTTCTATTGATTATAAATATTTATTAAATAATTTTGTTCAAAAAATTTTTAATTCAAAAGATAAAGATGACCTAATTGATAATGTGTTTAATGTATTTACATTAAATGGAATTAATACACCAGTATATTTTGATGTTTCACCAGATCTAAAAAATTCAAATATAAATGGTTTGCATTTAGAAGCTGGAGGTTTAGGGCTTCCCGATAAAGATTATTATTTTAGCAAAGGAAAAAAGGAAATTTTAGATGAATATAAAATTTTTATGAAAAATTATTTATCGTTATTTATGGAAATAAGTGATGATAATTTAGAAAGAATATTTAATATTGAAAAACAATTAGCAGAAGCTACGTATTCAAATGTAGAAAAAAGAGATCCTACTAAATTAGATAATCCTACTACATTCAATAATCTTAGTAGAAACTTTAAGTACTTAGGATTAAA
>JACKZZ010015398.1_pt1 | contig 12616 bp, 13 predicted proteins | sample 8027871 | NCBI WGS metagenome assembly JACKZZ01 (sample SAMN15724774, study PRJNA655200) | protist metagenome | isolation source: fluorescence activated cell sorting (FACS) single amplified genomes of... | place: USA: West Boothbay Harbor, Gulf of Maine | collected 2000-07-19
TCTGAAAAACAGTCTTGTTACCATCCAAACTTTCTGCCTGGTGCTGGGCATAAAATGCCAAAGCCACATTGTGTCCGAGATTCAGTGCCCCATTATAGGATAATTCACCAACAATCATCTTTGCTAGGGTTGTTTTTCCCATACCATTTTTGCCCACAAAGGCCACTTTCTCTCCTCGTAAAACCTCAAAATCCACATTTCGAAGCACTTGCTTCTCACCAAAGCTTTTACCTACATTTTCCGCTTTTACCACGACCTTGCCTGATCGCGGCGGTTCTTGAAATTGAAAATGAATATTACTATTATCGCTAGAGTCTACTTCTAGTATCTCCATTTTGTCCAACTTCTTAATCAAAGACTGGGCAAACTTTGCTTTATTGGCTTTCGCGCGAAACTTCTCAATGTTACGCTCTGTTTGCTTGATGTACTCCTCTTGATTCTTTTTCGCTTGTTGTTGCTTTTCAATACGATCCTGCCGTTGAACCAAGTAGTTGGAGTAGTTGCATTTGTAATCCTCAATCTTTCCCATAACAATCTCGACCGTTCGTGTGGTCACATTGTCGAGAAATGTTTTGTCGTGGGAAATAAGAATGGTTGCACCGTGATAGTTAATTAAAAATTCTTCTAGCCAGAGAATGGATTCAATATCGAGGTGGTTTGTAGGTTCATCCAATAAAATCAGGCTCGGTTGGCGCAATAATATCTTCGCCAAAACAATACGCATTTGCCAGCCTCCACTAAAGGTATTGACCGGTTGATTCATTTCATGACTTTCAAAACCTAGGCCTTTCAAAATTCTTTCTGTAGCCTCATCGTGCTTTTCCGCTCCGTGATGATGCAAGAGATGCTGCTTTTCTGTCAACTCATTGATGAGATCCATATACGCATCACTTTCATAATCCGTGCGGCTTTCTAATTCCTTTTGAACCAGAGCTATCCGCGACTCAATGGCTTCTACTTCTTTAAACGCTTTCTTGGTTTCTTCTATAACACTTAGCTCGCTTTTAAAGTCAATATCTTGCGGCAAGTAGCCGATGGTATAGCCTCCCGACGTTTCAATTGTTCCCGAATCCGCGTTTTGCTGACCAGAAATAATTTTAAGTAGGGTAGACTTGCCCGCACCGTTTTTGCCTGTTAATCCAATACGCTCTTTATCACCTACTTGGAAGGTAATATCCTCAAACAAAAACTTGCCTCCGAACTGAACAGAAATGTTATTTACTCTTAACACGTGGTAAAATTACGGACTTTAATGTTTTATCTTAACTTTAAATAGGGTAGTTTTGACACAAATTATTACAGTGAAAAATTTTTTTAGCTTAACAATTCTGTCGCTTATTCTTCTAAGTGGATGTAGTTCATTTTTTAAGGTAGACGTGTTTATCGACAACCCGAGTGATGTGGAAATGACAATTGTTTTTGACAGCAAAGAATATATTGTTCTTCCTGAAGAGTACTTAACCCTTCGTTTGGTTAAGGGAGAACACTATATCGAAGCTAAACAAAATGAAGAGCTTATTTTCGAGGGAACAATTAGTATTACTCAACCAGGCCTAGTGAATTTGACACAAGCCAATTACGTAGTACACAAAGAGCTTTACTTAAAGGATCAAGAACGCTACCTTGAATTTGCAGAAGAAGAATTGGATTTGAAAGATGTAGAGGTTGGTGATAAAACATACCAGCACGTGGACTTTGTGGTTTTCGAAGAGGCTGTTTTTATCCCCAACAACTGGGATTATAACTTTAACGAAGCACTGCCTGCGGAAATTAAAACAGGAAGCGGCGATTTTGCCGTAGTAAGCAAGTTGTATCGTCAGAAGGACCTCGAAAAAGCATGGGGATTCAACGGAAACTTTGACTTTAGTGAAAACACAGACGTCGATTTAAAAGCCTTTCTTGACAGCCTTGCTGCACAAATCGACACCGCTTCGCTTAACTAATTACAGTATAAAATACTAGTTTATGTAGATATACATTTCCATACCGGGACTATCTTCATATTCTAGGTTATAAATGGCTATTACATAGTCATAACCACTATATTTCCCATAGAATTCGTAAAATCCATCTTCAGCTAATGTTGGCGTTCCCAGCTTGTTCGTGTAATAGCTTTTAACCATATCAAACACTCGATCAGCACTCGATTTTGACACTGCATAAGACTCTACACCAATGTGATAAAGTCCTTGCTCATCAAAGGTGTATGTAACGTCTGCAAAATTCATAATATCAGCTCCCATATCAGTAGTAATAACCAATTCTGTGTCCTCTTCATCCTTGTATACAGAAGTTGTATTTCTTGAATTTTCAATGTCTAAAACATCACTCTTAGCCATATCAAAACTTGCGCCTCTAAAAATTCCACCACTAGACAGTTCCATTAACTGATTGAACTGGTCATCTACATTTACCTGGCCGTAACGATCAACCTCCATGCGCTGAGCGACGTCACCAAAATCAAATCCGTCAGAAATATAGATATACATATACATGCCTGGGCTTTCGTCATATTCAAGATTGTAGATGGCTACGGTATAATTATACTTTCCGCTTTTTCCATAAAATTCGTAGTAATCATCAACTGCAAGTTTAGGCGACCCCAGTTTATTCGTAAAGTGAGACTTTACCTTACCAAAAACTTCGTCTGCTAGCGTTTTTTCAGTTCCATATGATTCTACTTTGATGTGATACAAGCCTTTTTCGTCAAAAGTATATGTCACATCAGCGAAATTTAGAATATCGGAACCCATATCCGTAGTTATAACTAATTCATTGTCTTCATCACGATACACAGATGTGGTAGAACGAGCATCTTCTATGCCCAACACTTGACCCTTGCTCATGTCGAAAGATGCACCACGAAAAACTCCTCCACTTGAAATTTCCATTAAATCGTTATAGAGATTTGTAGCACTCAATGCGCCATTGCGCTCAATACCAGTCCGTTGGCCGTAAGAGAGAGTGAAACTCAAAATGGCAACAAATAAGACACTTAACTTCTTCATATTCTTAGTTTTATCATGCGAAGCTACCAAAACCCTTTTAGAATTAAAAGTGTCCTTTTTTCTTTGCACAATAAATAAGACAAAGTTCACAAAGCCTTTGTGTAAATCTTGATAAATCAATTTCCCAAGACTCGATAAATATCGCAGCTTTGATTCACAATAAATGATGTATTACATGAAGCAATTAATGACAGTTTTATTTTTGATGATTATGGGCTTAGGGTTTGCTCAAAACGACATGAATCGAATAGAGGGATTTCGTGATTTTGTGTGGGGAAGCCACGTGGATTCCATTTTCCGTGATGGCGAACAAGTGGTATTTACCCCTGCAACGAAGGTGGATTTACTTAATGGCGGAAAATTTTACACGCTTCCAAATGACGATATGACTTTGGGAAGCATTACACTAACGAATATCTACTACGTATTTTCCGAGGGAACAAATAAGCTGTATAAAGTTTTACTTGAAGGTAAAAAAGCTGATGTTGAGCAAATGGATTTCATCGTAGATTACAAGTATGGACAACATGTTAATGAAGCAATCGATGATGATAAAATCTCAAAACAATGGATCATTGTCGATGTAACCTTATCTTTATATAACTTCAACTACAACAAGTTTGAGTTTGAACTGCTCAGCGATTGGGAAGCTGCTGAAGCATACAAAAAGAACACTTCTGTAACGGACTTCTAGGTAATCACTTACTACTTTTAAGGCTCCCAACAAAGGAGCCTTTTTTATAACCCAAAACCCTTCAATATGTCAACACGCGTTACTACCCAAAGCTATGGATCAAAAATTGGTGATTCTTTTAAAGGGATAATATTCGGCTTTTTTGCCATTATTGGTTCAATCGTTCTGCTCTGGTTTAATGAGGGCAATTCAGTAAAGGAGATTCGCAAAATAGCTGAAGGTAAAAAGAATACGGTATCTGTCGATGCATCGGTTTTTTCTCCAGAAAATGAGGGTTTGCTCATTCATATGACTGGTATGGCAGAAACCGATGATTTGTTGAGAGACAATGAATTTGGCTTTGAAGTAAATGCTTTAAAGTTTAAAAAGGTAGTTGAAATGTACCAGTACAAAGAAAATAAAAAAACTGAAACCAAGGATAATGTTGGTGGCAGTACCACAACCACGGAAACTTTTACCTATGAAGAGGTGTGGAGCGAAAGTTTAATCAATTCAGATGGCTTTTATGAAAGCTGGCGGAAGAATCCAAAAGACTTCGAGCATAGAGCGGCTAGTTATCAAGCGAAAAGTGTACAACTTGGGGAATACGAGCTGTCAGAAGGCTTGATATCTCAAATAGGTGGTTTTGAAAATTATTATGTGACTGAGGAAATTTATCCTGCGGAAAGCAATAACGGTATACTTTCTAGTGGCGTGATTTACTTTGGCTCGGGGAGTAAGAATCCTCAAATTGGCGATGAAAGGGTTTCCTTCAAAGTATCATATCCGCATAATATTTCTATTGTTTCCCAGCAGCAGGGTAATGGCTTTGTGCCTTATGTAACGGAGAATGGACGAACCATTGAATTAGTGTACGATGGCATCAAAACCGCTGAAGAAATTTTTGCCTCAGAGGCATCTAAAAACAGCTGGCTAACCTGGATTTTGAGATTGGTTGGGTTTGTTTTAATGTATGTTGGCTTTGCTGCTATACTAAAACCAATTTCTACAGTAGGCAGCGTGCTTCCGCTGTTAGGTAATGTACTTCAAGCCGGAACTAATCTAATCGCGGGCCTTATAGCTTTTGTCTTGTCATTTACCGTAATTGCGCTGGCATGGATATTCTACCGGCCAATTCTAGGCATCAGCTTATTGCTTGTGGCTGGAGCGACCTTCTACTTTGGTAGAAAGCACTTTGCAAAAGACGAAGAAGTGAAGCCAGCACCTGCAGTTGAAGATGGAGAAGAAGCCTGAGACAAAAATTGAAATAAAACCTAATGGTCCATTAATTTTGTGTGGACAACTGGAAATTACGCTGGCCGATGGTCAAGTTAAGCGCATGGAGCGTGTTGTCATTTGCCGTTGCGGTCAATCGGGCAAAATGCCCTACTGTGATGCCAATCATAATCGCGTGGGATTTCAAGTGGATTAGAGTTAATCAAACCCACATTCGAATAAAGCCTTACTAGGTCTTGAAGACCAGACAAGTCAATGTTTTAGCTATTACTTGCTGCCTTTAATTCTATCGTATTCGTTTGCATTGGTAGGGTCTGCCTTTTTGATTAAGGCAAGAAAAGCTGTTTTTTCTTCAGCTGGGGCTTCAGAAAACACACCAACTATTTCATTTAACTTGCTTTCAGACCAAGTTTGTACTAAAGGTAAATTTGGATTGTCCTGAGAAACTTTAGCTACTTCATTCAAGCCAGCCATCACTTTGCTTCGTGCGAGCTCTGGATCGTCATAGAAGTTATCTAAGCCTTCACGGTGATAGATATACATCGCTTTACGGAAAGGCTCATAACGACCATTCATGAGGTGAGTGATAAACCAATAGCGATTACGCTGATTTTTATCATAGGATTTCCAGCCTTTATAAGCATTCGCTTCGCTTGTTCCCACCAGGTTAACCATATCCTGTGCTTTTTGTAAATACTTCTGTCCGCCTAAGTCAGCATAGGTGTCGTAATCAACACCGATAGAGAGATAAGCATAGTACCCTAAAATATGGCTAAGGTTTGAAGTAAACTGAAACTCATTGAATTCAATAGGATCAAACTCCTTATATACTATAGCAAAATCATTATCTATGATATTCAGTACGGTAGAATTATAATTGCTATTGAAAACTGGTCGCTTAGTAACCACAGTAATAGAACCGCTATATCCATTATCGCCAGATTGCTCAGTTATGCCGATGAATATACTCATTTGAATTTTCTCGTGTTCTTTAAAGCTTTCGTCGGTCCATTTTCTATTATTCATGAATTCAGTAATCGAATTCTCTAGTGTCTTAAATACGCGTGGATCGGTATTTACTTTAGATGCATCGGGGGCAGAAACCGTTACTTCACAGATAAGTTCCTGGGCATTTAGTAAGCCAAAGCTCACTATCCCCATCAGCAAAATTGAAAAAATCTTCTTCATTATACTACCTTCATTTCCCTTAAATATTCCTCAAGATAGTTTAGAATATCCTGGGCTACTAATCGTTTGTCCTTTAACTCAAAATTAGTGATTTTATTGTATTTGTTGATGATGCTAATCTTGTTCGTGTCATGTCTAAAGCCAGCTCCTTCATCTTGCAATGTGTTCAACACGATAAAATCGAGATTTTTCGCTAGCAGCTTCTTTTTTGCATTGGCTATCGCATCGTTCGTTTCTAAAGCAAAACCGATTAACACTTGCTCGTTCGACTTTACTTGCCCTAAACTCATTAGAATATCCTTGGTTTGGACTAATTCCAATGTAAGATTGTCTCCTTGCTTCTTGATCTTTTTATCCGCAGGATTGGCAACAGTATAATCCGCCACAGCAGCTGCGAGGACGGCAATTTGACACGATGAATAATACTGATGACAAGCATCGTACATCTGTGCTGCGGTTTCTACGGGCACCACTTTAATATTTGGATGATTGGCTTGCAATTGAACTGGACCACTGACGAGAACTACTACTGCACCAGCTTCAGCAAAAACCTCTGCGATGGCATAAGCCATTTTTCCACTGGATCGGTTGCCTATAAATCGAACAGGATCTATGGGTTCGTGAGTTGGTCCAGCGGTAATAAGGACTTTGTGCTTAGTTAAAAAACTCATTGTTGAGGTAGGTCAATATATCTTCAGGTTCTGCAAGACGCCCTTCTCCATTTAAGCCACTAGCCAATTCACCGTTTCCAACGGGTATCACATGAACGCCATCACTTTGAACTTGTTGAATATTTCTTTGGGTTGCCGAATGTTTCCACATATCTAAATCCATTGCAGGAGCAATAGCTGTACGACATTTAGCACTCAAGTAAGTAGCAAGCAACAAATTATCACAGGCTCCATTCGCCATTTTAGCTAAAGTGTTGGCCGAACAAGGAGCTACAAGAAACAAGTCAGCCCATAAGCCAAGTTCTACGTGATTATTCCAGTTCGACGCATCATCAAACATTTCAATTTGAACAGGATGCTTGCTTAGGGTTGAAAGGGTAAGGGGGGAAATAAAAGCAGAGGCACTAGCGGTCATTACCACCCGTACCTCTGCTTCATTTTTGATTAATAAGCGACACAGATAAGCAGCTTTATAAGCAGCTATACTTCCCGTGACACCTAAGATTATTTTTTTGCCCTTCAGCATGACTATTCTGCCGAATCATCACCCTTTTCTCTCAAGTAAAGCTTGTCATGAAGAAATTCTTCAGTAGCTAAAATAGTGGGGTGAGGAAGCTTTTCATAATACTTGGAAATCTCGATTTGCTCTCTGTTTTCCAAAACTTCTTCCAAAGTGTCGGTTGCCGATGCAAACTCTTGCAGCTTGTCGTGCAATTCATTCTTCAGTTCTACACCAATTTGATTAGCGCGTTTAGCAATCACATTTAGAGACTTATAAATATTCCCTGTTTGTTGCTTGAAGTCTTGCATTTGTTTTGGCTCAATACTGTCTGGAGCTTCAAGATTGCGGTATTCTCTAATTTTATCCATTACTTAATTTTTTTAAATTCTTTTGAGTTGCGTTATAAATTTTCAGCGCTTCTTTACCGTATTTACTATCCTCAAAGATATTAATAAACTCGCTATAAGCCTGAATAGTTTCTACGTAATTTTCCTGTCGTTTTGATAGTTCAGCATTTTGAGCTTGTAAAAAGTAGGTTCGCACTAATTCGAAATGCGCTTTCTCTTTTAAAGCTTGTGCTTCTTCCAGAATCTGTTCATCATTAATTGAGCTTACATGAACATCATACACGTCAAAGACTTCTTTAATTTTATCATCTCTCTTTTCAATAGCTGTTATCAGTGCTGTAAAATATGCTCCTTGAATAGCCTGGAAATGGGATTCCTGTTGAGTGCTCATTACGCTTGGCAAAAACTCACTATCCTTGTATCTCGCTGCAAAAGCATTAGCATACTTAATGGCTTCTTCAAAACGCTCCTGCTGCTTCGTCACAATACTCTGCTCGGCATACTTGTAAAAGGACTTAACAATTTTAAACTGAATCTCCTCTGGACCGTCAATATCAGGATAGTCGATAAGCAAATTTTTGTACGAAAACGCTGCTGCACGGAAGTTCTCTGTTTTGAAATAGAGCTCAGCGGCACGCAATGCTTTTGTTTCTAGCTTCAAGCGCAACTCATCGATTTTATTATTACAATAGGCAACACGCTCACTCTCCGGATATTGATTTATAAATACTTGGTAAGTTTCTATTGCCTTATACGTCTCCGTTTGATCTAAACTCCACTTAGGACTCTGCTTATCATAGCTCTCTGCATGCATAAACAAACACTCTTCGGTATACTGACTGTATGGATGCTTTTGAGTGTAATTTTTGAAGTGGTAGGCAGCCATCACATAATTACCTTGTTTGTATTGTGCCATACAATAGTAGTAGTATATTTCTTCGGTAGTTTTCGAACCTTTGTAAAGGCCCATCAACTCCTCAAAAACCGGAATAGCTTTAAAATACGACCCTTTATTGTACCATTCTAATGCCTTGGTATACTTCAAGTTAGCATCTGCAGACCGCAATATCTTTTCCGTCGATGAACAAGAGCTCAAGAACAAAAAAAGTGCAATGAAAATGTAATTCATGAATTTTTTCACGGGCGGCAAATATATGTATTTATTGGCACTCAGCATAGTTTTCAACATTTTTTCCATATCAAATATGGTTTTTATTTAGTTTTGCAGGCTGTTAAAAAACCTAAACCTTTTATCATGGATGAAGCAAATGCAGAAGCCGAAATTGATGCAAACATCAAGAAAAAAGAAGAAAACAAAGTTTCCACTTCCGACGAGCTTCATGCTATTATGAAGAAGCTTGACGACTTGAAAAAAGAAATGGATTTTGTTTATAATCGTATGAAAAAAGAAAACTAGGCAAAAGTTTATCTTTGAAAGATGAGTAAAAGCTTGAATAATTACACGGCGGGTCTTCCACCTTATCTAAGAGGGCCGTACAGCACGATGTATGCTGTTCGCCCATGGACCATTCGACAGTATGCCGGTTTTTCAACAGCGGAAGAAAGCAATGCGTTTTACAGAAGAAATTTAGCCGCTGGACAAAAAGGCTTATCCGTGGCTTTTGATCTAGCAACACACCGGGGTTACGATAGCGATCATCCCCGGGTGCTGGGTGATGTGGGCATGGCGGGAGTTGCCATAGACTCCATTGAAGATATGAAGATGCTCTTCGATGGCATTCCCTTGGATAAGATGTCTGTATCCATGACAATGAACGGAGCGGTGCTTCCTGTTATGGCGTTTTACATTGCGGCAGCGAAAGAGCAAGGTGTTTCACTCGAACAACTTTCGGGAACCATTCAAAATGATATTCTAAAGGAGTTTATGGTTAGGAATACTTATATATATCCACCAAAACACAGTATGCATATCATCGGCGATATATTCAAATTTACCGCCCAATACATGCCTAAATTCAATTCCATTTCAATCAGTGGATATCACATGCAAGAAGCGGGAGCTACGCCTGAAATTGAACTGGCATATACTTTGGCTGACGGCTTGGAATACATCCGAACAGGCATAGCGGCTGGATTAGATATTGATGATTTTGCTCCTCGCTTATCTTTCTTTTGGGCTATAGGCATGGAGCATTTTAAAGAAATTGCGAAGATGCGTGCAGCTCGGGTATTGTGGGCTAAAATTGTAAAGGAATTTAATCCTCAAAACCCCAAATCGATGGCTTTGCGCACGCATTGTCAAACATCAGGCTACAGTTTAACCGAACAAGATGCTTATAACAATGTTGCTCGGACGACCATTGAAGCATTAAGTGCTGTATTTGGTGGAACACAATCACTCCATACGAACTCTTTTGACGAGGCTATTGCATTACCGACTGATTTCTCGGCACGTATTGCAAGAAATACACAAAAATATATTCAAGAGGAAACCCACATAACCAAAGCCATCGACCCTTGGGGAGGTTCAGATTATATGGAGGAATTAACTAGTGGCTTAATTGAAGATGCCTGGAAGTTGATTCAAGAAGTTGAACAACTTGGTGGCATGAGTAAGGCCATCGAAAGTGGTTTACCCAAAATGCGAATTGAGGAAGCTGCGGCAAAAAAGCAAGCTCGAATTGATAGCGGGGAAGACGTGATTGTTGGGGTAAACAATTACTTGACAGACGACCAACAAGATTTTGAAATTCTTGAAATCGACAATGAGAAAGTGCGCAATGGACAAATAGACCGCTTGAATCAGTTACGAGCTAATCGTAATCAAGACGATGTAAATGATGTGTTGATACGTCTGGAAAATGCGGCTAACACAGGCAATGCTAATTTGTTGGAATTGGCCGTTGAGGCAGCTGAAAAAAGAGCCACTTTAGGCGAAATTTCCTTAGCCCTTGAAAATTCCTTTGGAAGATACAAGGCTATTATCAATAGTATTTCTGGTGTATATTCGAGTGAGATGAAAAACAACGAATCCTTCCAAGAAGCTCGTAAACTAGCCGACGAATTTGCAGCCAACGATGGACGTAGGCCGCGTATTTTAGTTGCTAAAATGGGGCAAGATGGCCATGATCGAGGAGCAAAAGTCATAGCCACTGGCTTTGCTGATTTGGGCTTTGATGTAGATATTGGCCCGTTATTCCAAACACCTAAAGAAGTAGCTCGTCAGGCAGCAGAAAATGATGTACACATCCTTGGCGTAAGTAGTTTGGCAAACGGACACAAAACCCTCGTTCCTGAAGTTATCAAAGAGTTGAAAGAATTGGGACGAAAAGATATTATGGTTGTAGCCGGGGGGGTGATCCCGCAACAAGATTATCAATTCCTTTATAATGCGGGCGTTTCCTTTGTGTTTGGTCCGGGAACAAAAATTCCCGAAGCGGCAATAGATATTTTGAACCAGCTCAAATAAAAATGAATTTTCATAATTTTAAGCACTGATTAAACCATTACCTTATGCCAGCTATTTTAAGAAACATCCTTGCCTTGATTGCCGGTGTGGTAATTGGTGGGGTTGCGAACATGACTATCGTTAGTGTTAGTGGCAGCGTAATTACCCTTCCCGAAGGTGTTAACCCCCGAAGATATTGAGAGCTTAAAAGCGAACATTCATTTATTTGCGCCCAAGCACTTCCTTATGCCCTTTCTTGCTCATGCTATAGGAACTTTCGTTGGCGCTTTTATCGCTGCCTACATAGCAGCTAGTCGAAAAATGCTTCTTGCTGTGATTGTTGGGGGCTTCTTTTTAGCGGGTGGAATCATGATGGTTCAAATGCTTCCTAGTCCCCTATGGTTTACTTTCGTCGATTTAGGACTCGCATACGTTCCAATGGGTTTGTTGGGATGGAAATTAGCTAAAAGTCTTCCACATCTTAAACCGAATTTTATTATTAAAAGTGATTTAAATACCTGATTAAGCCACTCACAAAAATCTGTGAGTGGCTTTTTTTATGCTTTTCTCTCAATAACCGCAATATAAAACCCGTCATTACCTGACTGATGTGGCAACAATATTTCCTCTGATACCAAACTAAACCCCGCGTTCTCTTCCAGGAATTGAGCCACTTGTTTTTCATTTTCTTCAGATAAAATAGAACAAGTCGCATAAACCATTCTTCCACCTATACGAAGCACTTTGCTGTAATCCGCTAGTATATTTTGTTGTTCTTTAGTTATACGTTCCACAAAACTTGGATCTAACTTCCATTTAGCGTCAGGGTTTCTCCGTAAAACACCCAAGCCTGTGCAAGGGGCATCAATTAACAAAGCGTCCGCTCCGTCCCGTAAACGCTTTATCGTTTTAGCTGCAATTGGCCGAGTTAACTTCCATTCATGGATATCTAAGGCAATTATTTGGCCTTTGTTTTCCATCAAACTAGCTAAATGTAAAGTTTTACCTCCAGCTCCAGCACAAACATCCAGCACACGCATACCGGCTTCAGGCGCTAACGCTTCTGCAACCTTTTGAGAAGATAAATCCTGGACTTCGAACCACCCATCTTGAAAAGCTTTCGTTCGAAAAAGGTTCTTTCTGACCTTTATACGCAAAGCATCTGGTAAACCATCAACCATTTCTGCATGTACGCCATCTTCCAAAAGCGATTGTATCAATTTTCGTGCGCTCGTCTTCAATCGATTTACCCGCAAAAACACGTCGGCTTGTTCGTTCAAAGCCGCCAATATAGCTTCTGTATCATCGCCATAGTCCGCTTTGATTTTGTCAAACAACCAGTCAGGAACTGAATGTTCTACGGCAGGATTGGCAATGGATTCTGACATGCGAGCAAGTACTTTCTTCTTTTCAAAAGCTTTAAATTCCTCAAAAGAAGGGACTTCGTAGTTGCTGTAAATTAAATACGTAGCAATCAGCTTATAGATGTTGTCTCGCGTAATTTCCTCACCCATATAATGAGCCAGTTTTCTTTTCCAGCGAATAATATCATAAAACGATTCCGCAACAAAAGCCCTGTCTT
>JACKZZ010021168.1_pt1 | contig 12612 bp, 4 predicted proteins | sample 8027871 | NCBI WGS metagenome assembly JACKZZ01 (sample SAMN15724774, study PRJNA655200) | protist metagenome | isolation source: fluorescence activated cell sorting (FACS) single amplified genomes of... | place: USA: West Boothbay Harbor, Gulf of Maine | collected 2000-07-19
CTCTTAAGGAAAGTATGGCTGCCACTTCGGACAAAATTGTCATACAACACCACGGCTGTAGTACTCGGCTTATGAGTGCGAAAGGAGCCGGGAGGAGGCGTCGACCATTGCCAAAGGGTGCGCAGCTTCAACTTATGAATCATGACGCGCCAGATACCCAGCTTACGATGCGCCAAAACATTTCGATTGCCATGGAGACCCGCTCTGACTCTGGTTTGTATGACTCAGCGGAGCGGTATCCGTATGACGGATTCACGACAGCCTAATGGGAAGCGTCAACGTTGTCTCTAAGACTCCGGCTCCCCACTGGCATCCAGTGAATTGCGAACAATCGCATCAATTTTTGGTCAATATTCAGACTCACCTGCGATTCGGCGTCAGTGAATCGCCGTGCAGGGTAGTCGTTTTCGTTCGAGTGCTGCAAAAATGCTCGAGGGCGGCGTTGGTCCCGTCCCAGACGTGAGTCCGGGACGGGCGCCGCCCTCGAAGAAAGACAGTCGCAGTCCCTTTACTCTACAGTAGAAAGTGTGCGGTGCGATAAAGAATAGAATAGATCAAAGTTTCGCTGTAGGTCATCCCGGTTTCCGCCCCCCTGGGGGGATTTTCCCCGGAATTCCACAGCAAAAACCTAGTCGGCAGAAATATCCCGTGTTAGTCGAAGTTATAAGCGGCCCGAAAGAGACAGACCAATATTAATAAGTAAGAATGAGTAGTAATACGCCACATGTTGCAGCAGTGGCTAGACATTTGAAAACTGAAGAGCTTCCCGGCGCGTGGGCGCCTGATTGATTCTGAATGCGGATCTGTTGTCGCGAGGACAATCTCTTGTCGCTAAGGACATGATAATTTACCTAAAATCGTTTAAATCGATTGCTTTTGTGCTTTAATCCGATACTGCTATCTTAAAGTTTCGTTCCTCCGAGTCCTTAGTGCTGACTTGCCGACGTCGTAACGAGGGCAGGAGGTATATTAATTGCTTTAAACTGAAAAATCTCAAATATTGTAAGTGAACCGGCGGCGGATTAAGGCCGCGGTGGGTGTTGACCGACGAACCCGAGCTTAGATAGCTTGAGCATCGGGCGCGGTACACTTCATAAAGAATTTTGTGAACTCATTAGTAACCGTTGTAGAAAATAATGTTGACCCTGATATGGCGGATACTGACCGCAAGAACTTTCGTTCGCAGTGAATAAAATATGACAAAATACGTATAGTGCTTGAACGCACTAGCAGGCGGCCTCCCTTAAATCCAGATTCAAAAGAAGAACCGCCTGCTCTCTTGGATATTTCAGCAGCCAGCGCTGCTCAATCCCTCCTCTAACTTCTCTAAGTGTGGTGGTACGCTAAACAACTCATTGGTTTGCTCCCCCTGTTTAATCGCTTAATCATCACTCAGCAGAATGGCTGCCCCGGCGAGAATCCACCTGCACTCGCTATCGTCGGTGTCCAGCCTAACGTTGGTTTGGAAGACGAAAGTAGCTCCCCGCAAGGAGGTGATGAAGACGGGGCAGTGGTACATGTTTTCCCAGGACATTTCATTTATATGCACGCTGAAACAGTTGGTAATGGGGAGGGCGACAAACAATTCCTTCATTTTCGAGTCCGCCAAATAACCCTCCTCCTGGCCCTTTCCTTCTTCCCAACCAGCTCCTTCCAGGTACAAACCGTGAATGAAGACGCCGCCGTTATTGTGGGCAGCCGGCAGATCGCTTGTTTCGTGCCAGTTCGAGATGAACGACCGGTTCGTCATAAAATCCAAAGGTAGCTCCTTACACCTGGCCGTTACCTGCTTAATAGCGGTTAAAAACGAGTTAGGGTTAAACAAGCCGGGGAGCCAAGTGGATTTCAGCAGGTGAACGTTAGTGGTCCAGGTGGTGAGCTGCAGCGTTCTCGCGATCAAGTCCGGCAACCAGCTAGCCAGACTCTTCAACGAAGGGTAGGCCAGGGCTTGCCAGCCGGGCGCGACCTTGTTGAAGTTGAGAGCATTCGCCAAAACCTCCATCTTGTCCGTGATGTTAAGAGCTCCCGCAATACCGAGCTCCAACTCCAACAGAGTCCTCTTAATTGCTCCTAAGAGGATGTTCATCCTGTCTGATTCCTGGAAGGAGACGATCACGTAGGGATCGGCTCTTAACTCTTTCGGCAATTTGGAGCGGATCTCCATCATGTCGAGGGTTTGTGGGAGTTGTTCCAATAAATTCGTAATCACAGGGCCTACAATCGAGATATCCGACATCCCGCCGCCGCCGCTGCCACCACTGCAGTCCTGTAAAGTCCTAAATATCTTAGTACCTTGCTCCGTCAAATACCCGATCTCCGCGTTCTGGTGCAACCCGTAGAGCGCGGGGCTCTCGGGGGGGAAGCGCTCCTCGATGTATTTAATATAGGCTTGGTAATCCATCTTCTGTGACTCAGGCGACTTAAATCCGACCGCTAAGTTCATTCCCCCGGAAATCAAATCCGGAATAATCAACACCGATAAATAAGTGTTGTTCACCCTTCTATCCCACGGATCAGTAATGTGACCACCATACATGATCTCACCCGTCAAATATCTTAGATCAGGCCAAGGGACGGGGGTCTCGTTAACGGAACTCTGGTTGATGTAGTTCTTCAACACCGTCCCCGAAATCGTCAAATCCCCATCGTTGAACGGATACTTCCTGGACCAACCCTGGGCGCCAAATTTAATCCTTCCTGAAATAAGAGCGTGGAAGAAGCAGAGGGAGAAGAGGCAGGCCTTAAACTCCCGGGGCTTGTGGCAGGCGTCGATAGAGTCTTGGGAGAACTTGGACCAGGCGCGACGCAAGTTGCTCTTCACATCAGCAGGAGCTTCGTCCGCGATTTTGATACACTTCTGGAGGACGGACTCGGGAACGAGTTCCTGCAACGGCCCGTACAAGGCCGAGGGAGGCTCGGACGTGAGGATGCACCTAAAATCAACATGAGCAATCTCTTCCACGATCTCGAGCCCTCTCTCTAGGGTCTTGAGCCATCCCTGCATAAGATGAATGTTCTGGAGCATGACCCAGCCGCCCTCTTTGGCGCTCTTGTTTAAAGCATTGATCGCGACTTGTTCTTGCCCCTGCCCCATGGAAATGTTGACGAACTTCCCGTTCGCCTCCGTGATATTAAGCTTGCGGCCGAGGGCCTCAATAGTAGGGGTAGGATCCGTCCCAGGGAACAACACGAAGAAGAACGGCGAGAGACAGGAGGACTCCTCGTAGGTGCGCTGGGGGGAGAGAGAAAGAAAGTTAAGCGGGTATTTGTACCAGGGAATTAACAAAACAAATATTCATACTCATACCGGGGTGTTAACCTTGAAGTAGTTATAATCCATTTTTAAACACATCAACAGTCAATTTCAATCTTGCAACGACTTCTTCTCCTTAAAATCCGCTTACCTGCATGTCAAACGGTTGCTGTTCGCCTTACCTGCATGTCAAACGGCTCCTGTTCGACAAAATCTGGTCCGAGGTTGTCGTGGGCGAATTGCGTTAGTGCGGCGGAAAGTCTATCCGGACGCAACACCCTCAACAATAACAGCCTGTAAAAGTGGCTGATGTCCCTGAACGACCGCGGCAAATCCGACGCCTCCGCCCTGTTCTCGGAGTACCACCGCCTCCACCCGAGCGAGTCCTGCTCCAGATTCTGGGTCAACAGCCCGGAGACTGACTTGAAGACGGGCAGTTGTTCAAGGGTGAATAATTGGGCCCACATGGTCTCCGTCAGCCAACTCCGAGCGGATTCGGGCATAGCCTTGGGGTTGGGATCGGGTGGCGCCCTAATCAACATATCAACCTCCTCCTTCTTGATCGATTTTTGGAGGCAGAGAATCCGGAGGGCCAACATGGTCGCCACCGTCAATTTATCACAGTCCAACAGCCCCCTCCTCGTATACGAAAAAGCCGCCTGCACCACGATCCCCGATAAAAGGTTGGCGCGATCGACTAGATCTTTTCCTTGGAGTTCCACAATTCCTTCATCTTCCTCGGGGGCTTCTTCCTGGGAATTGGACTCTTCCATCATCTCCAACTCCCCGTCATCGTCCTCCTCCCCGTCACCCTTAGCGGGCTCCTCCTCCTTAATCTCCTTAGGCTTCCGCAGCAAAACAGAATTAATAGCGCGGGTAACCACAACAACGAAGGCGTCGAGAGAGTACCTGGGAGGGCAACGAAGGCGTCCAGGGAGTACCTGGGGAGTTAATCGCCTGAGTAACAACGACGAACGCGTCCAGGGAGTACCTGGGAGGTAGTTTGGGCGATCGAGGGGATCGCCGCCACCCGGGGCGGCCTCCCCGGGCAGCTGAGTGACAGTCGGGCCTGGAAGGTCATGGGGGGGATATCCACTCACCCATCATTCACCCGGGGTTTTGTTGAGCCAGAGGTTTGGAAATAATCAGGCGGCTGGAAGGGGCGCTAGACCAAGACGAGAGCTGCGCTGTTGGAATACGGCGATAAATACAAGCACGTTGAATATATCGCCTGCGGGCGCGCCTAAGTGAGGGCCGAGCGGCCGGCAGCGCGCCCCCCTCCCGAGGAGCCCCCGCTCCGAAAGCACATCTCACCGCGAGGCGCGGAGAGCTCAATTAGCCGAGAGCCCACGGCCCTAGCGACTCCTGGGATCTGGGAGGAGTCCGGGCGGACACCCAGGGGCTCGCAGAGTTCCTCCAGGAACGCCCAGCTCTTTTCATCGGCGACACTCGCGCCCAGTTGGTCGATCTAGCGGCCAACATCTCGGAAAGTGCGGGGGCGTGGGGTTTGTTGGCGACCGAAGGCCTTGCTGAGCAATACCCCCTCAGCGGGTTTGAGGAGGGGGTGGTTTTGCGCGTCCTCCGGGATTGGGAGGATTCCGGGGACGATATTTCGTCCCTGGCGGAACACCTCCAGGAGCGCTATGAAACCGCTGTTTCTGAGGTGAATTTGCAATTGGCCGAGCTGATCGGATGGATCGAGAAGCTCTGTTTGACAGCTCTTACCCGGGGTTTGGGGTCCCAGTGTCCGAAGATCGTTGTTCATGTGGACCAGAAATCGGCGTTTGATACTCTTGTGGGAAGGCTTCGCCAGCTTGAGCGGCAGTATAACGAGGACGGCGGGGAGTGCTACGGGTCGGGGTTTCACCTGGATTTCGGTCTTGGTGAAGAAAATATGCCGAACTTCTCCGGGCCCAAGGCCAAATCTTGGCGCAAGCACGAGGCCGCCCTTTTCGAGAGGAGCCGGTACCAGGTGCGGGTGGAGGGCGAGCGGCGGCATTGCCGGGTTCATATGGTAATCGGGACGAATGCTTTGGCCGACGTTGGGCTGCCGAAGTTCGAGTATGAATTTTCGGGATGGGGGTACGTCGCCGAACTTCTCGGCTCGACGCCGCCGGAGCCGGTTGGGGGGCATCTCGGGGCTCGCAGAGTTCCTTCAACAGCGCCCGAACGGGGCGGGGAATTTCACCGACGAACCCGTGGTCTTTGCGGAAGCGGTATCGGAGGTGAATCTCCAGTTGGACGAACTGGGTTTGCCGAGATTCGGGTACGGATTTTCGGGGTGGGAGGTGGTGGCTCAGATTCTTGGATCGACGCCGCCACCGGATACCGCCGGCGGGGTCGGGCCGAGGCTAGGGCGTCACAACCTCATTCGCTGGCGTAGGACAGGGCTCAGCCACGTGGAAGGTTTCGGGCAACGCCATCGAGTAAGTGTGGCGGGAAGTCTACAACGTACTGTGGTGATTTTGCCCACGACTTGACTTGGAGTTGTGTTTTACTCGGAAGTGGAGGAAACGTTGCTCGGGAGTGCGCCGCCCCAGCAGAGCCCCCGCCCCGAAAGTACATCTCATTGCGAGGCGCGAAAAGTGGCCTGGCCAGAGGGCCTCATGCCGGGCTCCCCGGGGCCTTAGCGCCTTCATTAGGCTCGCTTTAGAGTCGAGGAACCCGTTTTCCCGGTCGTTTTACCTGTTCTTTTATTTTCAGCTACTAGAACAAGATAGCATTCTTGTTTTTCAGCTACTGTCTGAATCTAGTAGGCTCTTATTCCTGTGGCGGTCCCATTGGCAGTACCGGCCTTCATGGCGGCGGAAGGCTCGAGTGGGTCGGGGGGAGCCCGTCTGAATAGTTGCCCTGGCGTCACGACTACCACATACTCAACACGAACTTTGGTACCTCAGCGGACGGTAAATGCATAAATTTCGTCTACATTGCGAGGCGCGGAGAGTTCAGTTTCGAGCGCAAGAGAAAGGTCCCCGAATACGGGTACTGCGTTTGTGGGTTCAAGCGGAAGTCCCGGGCTAAGAACGCGCTCAGCCTGCATCCGTCGAAGTACACCGGGCAGAGGAAAGTTTGGAAGGTTTGCCGGAAAGCGGTCTGCCAGGGGAAGGCGGGTCTGACAGGGGAAGGCGAAGGAGCGCAGGCCACTGGCTTGGGGCGACACGGGGGGCTACGTTCCTGGGTTGCTCCTGATAGGATCAGGAAGGTTTTCAAGCACCGTGGGGAGGGGGGGCAACTCGGCAGGGGTTGTAAAGGATTCGCCGCGGACCTGCCAGCGACGATGGCCTGCCAGCGACGATGGGGTCGAATCAATGGGGCCGGATCCAGGCTGCACCCTAGCCGGAGAAATCCTGGACAGCCAGAAGTGTCGGCCAAGCTCGACGGGCGCCGTGAAGAAGGTGAAGGAAGGAAAGGGAAGGTACATTCACGTGAAATCGTATTCTCATTTATTCGATTGTATTCACTTGACACTTGATCGAGGATCGTATCATGTATGTCGCTTTCGCCCGCACTTACCCGCTGTGTCCTGTGAATCCGCCTGAATCCCCGCCTTACTTGTAGAAGCTGTGAATTTTCCTGAGGTCCATGAGCAGGAAGAAGAACAGACTCCCCCTCTGCGCGGTCGGCCTGTAGTTCTCGTTGGTCTCGTTGATTTTCGCCTCCGTGTCCTGGGCAATAGCGAACTTTTCCAAAGAGAAGTTCGCCATCACCCAGGACACGGAGGCGAAAATTAACGCGCCTGAAACTTACTTGTAGAAGCTGTGAATCTTCCTCAGGTCCATGAGCAGGAAGAAGAATAGAGAGCCTCGTTGGGCGGTGGGCCTGTAGTTCTCGTTGGTCTCGTTGATTTTCGCTTCAGTGTCCTGGGCAATGGCAAACTTTTCCTTGACATCGTCTGAAGTTTTTTTGGCATCCTCCAAATTCAATATCAGGTCCACGTCGTCCAAGATGTCGCCCTCGGAGGCCGCCAATTTCTCAAGCAACAGACTCTCCAGCTCCGCAAGCTTCACCTTAAATTCGTTCTGCTGAGTCACCAGATTCGCCTTTGCACGCGCTAAATCCGGGCGCTCAAGCTTCACCACCAAAAACAGCAGCTGGTCCTCCAAACCGCTCTCGGTGACGGTAAAATTGATCACGGTACACTCGGCCTGGACTTCGGGGGGGTAATGGGGGTTTGCCAGCTTCGTCTGCATAAACAGCCTAAATTGAGGCGAGAAATTCAATTCCTTATCTCCCAACTTAATCACCCTGTTCTTCCCCCTCTTAATCGTATTACGGGCAATAACGGGTTGGAGGACGGCATCGATCGTCTCTCCCATATTTTCGATAATCACTGATTTCCCACAATCGAGGGAAATCTCGAACGTACTCACCATCTTCGGGTGTCCCATCCTAGTGATCTGCAGAGAATTGTTGGCCTCGCGGCTCTTAATCCAAATAATACCCTGGAGCTGTGGATCGATCATCAAACACCAACGCTGGGAATTGGTCAAAATCGCCCCATTCTCCGCACTAACCCGATCCGAAGGCAAACCCTGACCGGCCCACCCCGCGACCTCCGCCTCAGAGCATAAAATCTTGAGGGGATCGCAGTGGTTGCCGATCGGCACATTTTTCTTCCGCAGAAACTCGATAAACAGGCGCGTACACTCCTCCCTGTACTCGCGAGTGTAGACTCCCAGGTAGGAGGCGAAGGCGCAGGCCACGAGCACCTCTCCGGGCATCACCTCCAAGTCCACCCCAATCGACTCCAGATTGGTCTCCCAAATCACCCCGTTCGCACTAAGCGCGTTAATCAACCGTTGGGCCATATCGAGTTTGTCCTGGCACTTCTTGGCCTCCGCGAGGACGGCCTCCTTATCTGCCATGGCTTTCTCAAAGGAGGTCATCAACACCGAAAGTTTCGCTTCTAGCTCCTGCACAAGTCCCTTGACTTCTATTAACTTAGTATTAGCGTTATGCAGGGTCTCCTTAGCCTCCCTAAGTGCTTTCTTCTTCGGCTCCACCGTAACAACCACGTCGTAGTACATAATGATGTTGATGATCCACTCGCAGAGACCGCCCGCGGCCTGGGACTTCTTTTTGATGATGTCAGCCGTAAAATCGTCCCCCATGGAGTCTCGGGTTTTCTTGGCCAAATCAATGTTCTGCTGAGGAACGTTGGACTCGTCGATTTCGGCTTTGAAGGACTTGAGCCTGGGAGAAATTTCGCCTTGTAAGAGTTTTCAGCCTAGGGGGGGAGAGGAAATACTAATAGGAGGGATAGAAGGAAAGGGATAGAAGGACAATAAAGGAAATTTCGATTCTGGAATGCGGAACAGCAACCAAACACATTAAGCGTGAAAAACGGTTATAAAACAACGATAATTTGAGTAAGAACCAAACGACCAGACTCATAGGAACGGTTGAGTCTCCATGAATTTAATCGTGTCACCGTTTACGTTATCTCTCTGTGATTTCCATCGCATCCACTTACTGATCCAAGAATTTCTCCGGATTGTTCATCATTTTCTGCGCCGCCTTCCAGCTCCCGTCCTTGATTTTCCCCTTCTTGTCAATCTCTATATCTTGGTTGATTCCCGCCTGTAAATGCATGCACGCCTCGCAAACCACGTCAACACCGGCGGGCGGCTTCCCAAGAGCCTTCAGTTCCGAAAAATCCTTCTTGTTCAGCACGTCCAACGCCGCTTCCGCCTGCTCCACCAACGGCACGGCCGCCGCCAGGTCCTTCTCGCAGGAAGCGGCCTGAATCGACACCGTCTTGGCGATCTGGTCGCATTTAGCCGCCTCGATATTCGCCTTCTCCGTCTCTGCATTCACGTTCGCCTTCTCAATTCCGACTTCTTTCGCGAATTTGTCCGCTGCCTCCGCTTTTTCCTTAACGAAGACGGCTTTTTCCTTGAGGTCGTCCTCAAGAAGAGCAACTGCCTCTTGAGTGGCTCTTAACTTGTCTAAACCGTTAACCAACCTCTCCTTGTTGTCGAACAAAGCCGAAACAGCGCTTCCCACTTTAGCTGAGTACTGTTTGATAAACTCCAAGAAGGACTTGGGGGTAGAATAAGCAAACCTCCGTTCCTTGTCCTGATACTGGGTGGCGAAATCTCCGCAAATAGAGAAAGACTCGGGGAAGAAATCCACGATACCGGCGCGGGCGACGGAGTCATCGGGGCCGAGCTCCTCAATAGGGGAGAGGAACTTTTGGGCCACATCGAATAACGCGTCTGCCGGCCAAGGTTGGAACCAGTCGATGACCGTGCAGTTAACAATACCGGGGAATTTGCGGGCACGAGCGCGCATGGCCTCACCGACCGGCGAAAAACAGAGACTCATATGCAGGTTCTTCTTGATCCTGGAAATGAAGAACGCCCAGAGGTTGTCGGGAGTGTCGGTGATTCCGGCAGCTTTACAACCGCCGCGGACGCCATTTCTGATGGCATCTTTGTCCTCCACAGCGTACAAATCCGCAATATCTCCGGAAGAGAGCAAGTCATTAATATAAACCAGGAACCGCTCGTTCGTGATCTGCCCGTCCGTGAAGAGGAACATCACCCCCTCGTCCTTCACGCCCGCCTTCTGGTACATGGTCTGGAGGTCCGTCTTGAGGTCGTTCATCCCGTACTGGCCCGAAATGACGATCATAATCACGGAGCACAGGGCGATGTACCCACTCAACCGACTCAGACTCTGCCTCCCCGACCCACCAACCCCCACTAAGAGCGGATGCCCGGAGGGCTTGGTAATAATCCTGGTGATCTTGGCCACGTGCTTCATGGCGTCCTCGAAGAGCACTAGGTCCATGCTCGCGTTGTTTTCGTTGTATTGCTCGAGTGCGGCATTCAGCAGGGTCTGGCACGCCGCAAGACCGTTCAGTTTATCGTAAATCACGCCGTCCTCCATTCGATCGAGGCCCTGAGAAAATGGGACGAAAACGAGCATCTCAGGATTTTTTTCCTGGAAGTACTTCGAGAAATTGAACTTATTGAACATCTTCTTGGACAAATCTCCCGCGCAGGAACGGTACTTCTTTAAGTCGGACACCGATACCAACCGGTCTCCATACACCCTTTCAGCCTCGTGGAGCCAGAGCAGGACGAGTTTTTCGGGGTCAATAAACTCAGTAGGTTTCGCCTGAAGTAATCCATCAAAAACCCCGGCTAAGTGACGAATATTGAACTCGTAGTGGAAATTCGCGGCTGTCTTGCGGAAGGTGCCGCAGACCTGGGAATGCAGAGATAAAGAGGCCTTAATGATCGAGGTAACGACTTCCTGCACCGCGGTCTTGAAGGGTAAGCGCTCGTAGTGACCCTTCATAAAGGTCGAGTAGATCGTGGTCAGGGCAGAGGACTCGGGGAAGGGGACCGCCGCCGTCCAAAAGTGCCTCTGCAGACGCTGATTAACAGTGAAAGACCCCGCGGTGGGGTTCATGCAGCACAGATACTGGGTGTTTCCGATGTCCTTCACCGTGATCTTGGAGCGGTCGAACCAGTGGTTGTAGTCCTGCTTCTGGCGCATCAACTCGATCGCCGTCTGCGTGTTGTACGGATCCAGGGCCGGCATGTTCAAGTCGTCGATGAAGTAGACCATGTGCAGCTTACCCGGCGGCGCGTACAGCCGTCCCGCCTTCTTCTCCAAAGGCGATTCCATGTTGGCTTGCAACAAGGTCGAGTCCGTGTAGAAGTTCATGTTAACCGAATGCGAGCAGAAAGTCTCAGAGTCCAAGGACTTCAGGATCCCGGAGCAAGCCTGGGTCTTCCCAACGCCCGCCAATCCGATGAGCATAACCGGTGTGTGAACCGAGATTAAAGCGGTCGCCACAAAACTCAATGCAATGGTCTCCGTCGTCGGCACCGTAATCGCGCCCATCGGGATTTGGCTGTCGTACTCCAGGCCCTCTAGAATAGTTCCCCACTCGGTCAGCTTGCTGTCGGAAGACACGAAAAAATCAAAGACAGTCCCCTTGCTCGGGAATTTAATCGTCTTCATCTCATTTTTCCACCAGGCGCTGAACTGCTTTCGGTAGTCTACGCCGTCGACCTCAGATAAGCAGCCTCCAACCGAGAAGACGCAGCAGAAGACGAACCAATACTCCAGGCACGAGATTTGCTCGGCTTTAGTAATCATGCTGTCTAACATAGAGCAGAGGAGCATAACTGGGCAGATATCAAACATCGGCACCTGCACGTGGCAGTGCTTCTTCAGGTACAGGAGACTCTCGGGAATGTACTTTTCGAAGAACTTCCTCAACTGGTCCTTCACCGCGGCCGTAAATATGTTGTCCAGCTTGTTGATCCAGCTGTTAACATAGGACCTCCACTGAATCCCCTGAGAATCGTCCATACACACAATCCCAGCCCTCGTAGCGGTGGCCGGCGTAGCGAAGTTCAAGTCCCGGATCTCAAAAACCAGCTTCATGTGCTGCTTCAGGGGGATTCGTTCGTTACTCGGGAGGGTTAGGAGGCGGTTATCGTCCATAACGGAGTTCATGGACTCGATCCAGTTGGCATCTAAATCCCCATCGAGAATGATCCACTTAGGGAGCACGTCCGGGATCTGGCCCAGGTCGCGCATGGTCTTGGAGAAGATCCCGTCCTTCCACTCACGGGTAGCCATATTCACGTACCCGTAGAGCTCGTTGGTGGAGATCGCCTTCGGCGAGAAATCGACGACCGTGGTCTTGTCCCCCACCCTGGACTTGGCCTTCGCCAGAATCCTCCAAAGCGCAGACTTGAACGACCCCGGGTTCCCCATCAGGAAGATGCAGTGCCTAATCCCCATCAACTCGACCAGCTGCGTGACTTTCAGGAGGAGGTAGCCGCGGTCGTCGTGCGTCCAGTTGAATTCTTCCTCCATTGCACTGACAATTACCTTTTCAAAGTCGTAATCGCGGGCCCTAGGTACATTAATCCCCGGAAACAAATCCCCGAGGAGACCCATAAAAATAATCAGGTCGTCACCCTCGATCTTAGCCTCGTTCGTGTCTCGGAGGGAGCGCATGAGGATGGCCTGCTCGGGCAAAGTCGGATCTGCTCTTTTAAAACCACCGGCGACAACCAGCACGGACTTAATAGCTCTCATCCCCCAATCATACTTGTTCGACTTCGACAGTAAATCCGCCGCTAAGGCGTAGAGGGTGGAGAATTTTAAACCTAGCGGGCCGGCCTCCTCAAACCCTTCAGCCATACACATATTCTCCATAATCAGACGGAAATCGGGGACCATCACCGTAATCGGCCTAAACAACGCCTTCAACCCCTCCGGCAGCTCCGACCGCCCCAGGTAACCCGGGTTCATTGTGATGAAAACGCCGACTTGAACATCTAGGTTGATTTCGTCACCTTGGAGGATGAACCTCTTAACTTTTC
>JACKZZ010005628.1_pt1 | contig 12608 bp, 12 predicted proteins | sample 8027871 | NCBI WGS metagenome assembly JACKZZ01 (sample SAMN15724774, study PRJNA655200) | protist metagenome | isolation source: fluorescence activated cell sorting (FACS) single amplified genomes of... | place: USA: West Boothbay Harbor, Gulf of Maine | collected 2000-07-19
ACGCGATTTCATTTCGATTAGTAGTAAGGCTGAACTTGAAAATACATGGAGATCCGGCCTCCTGCCACTGGCAAAGTGCTGTTAAAAAAATACATGGAGCTCCGGCTTCCTGTGAAAAGTGCGGACTCGAGCTGCACTTGCTAAACTGGAAGAGGATGGAAGCAGTGAAAATTATGGGTCAAAAATGAAAACAAGGAGATCCGGCCTCGTGAAAATTCTGGGGATTCGAATCGATTCGTCCATTGGTGTAACAGCAATTCGATGAGGTGTCTCCTGCAGATCTGACGCTATATCTTGATACGATATTATCATCATAGGATAAGGGTTTGATTCCTGAATGTTCCTCCTATGATAATGTTCGGATGACCCGATGCTATGACGATACAAGATAGGAAATTTCAAATTTGAAATTTTTCGAACGGTTTCCTTCTTCGCAGGTGAAGACCGGCTTGGCCACGTTCTCGTTCGACCGCGACGTGCTGCTCCAGAGCGTGGTGCTGAGTACGGGGGACATGACGAGCACGGGCGACGTCCCGCTCGGCTCCGTCGTGGGCGTGGATCGTCGTGGCGAGGTTCGCTTCGCCCTCCCCTTCCGCGGCGTGACGCGCAGGGTATTGGATCATCCCAGCGACGCGCAGGCCTCCTGGATCCTGGATCCCAGCGACGCGCAGGCCTCCTGGATGGCGATCCGCCGGCTGCACTTCCTCGGAGCCCCCGGGCTGAAGGTGCATTTCCTCGAAGTACAAGAAGCTGTTTTGGAACCGAGCACGTCCGCAATCGTCGTAACGCGCGACGGGGATGTGAACTACTGGAGCGTGAACGCGGCCGCGTTCCAGACGCTCGTGCCGCTCTCCGAGGCACTCCGAAACTACGTCATGGCGCCGCCAAACAGGGAAAACAACGGGCTGTCCACGGACGTACGGAGTTTAACTTTAGCCGCTATTCGTTTCGCGGGACCCTAGTATTCATTCCGCCCTGTGGACCGACGACAGAGCACAATTCCTACCACCACCGATCCTCGGGGATCTAGGAGGACGGACTTTTTCGATTTCGTGGATCGGTGAAATCTCGGGGATTGAATAGCGAAATGGAAAAAATCCGTCCTCGTAGATCCCCGAGGATCGGTGGTGCTAGGAATTGTGCTCTGTCATCGGTCCACAGGGCGGCCCTAAATCACAAGGCGGGATTCTAGGAGAGCTGACTTTTTCCATTTCGCGGTGAAATCTCAGCGGGATCCAGGAGGACGGACTTTTTCCAGATTGACACCGCCGCTGAAGTTAGGGGATTGAATAGAGCGGATCCAATAGCATCCGAGTGCCGATCATTTCGATCATTTCCCTTGATTAGTACTACTACTATCCCCTGTTGTAACGAAGTTTCTAACGAAGAAGTTTCTTTTAGTGAAGCACCGCGCTCCATAATTCCAAATGATTTTCCTAGGTGCACCAAGGGCTGCACATTTTTTATCGGCAGCAGATTTTCCGGGACATGGACCTTCCGTCGCCAGAAGAGGCGGAGCGCGACGTGTATGCACGTATGGATTTGTTCGGAAACTTTCTCGACACGCGCGGGAAACAGCGGAGGGATCACGTTCTGGAGGACTTTCTCGCTTTGCTCCGCTCGATGTACGCCGTCGAAGTGGGCCAGCGAAAAACGCTCTGCTGCGTCGTCACAGACGAGAGCCTGCTGCCTGCTGCGGATGCTGCTGCGGATGCTACGGGTACTAGTACGGATGCTAGCAAAAACGACGCCATTGGTGCCATGTCCGCGGCAGACGCGGTAGACGCGGCGGCGGAGGCGGCGGACTGCGCGGCGGAGTCTTTTGGGGAGTTTTTTGAGAAAACGGAGGCGTCCCTTGCGAGCGAGCTGCGCGTCCTGGACGCGCTCCGAGCGGACGCAGAGCGCAAGATGTCGATTCTGGAGGTACCGGCTACTATTCCCAGCGCGGACCGCGCTGTTTTTGGCACCAACAGCAGTGTCGGGGAAAATGCTGCACCCGGTACAACTAGTGGTATGCACTGGTCCACCGCCGCCCAGATGACGAGCGGGAATATTACGTCTTACCGTTACGGCGACGAACTTGCGGACGCGACGAGCGGTTTGTTTGTTGACGGAGACGCGTTGTCGGAAGGCTCCACCGGGGCCAGCGTTGTCGGGAGGCTCCTTCTCAGCGCCGGCGGAGGGGCTCCGGGCGGTCCCAGCAGCATTTTATCCCGCGACGTTGCTGCGGGGTCCAGCGACTTCCTGCGCACCATGCTAGAAGACGAGCTGCGCATGCAGCGCAACCTGCAGAAGCTGGTCTCGGAGATGCGCGACACCGACGGCAAAACGCTGGGCACCATAGACGCAATTCTGAGCCGGATAGGAAGCAACACCTCCGTGGTGGGAAATGATAGCTCCCTGTTGGTGGGAAATGATACCACTACTAGAACTCCCGGATCTGATCTCGAGGCCTCGTGGTCCTCGTGGTCCTCCTGGTCGGAGTCCTTCCCGCTGAACTCGAGTTCCACGAATTCGACCTCGGCGGGGAAGGCAGGGCACAACCTGAGTGCCCCGGCAGAGTCTGCCGACGCGGTGACCCCGGCGGAGGAGTCTGGAGCAGATAGTATGACACCCGGTGTGGTCCCTTCGATCCCCTACGCGTACCACGCCGGGCAGCTGCCGGCGCGCTTCCTGACGCGCGCGTACTACCCCACCAGCGGGGGCCCGAGCGATTCACAAAAAGGGGTCAAGTATCTGCAGAGCCACTACGATGCTCGCGCCCGCTTTCTGCGCGTCCTGTACTGCGAGTGCGAGGACGGCTTTCGGCGCGTGGCCGCGCCCGAATCCGAAGCCGCGGCACAGGAACTGAAGTTGGTGGTGGAAGCCAAGCGGCACTGCTGGCACGACGCGTTTGAGGCGTACCCGCGCGTGATGACGAGGGAGAAGATGATAACAACGGAGGATGATGATGCCAACGGAGAATTTAATAACCATACCAACGGAGAATTGAAGGACCATACCAGCAGAGGCTTCGAATTTAAGGACGATTTGGCCTTCGCCTGGACGCCCTCCGACGCGGACTTCTGGATTGACGTGAACGGGCCCGACCTCGTGCTCGTACGGACCTGCCCGTTCGGGCGTCCCGAGGCGTGCCTCACGGAGGGGCCCGAACGCCTCCACGAGGTCCTCGCGCGCGCGGACGACGAAACGCTCGCAGAACAGCTAGGCCTCGGAAACAGTACTGAAAATAGTACCAGTATACAGGAAAACGACGATGACAGCCTCACCACGAAGAGGACAGCAGAGAGGACAGCAGACGCAGAGCTTTTGTTTTTCTCGCCGGAGCGCGGGTACTTTTTCTCGAAGCGGACGGCGCCGAGTGCCGCGGCGGTCGGCGGGGCGCACGCGGATACGCTGAGCAACATGCTGGAGCTGCGTGAGTCCTACGGACGGGTGCTGCACGTCGCGGAGCACCACCCCGCCGCTTATAAGGATGTTTTCACCGAGAGCACGCACTCTTTGACAAAGGAAGCTCTGTTCACGGTTGGTTTCGAGCTGAGCGATCTGAACGCGTACTCCCCGTGGGCGGCCTTCGCGCGGGGCGAAGCGGTGCGTCTGAAGAAGAAGCAAAAACGCGCGGCCTGGCGCGCTCGTTTGAAAAGCGTGGAGGCGCTGCTGCAACGCTCCCGGGCGGAGGTAGAGCGGGCGCAGAAAAACCTCGCCGAAAGAACTACTAGCGAAAGAACTGGATCTACTAGCGAAAGAACTGGAACCTCGGGAGGAACCTCGGAGGAGCTGCAGCCTGTTGACTCGGAATCGGATTTTGGTAATTTTCAATCCGCGGCCGCGGAGGAGGTGGAAGCAGCGGCCGCGTCCGTGGACGCGGTGAGCGAGCAGCTCCGCCTGCTCGAGCAGGAGAAGAGACTGCTCGACGAGGAAGACTCGAGCAGCTCCGCTTCCTCGAAAAAAACCAGCAGCAGCGAGGCCCTCGCTGCGGCCGACGAGTCCTCGGAGCTGGACTCCTCGGAGCTGGACTCCTCGGAGCTTGAGTTGGATGAACTGGACGAACTGGATTCGGCGCCGAGCTTTCGCGACACTGCCTCTGCGGCGGGCCGTGCCAGCTACCGTGGGAAGTGGGACTTCTTCGCAGACAAGCGCCGGGTGGCGCGCGAGCGGCGGGCCTTGACGCGAGGAGTTACTCTGTGGGATGAGGGTTGGTCGGCGAACGAGGACGACCCCGGGCTGGTGGTCCCCCAGGAAAAAGAAAACCATGAAAAAAGCGACCCCGAAAGCACCCTCGAGGACCAGCTCACTGGGAGCAGCTACGCCTTCGTCGCGCTGCGCGAACGCAGGGACGACCGAAACAAGCCGCTCTTCGAGAGACTGCCGCAGGACATCGTGCGGGAACTGGTACCAGTAGGCTGGAGAGTTTTGGTTTTCTCGGAGGATTTAGTGTGCAATGGTTCCTAGCCCTGGCAAAAGATGCAATACTAGTAGCAGGGGGTACTAGGATAACACTGCGGAGTAACTGCGGAGTAGTCGTTGAGGTGGAAAGGAACACTGGAAAGGTGTTCGGTTCTGGGCAGTCAGCTATTGGGTTCGTTCTGATGTTCGCATCTCTGTCCCCCACCCGGTGATAAACTCTTGCAGGCGGTGGCCCAGGCGCTGCTCCGCACGGTTCCCGGTGAGCGCGTGAACCTGCTGTCCTCGGCCGCGGCGACGGTGTGGATCGAGCCGGAGGCGGGCGAGGAGTGGGTGCTGCAGAGCAAGGACGGCTCCCCCCTGCTGCGCTGGGCGCGCGACAGCGGGGAAATGAGCAAAAACGGGGTAATCACGCGCGACGCGCTCCTAGCCCGGTTCCAGGTCCTGCTCAGCGCCGCGTGGACCTACTACCAGGACATCGAGATCGAAACCAGGCTCAAAAACGTCGACCTGAAAAACGAGAACAGGCAACGGGAGGGCACGCGCGGAGGAGAGGGGAGCTACAGCGCCTAGTAGGAGTGCCGTTCGGTTTGTGTGTCGAAAAATAGGCCCTCACCTCGCAGAATTATCACAGAATTATCACAGAGAACTGACATTTGCCCGAGTCGTTGGTATTATCGAGTATGTCGTAAGTGTGCGGTGGCTTTATCGAGTATGTCGTAAGTGTGCGTTACTAGAACCTTCGTTAGCTTTCGATCCAGAGCTTTTTGTACTATCCCCCTGGTTGTACACATCGGAGTTCGTAGTGCAAATGTATGCAGACTTCATTGTATCTAGACGGCTGACACTGTAATAATACCCGAACATCACGCAAGAAAGGAAATATGTAGTAAGCACCCTGTATTAGTTAAGTTAGTACCCTAGCCTGTGTCCCTCTATTTGAATTCCATGGCAGCGTGTCTTCTGCACGACCTCATTCCACGAAACGTTTTACGTCGCAGGCTCAGCAGGTATTGCGAGGCTGAGACCGGTGCTATGATTATTGCGATTAATATCAACACAACCAGTACTAGCACGACACAAGAGCTGAGCCGTACCAGGTTTATCTTTGCAATTGTAACGAGGTTTCGTCCACCGAACTCCTCTGGTTTCACGCACGGAAGCTGTTCCGCCGGAGTCTGCGTACGTAACGCTCGCCACACGGTGTAAGCAGTGTGCGATTGCATGGTCGAGTCTGCTCAGCGACAGAGCTCCGTGGCAGAGACAGGTGGCTAGCCTGTTTTTGACTGTCCTCGAGAATGCTTTAATAAGCCACCCATCGCGCAATTCTTTCCCCCAGCAGTTCCGCCCTCGCGCGGATTGGGGGCCCCAGCTCCGCTCGCAGCGAGGATGCGCAAATTTTCCCTCGTTCTCTTGCTGCTCGCGCAACTTTGCCCTCCTTCTTTTCCCGGGCTCGCGCTCGGTCCCCGGGCCCGAAATTTCGCTTTCTTCGCGAAGTCCGAACGGCGAAGTTCGAGCGTTGCCTTGGAGGAGCCCACTTCGCGGCAGCGGCCGGTGTCGTCGCGCGGGGAGGCGCAGCATCCGCACTTCCTCGGGCGCCGCAAACACGATGCCGCCCTCTCCTTTGGCGAGGATCTGCTCGCGGCCACGAACTACGCCAGGGTGGAGCTGACGGAGGGGAAGTTGGCGCCGCTATCGTGGTCTTCAAGCCTCGCGTCCTTCGCGCAGCTCCACGCCCAGGACTTGTGCGCGGGCGAGTTCGAACACAGCTCGGTGTGGGAGCGCCACAGACAGGCGGGAATCGCGACCGGAATCCCCCGCGGCAAGGAGGAGTACATCGGCGAGAACATCTACAAGGTCGAGGGCTTCGACCCAACGGGGACCGATGTGGTGGATGCATGGTATTACTATTTCCAGAAAAAGGTACACTCACTCACTCACTCACTCACGAGGATGACTAGTATCCGCTCCAAAAACTCGTCTCCGAAATTTGTCTCGCGACGGTCAAGTTTTCTGGCTCCGACCATTTTCCGTGAAAATTACAGAGAGAAACACCAGACTTTCCCGTCATTAGCACCATGGTTGTCATCATCATCGTCATCAGTTGGAGTATCCGCTCCAGTAACCTGAGGCCGCAACGCCGGAAAGCCGTCGGAGCCAGGAGACGCTCAGACCGTCTTCTGGCCTTGACGTGTTTCCGGCTTTGCGGCCGTAGCCAGAGCAGGTTCGCGCGAAACCGTCGTGGCCCGAGGGCAGTAGTTCGCGGCGGGCGGAAAGAAAATAAGGACCGCGGGTACAGTGTGGTGGGAAGGACCACCCAAGGTACTAGGCATGATGTCATTCCTTCCCTCGCGGATTGCCAGGTACTCCGAGGTCGACGACTACGCTCTGGGGCCGGTCGGGAACCCATGCGTGGAAGAGAAGTGCTCCCACAAGCCGGTGTGCATGGTGGGCCACTTTACGCAGATCATGTGGAAGGACACCTACGAGGTGGGCTGCGGAAAGGCAAAGTGCGGGGAGACCAAGGATGAAAAGGGCGTGTTCGCGGTGTCGTGCAGGTACCGACCCGTTTCAGAAGAACTTTCAGAAGAACAAGGACTAAGTTTAACTTTATGTACTTCACCCGGGTTGCCCAACGGGGGCCCGCGGTGTGTCGGAACACGCGCCCACGGCGCGTAGCGGAACAAATCCGATTAGTAGTGCCGGAGAACGACACTCCGCAAGGCGGAAACGGGGTACTCAGCGACCACATGCGCGCAAGATGACGGATCCGCCTCCAAACGCACAAGGTGATGGATCGCGCCGATACAGAGCGAGGAGACTAGCATCGAATATTACTGATCTGGTGCTACGAAGCGGCCGGATCTGGTTCAAACCACGTTGCGAAACACCAGATCTGCAAACACCACTACCACGGTACCACTACCACCCTACCTCCCACCGGGCCGTCCACGGTGGCGCAACGATAAAAAACAGCCGCAACGCGGGCGAGTCGATGAAAGACACAGTCTTTCCGCAGAGTCACGCTTTTGATTTCAACGAAAATTATCAGGCGAAAAGGCCGAGCGGTTTGGTACCGGGCCACATCGCGTCGGAGTCCGTGCGTAACCAGGGCACAATAATTGCGGACGGCTGTGCGCGCCGACAACCGTGCGGCTTTCTCTTCGCAGCGACTTGTCCCTTCAGGCGAAGTTCAGCCTCATCACCACACGAACCCAGCGTCAGGCCTCAACCGGTCCAGCGCGGCCCTTGCTTCCGCGACCCGCGCACGGCGGACGTGATCGCCCGCCGCGCGCCAGTTTCGCTGTCCGTGGTGCACGATCTGGGGTGAAGAGACGATCTGTGATGCACGATCTGGTCCAGCTCCAGGCGAAGCCCAGCCTCGTCACCGTATTACTGTTACGTAACTACCGCATCGCTGGCCTCCGGTCCTACGTATGTCTGTTTTGCAGGGCTCTTCTTAGGCGCAGCTAGTCGTCCACCAATGGTACCCCAGTGCGCACTTTTCCACAAAAACTCTCAGGGGGGATCTGTACCGCGCGGCCCACTAGCCTATCACGTCCCTTCTACCGCCGTTGGTTTTCATTTTCATCATCACGTGTAATATTCCCCTTGCGTTCGTCCACCTGTGCCTTGTATCTCCCCATTCTCTCCTCCGCGGCTTCCTCTTCATGCTACCACATTGCTCGATGGACATGCACCACAGGATAACAACGGTCCGGGAAGGGAGCGACGAAATCAAACGTAGTGATCTGCCGACATTTGACCCACGGCACTGTGTCTGTGTGACGAGCAATTCCCGATGAGGGGTGGAACACGGGATACAAATTCTGAATTGCAACCATTTGGCGAACCAGAATCCGATTTGCTCGAGACGAATCCGGAATCCGTTTACTCAGGACGCAGTGCTCAATCGAGGAGTTGTCTCGCGAACACAAGATCGACGAACGATCCGGGTCAGAACTATCAGATTCCAGGCCTCTTCCAAGTGGCAACGACGAGGCACGTGGGGATTGCGAACGAATTCGCGAATTCTTCGAAACGTACGACCTGCGAGTAGCGACGTGCAGCTAGCTCTTCTTCCGCGTCATGTGGTCAAAAAGTACGACCTGGGTGTATTCATTGGTCTTGATTTCGTGCCGCTTGCTGTTGTCTCCCGGCTCCTTCGCGCGCGGGTCCACGCAAATGACCTGAGAAATGAACGAATAGTTTCCTGCTACCACGCCAACGGATGTTACCCACATGCCGCACACCTTTCTGTTCCACTTTGTTTTTGAACAGCAGGCTCGGGTCACTATCGCGCTGCGTGTGGTGCGTGTCCCAGTCCAGACGCAGAGCAACGAGAGTCATTCTACGAGCAGGGCCCCACAGTCTGGACTGGGACACGCACCACACGTTCCAAATCATCCCGGACTACGGGCAGGGACAAAAAGGGACGCATCCCAAAAATAAACCATACTACTAGACGTTTAGTAAACGCGCCGCGTCGTGCGCGGCTAGTCGCCTGGCAGCAGCGGGTACCCCCGCAAAGCCTGCCAGGCCAGGGCCTGCCTATGGTACTCTAATATGCCCCCCTGGTTGCCGTTATGACAATCCTCATATTCGATTACCGTTATGACAACCCTCAGGAAGCGCGTACCTTCCTGTCCCGCTTGTTTTTGAAAAGGAGGCCCTGCTCGTAGTCCGGAATGATATGGAAGTTCGGGCTCTCGTTACTCTGCGTGTGGTGCGTGTCCCAGTTCAGAAAGCTCAGGTCCGTCGGCCGCGGGAGCAGCCGCTTCTTTCCTGAAAAAATATAAGAATCCCAGTTCAGGCAGCTTAGATCGACCAGCCACGGCGTCAGCCGCCTCGAGTCTTCCGCGATCGTAATACGATTCCGGCGAATCACAATAGTATTTCATGCCTCAATGGAGTCAATCCAATCTCCCGTTCTTTTATTTTGAGAAAGCGTTGTCGGCATACTGCCCCATTAGGAGCCAGAACCCATGCCGGATAATACCAGAGCTTATGTTGTCATTACGCACAACCGCACTCCCAAGTTCAACGGTACACCTACGTGCTCCACTTCACCTTCAAAGTTCCCAGCTGTGCACTCGAAGTATGGCTCGAAGTTTTCCACCTTGAGGCGGTGACCGCAGTGCCACCCGCGCCACCATGAGCACGGGCCAGGAAATTGGCGGACACATAAACTACGGCCACCGCCTCGAGATCGAAAACTTTTGTCGGCCGGCCGATCGGCGCCGTCTCGGCCGATTACCTCGCAAGAAGCAGAAGCGCGAGCCTACTTCTCGGGGCCATTCCTGCCCGTGAGCTCTGAGAAACACTATATTTGTACGTTCGAAGTATGGCTCGAAGTTCTCCATCTTGAGGCGGTGGCCGTAGTCTATGTAGCCGCTTATTTCCTGGCCCTTGCTGTTGGTGTCGCGGATGAAAATGATGACGCTCAGTTTTCCGTGTCGCACGAGCTCCTCCCGCGCGGCGAGGTGGCGCAGAAAGGGGAAACTCGTCAAATCCTTCTGCGCGCTTGCCAGCACCTTCGGCGCGTTCTGCAGCTTCGCCTTCCGCGCCTGCTCCGCCGCTTCCCTCCTCGCCCCAAACTCCTCCCGCGACAGGACCTCGCCCTTGCGGCACCCGATTTCCACCTGGGAGGCAGGGAGGTATATGAGGTAGGGGGGTATCAGATAAGGGGCTATGAGATGGCAACCGGTCGGAGAGGGGATGAGACAGGGTAGGGCCAAGAATCGGCGAAAATCAACGATGAATTTCCTTCGCATTTTATATACGGTTTAGAAGGCGGCTTTTAGAATCGATAAGGCTCTGTTTCCCGTTTCCCAAAATTTCGGGGCTGTTCTCCCCAACGCGCCGAAGAACTCAATACATGAGGTTGATGCGCTCCGGATACCCGCAGTGGGCTCTTTGTCCTCCAGATAGCGGCGGTCGCTCGGAAGCTGGCCCATTTGTAGGGACCACTGGCGAGTCTGCGAGCGACCGCCGATGTTTGGGGGACAATTGGAGTACAACGAGCTCGCTCCCATACTGCGAGATACGCCGACGAAACCCACACGTTTCCGTAGCGTTACAGGTCCATTTCGATAATACTGAGTGTCGTGGAAAATATTTTCAGCATTGATGCTCGTGCGTGCAGACCTCGCGTTCCTTCGAAGACCGTAGCACCGCTTGGCGAGCCGCTCTCGAGGACGACGAGCGTGAAACCTTTTCCCGCTCGCGGTCAGAGCGCATTGGTTCTTGCAGCGTGGTTTTTCCGCTACAACCTTGTTATATGCATGCATCGAAAACCTCTCTCGCATATTCAAAGGTGCGCGTCCAGGTAGTCTTCGTGAGTGGTGTACTGGTGCATCTCGCGTACGAAGACTACCCGGACACGCAAATCACAGCCAACGGAAGGTATACGATGTTCCATGTACGGTAAGCAAGAGCTACACGCGGATCCCACCTGACCTATATCCGGTACTATCAGGTACCAGTTGGCGAGCTAGCTCGTCGTCCTCGAGATAGCGGCGGTCCTGCGCGGTGATTTGCGCGTCCAGGTAGTCTTCGTAGGTGATGTACTGGTCCACCTGCTCCTCCTCGTGTTGCGCCATGGTATTATGAAGTCCGTGCTATCCGGCTATCAGGCTTCCGTGCTATCAGGCGGTGCTATCCAGGAGCTACTAGGAGCTTCTGGGGGCGAGTCGGAGCTAGTGGGAGCTGGTAGCAGCTAGTAGGAGCGAACTGTCCAGGACACTTTTGACAGCGCAGCGGTTAGTACACTCCTCCTCCGGCTCGTAGTACACTCTCTTGCGGCGCTGGGAGCTTTGTGGGGGCAGAAGGGGCTAGCACTCTGGGTGATAGCACTGGGACCTGCGGAGCTCCTCCGATGTTGTGAGAAGCTGCACACTCAGTCGCTCATGGGTTTCGAGCCTGTCGCTCAGCTCTAAACGCTTGGTTCTGACCCGATCCGGTCATTCTTCACTCAGACTGCTCGGGATCGAACACGAGTCGAACACTAGGAGCTAGTAGGAACTACTAGGAGCTACTGGGACTCGCTCAGCTCCTTGAGGTGAATAGATCTGACCCGATCCGATCCGGTCATTCTTCACTCAGACTGTTCGGGATCGAACACGGTTCTCTACAGGTTTTCTCCGTAGATGAAAAACCGGATTTTTTTTTTGAAATTATATTCGGCGCCATCCTCTATCGCCGCCAACTCGTCCGGCGAGACGAGTTCCGAATGCTGGCACGGTCTCGTCTCGCTCATGCCCGCGGTGACGCGGGGCCGCGCGACGGCGACGAAGGCCATCCGCTTTATGTACACGCTTTTTGGATATTAGGGATTCACGGAGAAGACGATGTTCATTTTTGGGCTGGGGGAGCTATCGTAACGGAAGAGACGAGGTGCCGGCGATCGCGGCGCCGAATCTCGCTTGGCGCCAAACTCCGGCGCCACGCGGTGCTGCTGCGGCTGCGGACCCCCGGCAGCAGCCTCAGCGGCACGGTGTGACGCGGCAGTGGCGGAACACCTTAGCACCAGGCTGGTGCCCCAATCAAGGTTGGCAAACTCCTGCCCCGAGCACGTCCTGCGACCGGGTCGGCACTTTGTGCCCCTGCCGCAGAAATCCGCGCGGGCCACGCCACGCCGAGCCAGGAAAAGACGCGACGAGCCAGGAAAAGAACAGGCGAGAACGCGCGTCTTTTCCTGGCTCGCCGTCGCTTCTGCGGCTCGGCGGCCGTGCACCACCGGGCGACGGTGGAGTTTATCTCGAACGAGGAGAAGGCGAGGGCGGCCGACGACTGCTGCGGGTTCATCGTCAGCGGGATCAGGAAAAAGCCGTTTTCGTTTTTCGCGGTGTTCTTCGAGGCAGCGGTGGAACACATTACCTGGCGACGAGTAGCCGCAGAAATTCGCGCGGGCCACGCCACGCCGAGCCAGGAAAAGACCCGCGAGAACGCGCAAGGACGCGTTCTGGAAAGGACCACAGCTCTGAACACTGCCTTCTGTCCGTGAAAATGATGTGAAACGAACATCTGGCTACAAACCTCGGTCGATTCTGTCTACAAACCTCAGTCATGCGCACCGCCCCAAGCCGAGCTTCATTCCGACTCCCTCGTCGAACGGCTCTTCACCGGTAAGGTTTCCCCCCTGCTTGTACCTGGTGAGGAGAAAGTATGGAGGCGGTGACCGGTCCTACCAAACGCGCGACTCG
>JACKZZ010006671.1_pt1 | contig 12607 bp, 8 predicted proteins | sample 8027871 | NCBI WGS metagenome assembly JACKZZ01 (sample SAMN15724774, study PRJNA655200) | protist metagenome | isolation source: fluorescence activated cell sorting (FACS) single amplified genomes of... | place: USA: West Boothbay Harbor, Gulf of Maine | collected 2000-07-19
TTTATTAATCAAAGGAGATTGTAACCGAGATCGATGTGAGCGTCAATATCACCTTAATCGAATCCAAATCATCACCACACTGGGCGCATCGTTTTTATCAGCATCAGCTTACAATATCAATCCGGAATTCCCAATCACAGTTTTTATAGACATTAGTAGAAATGAATCATGATGCTGGAATTTCAATTTTTAGTCTTCTTTCTATTGGAAAATTTTCTTCATTTTGGACGTGGAAAAACATCAGGCTATCATCATATCTCATTCTACAGAGCTGTCAGGGGTATGGATGTTCTTTATCTATTTTTGCCGCATATCTAGATGGACTCTAATAAAAATTCTTATTTTACTTAGTTGCACAGATGCAGCAAAATTACCCGCGCTCGGCGCTGTTTATCGCGACATACTGAAAAATCACTCAACCTCGAATGACGCTCCAACTCAGGCTCAGTAGGTGTGTCCCTCAGCCGTGTTGGCGTGGATCTCCAAGCGCTAAAGCCGTGACGAAGAGTAGGATCTCAGTGTGCAATATAAAATTCAAATCTAGACATTATTAGACACGTCTAGAAAAGCCGGAGCTCCGGCCCTGGAGAAATGCAAATCAATAGTGCCGAAATTCACTCCCGGTCGACGGACGTCATCCATGAAATTGTTTGTTTGTCCCCCAAAAGAAGTGAAACACGCGTACTAAACGAACAAAAATCTACTTCGAGCCGACTATGCATTTGTGGTTGAGGGAGGGACAACAGATTCACAACCTGATGTTGGGAAACTTGAACCGCCTGCGACAAATGTTCCCTTTCCGTGAGAGTGATGGCCATGGAGGTAGACCACCAAAATAGTATATTACTCTCTGGACAACATCATCAGCAACCACCACTACAGCACTACTTACCGGCTACTCAGCATATATTCAATCTATTTTTGCTTAGCAGCGCAACGAAGAATCTCATCTGAATTTTTTCAAATTGACTTGGTAGAGATCATACGCCTGCAAAATAAAGTAATTAGATATTTATCAATTTTGTACCTACAAAAAATAAGCATGTGAGGATACTGAAAAACTTTATTTATAAATCATAACATTTATGACGACATGTCTTGTACAATCACTCCTTGTAGATCTTGATCTCAATAATCCAAAATTAGTCATATTGCATAGCATAAATAAGAAACAAATGCTCTGGATGAAACTGTCGTGCTCGCTACCTCAGAATATTTTTGTGACCGGCCTGATGGTACATGCTATAATTGATCATCGTTCTTGTCATTTTGTTGTAAAATATGTCTGCGTAAAAAAAATTGTGAATCAAAATCCCGTCAATAAAAATACATACTACTTACCTGCTGCGGCGTCACTCTATCTGAAGGATGCAAACGATCCACGCATAATTTACGTGGTTCAAACATAGCTTATGATAATATTTAGCTTAAAAATTGAGCTAAAAATCATGTATAAAATAAACGAGATCGATATCAATCATAATCCTCTATGCTTATACTTACAAGTCGATTATCATTCGTCTGTTCCGCTAATTTCCTTTCCGCTGTCTCCTTCTTCCGCCCTGCGGACTGCTCCAGATACTTGGAGACCGTATCGTATCTCTTCTTCGTCAGATTTCGCGCGGTCGTTATAGCACTCTCCAATGCACGATTTCTAGCCAGCTCCTGTGGAGGCATTAGTTCTTCTTCCTCAAATTCAAAAATCGATGTAATTAATGATGAATTCGATTTTGACATAGCAGGGATAGATACATTTACATTCTCTTTGCTCTCCCTACTGTCGGTCGCGCAGACTCAGTTTATCGAGGAGGAGACTGAAGGTGAGGAATTTTGTTCAGGATAAAAAAGAAAAGAGATTTTCTCCTCATTTTTTTGATTGCGGATCAGGTTCATCGGGCTGTATTTTCTAGAGGTAATATTATTGGTATTGCTGCGACTAGTAGCAATAGTACCACCTTCTTTCAAGGTACGAGTTGGTCCATGAGGTTGAGGGTCGCTATTCCGTTTCTTTTGCGGAAATAAACCGATATCACGTTGTTTCGGACTCCGAATTTTGTTATTTGGAATTGTGTTTGCGTTTTCAAAAACATTTCTTGTTACGAGACTACTATCATGGTTGTTTTTAGACGTGATCTCCTTGTCACCAGAGCCTAAAAACGTGGAAGATCGAGAAGCTTTTTTATCAGTATCATTCTGTTTATTCATCAAGATCATTCTGTTTCTGTTTCTGTTTGATGGGCTACAAGGCTCGGCGAATTCAGTGGTGAGGTGTCGGAATTATTACGTAATTGTTCTTCTCGAGGTAATTGTTCTATAATTTTTTTATTGTTCTGGAGGAGCGTGGAGAACGACAACCTCCTTGTTGGCTCGGTGAACGTGGAGAATTGCGGAATGGATTGCGCAATGAGCTCGCTCGGAAGGAGGCACAAGTTCACATCGCTCCTTCTGGTTCTTGCGCACGACGAACACAGATTCATTTTTTCGTGGACACGGGGACGGAAAATGACTGTAACGGAAAATGGAGCACGAAGTGGTTCGGACTTCCGATGATATAGGAGCCGAACCTTGGCTGAGGCGCAGAACACCACTTCCAGCACTAAGAATGGATGTTGACTGTCAAAAAAGTGGATCATAGACCATCTTCTTCACAGCAAGCTGGTCCAGAACTCCTGGTGCGGGCGAGGTAGCATAATGAACACTATCCTTAATATCTATATCATTGATATCCTTGGATTACAAACACACGACTACACAAAATTCGTCAGGTGTGCGCACGACGAACACAGATTCTTCATAACAGGACAACTACACATCCTCTCGAGGACGCGGCCCCTTGTTTGCCCCGTATTCCATTTTGGCTCACAAAAAATATATTACTGTATCATTTTGTTTTTCTAAACTTAAACATTTTCAATTTCTGGGTTACTATTTCCGCTTGATCTCTTCTGAGGTGGACATCTAAAAAATCTAAAAAATAAAAAATCATTTTTGAGATATTACTAAGTGAGCACTATAAAAACATAAAATTAAAAATTGATCCATAGTAGACACCTATCCCATAAGAAACGAGGATTTTCTTGTTCTTCAGTATTGATTCTTTAGTTTTCTTTGAGCATCTACAATATTTATAATCTGAGCAATTATTGGAAGAGACACTCTTTTTGGTGCTCCTGCTAGCATACTTCTTCACTAATAACTGCAGCTGTATCACAAATAGTAGTTCCCGAATCGTTTTGATCATCATAATGATGAATCATTGTACTTAAAATTCAAAGGTAATTAAGCATACGTACTGATTCTTCACAGTGTATACCGACTTTAGGTCATTCCTCCTATAATCACATTCAGTTCAATTTAAATAACTCATTCCGTGACCTACTCAGTCTGACACTCAGTTTTTTGTTGGGCACCAGTGTGGGGCACCTTGGATCTTGATCTATATACATTTGTAATATTATATACGGGACATTTCCACATATTCACTGAGATTTATTTCGTAGTGTACAATACATCTATAGCTCTCATTTTTGAATAAATTCTAAGTTTCTAAATTTAACCTTGTTGCTAAAAAAACAGTTTTTCAGTTCGACGTGATCTTGAAAGATAAAAACTTTTCCTCAGCATATCATTATTCATTGAGGGGCTCCCTCCTGATACATGAAAAAAACTTTTCAAAATTATTTCAAATAATGTTTATCTGCAATCCAGCATTCCATTTCCGGGTTTTCAAGATTGTACTGTGCCGCTGCCTCTTCTTGGTCCTCATCGATTGGGAACTTCCAACCGCCGTTTTTCTCGACTTTCTCCCGAATATTTCGTCGATCGTTTCCTTGTACATGTCGTCCGTACGCTCGGTGGCTCTGCGCTCGTTCCCGACTGCAAAAGTGACAGGCGGTGCATTTCTGCCCGGTTGCAGTGTTCGGAGTGGCGTGATATAGACACCCAGACTTTTTCCACATGTGGACACATGGGATACACTTCCCTGAACAATGCTTCTCATACATTTCGGGGAAATCTTCAGGATTAGGACGGGTACGGAGAGCATTAATATCATCGTCATCGGGGTTCTTAGTAGCCAAACCTGCGAGATAGGAGAAGTTTCAACATATTAGTGGATAATGAAAAAGTTTCAACATATTATTAGTGTTTTTCTTTTTGGTGAGAATTTTTTTACTCTTCATTAAAAAATGGCACTCCTGACTATAATATTTGAGAAGAAAGACAAATAATGTGTCAAGAGCGTTGTATTTTTACTTATACCCATTTGACATTTCTGTTGATGATAGACGTAAAAATGTACCTTGTTGAGAATAATTTTTACATCCACTACACCTTGTCCTCAGCCTCTGAGTGTTCTTCTTCTACATGAAGCAAATATTATACTTCTCAAGAAGAAGTTCTTCAGTACTCAAATTGAAATAAAAAGCGGCCACCAATCATGTCACCAGGACAAATAAAAACAAAATTTACCAGAATTCTCTTCTTTGCTCTGCCCCTCGGTGTTTATTTGTTTCTTCTTTTTCTTTGCCTTGCCGTTCTTGCCAGCTGCTGGGTTTCCTGCAGCAGCTACGTTAATATTTGCAGTAGCTGGGTTAATATTGCCCGCAGTAGCTGCGGTAGTATTTGCAGCGTTGTCTCTGTTTCCCTCTTCCTGGTCTTCATTCTCGCCTTCCTGTATCGCCGCTCCTGCTTTATTGACCTTATTCTGTTTCTTCCTCTCCATCCGTTGTTGCTCGCGTAGCCTTTCCTTCTTCCCCTTTCTAGCACTGTTCCAGTAGGTACTAGTAGAGGTACTCGACTCACGATGAAGAGAATGTGAATGATCTCCCGCATGAAGGTAATTTTCCACTCCTTTCATTGATGTACTATTGACTCCATGTGGTCCTCCATGCACATGCAGATGATGAGAATAATCTTCAACATCTTGGTGTACTAGTAATTGCTGTTTTGCTTCTTCTAGTAGTTGTTGCTGGTGCTGCTGCTCCGCTTGTTGCGCGTGGTGTTGTTGTAGTAGTTGTTGTTGTAGCAGTGCTTGATGATGAGCCGCCACTTGTTCATGACGGTGCACCTGATCAGCGGCCGCAGCTGCGGCCGCCGCCGCGGCAGCTGCTTGAAGGTGGTGAGACGGATATAAAGTAGAATTCGTACTATACGGATATAAATTAGCATTCATGTTGTGGAGTGACGTCGAGAGTGACGTCGATGGCAGATGAAGATGAGGACCCAATAAATGTTGTGGAGTGACGATGCCAGATGGGGCCATGTATTGTTCGTATAATTGTTCGTATTGTTGACCGTAAGGATACATCAATAAAGCTTGCTGCGCCTTCTCATAAGCAGCATACTGCTCCTGTTGCTGTTGCTGTTGATTTACAGTGCTTCTTCTATAGAAGCGGAAGTCATCAACCTCATCATCATAACCAGTAGAAGTATTATTACGGGTATTACGAGCTGTACTAGTACTGTAGGAGTAGGAGTTTTGGGACCGTGCAGGATATATATTGTAGTTGTTAGTAGAACCCGGATGACGATGTGCTCGGTCTTGCTTTTTGTGATGGAAATTCGAAGTTCTAGAAGTACTCCTATTTTGAATATTTGAAGTGGTCTTACTTTGAAGATGCTGAAGATGTTCTTGGGCAGGATTTATTTTTCCTTGTTGTTGTTCTTGCTGGTCAGCGTCAGTCTTTTTTGGTGTAGTGATCATCTCCATAGCCATATCATCTTGGGGTTCGTGATAAGAGAAATCATTTGTCTCCAGCGTTTTTTCTTTGGAGAGTTTCATCTCCTGAGTGTCGTCTGCACCTGCGTCCTTCTGGGGAGCTCCGATCATTTCTGCAGATTTCTTGTTCTCGGACTCCTCCTCTGGTGTAGTCGACGGCAAATTGATATCCAGCACGCTCGTTGCAGTTGTTGTCATCATTTTTCTTTGTTGTGGTTCCACAATCGTAAAACCGCTTGCTGTTCGACTACTGGTCGAAGACGCTCCTTTTTCTGGACCAGGAACAGAAGGCTCTTCTTGTTGTTCAACAGCAGACTCCTCTTGTTGTTCTTGATGTGTCTGTTTGTTTTCTACTTCCTCTGCTCCTTTGGCTTTTACTTCTCGTTTCACTTCTCCTTTATTCACTTCTGCAGCTACTCCCTCTCCTCCTTTCACTTCTACTACTCCCTCTCCTCCAACTTTCATTTCCTCATCTTCCTTCGAGCCCTCTTCCATACTAACAGTCTTCTTTTTCTTCAATCTCAATTTTTTCGGCCTTCGACTTCCTCCTGAAGAGGCGACACTTGTCACGGACATTTTGCTCATCAGCTCATCCACTTCTTGTACGGAGGAGTTCTTTGGAAGAGCGTTCGTTTTCTTTTTGTGGGTCCCTTTGCCACCAGTAGAAGCGGAAGATGAAGATGCTTTCATAGTGTAGCCACCCTGTGACCCAGAAGTTGTGCTGTAGTAATTTCTTCCATGATATTGATCATATTGACCTTGTTGTTGTTCATATAGTAATTGTCCTCCACTTGTTGCACTTGTCGCCCCAGCGCTCATATTGGCAGTGCCACTCATAGTATGAAAAAGCGGTCCTCCTCCCATGGAACAAATGGTGCGTCCAGCGGATGTTGATAGTCCGGTATAGACTGAGGCGAGAGTCGACGTAGTCTCAAGAGACGCCGATGCCAGGGTTCCTGAAGTGTTCTCCAACGGGGGCAGTGGCTGCACAGGACTTGCCATGGCGAGCGGGCCAAGCGGAAGCATCAAAGGAGCAGCTACATTACTACCTGTGTTAACGACCTGTGCGGTACTACTACTGCAGCTACTATTATTCGAATGTCTGCTCAGACAACTGGTAGTAGAGAACGCAGCGGATGATGTGCCACTTCCATTTGCTCTGAGCATGTTACACTGCTGATTGGGCGGAGCAAGCAAGGAGAACCCCAAACCAGGGCCCGCTGACCCTGTGGCTGTAGAAGTAGTCGTGGTAGACATACTAGAACTAGGAATTGCGGACGCTGCCATAGCAGCGGTGGTCACGACGAGCGAATCTTGATGGTTAATATTACTAGTAGAGGCCTCTGTGTTGCTGCTGCTGCTGCTGCCCGTTTCAATAGCAGGTGGAGAGATGTTGACCTTCACTTTGTCCTGCATCTCATTTTGAATATCAATATCTTTTTTATCTTTATTAATATTCTCTTTCTCTGTTTTCTTCTTCTCGTTCTTCTGTTTCTTTTTCGCGATTTCCATTTTCCACAATTCTTCATACGCGATGTGCTTCCGTTCCACAGTCTCCACCATCCACAGAGGATTCGAGAAATATCCTCTCCGCTCCTTTCGTTCGCGTCTCCGTCTCTCCTTTTCGGTAAGTGGAGAGTTTTCCCCGGCGAAACGTTCTCCCTTGTTGTAGTTATTAAAAGTACTACAGCTCATGTCTTTGTCATCGTCTGCAGGACCAGGACTTGGACTAGTCGGAGCTGCTCCGGTCGCTTTAGCCAAAAACCGATCCACGTTTGCAACATTGTTCACCTTCTTCGGGACGATGTTTTTCTTTTTCGTATCCACATCGTCCGTTTTCTTCATACTACCATTTTTATCCACGTCATCTTTCACGCCTTCCTGTTCCTCAACCTCATCTTCTTTAATATGGTTCTCCTGAAGCAGGTGGTAGAATGGATACAAGCGGAGAATCTTGTTCATAGAAGAATTTAATGTTGAGTTTGTTATGGAGACCGTTGTGGGGAGTGTGTCATCGTCTCGCTCTCGCTCCTCTGGTCCTTTAATATGATCTTTTTTCGCATTTTTTAAAGATGGCTTTATTTCCTTAGTCTTATTATAATCATGGTATTCGATCGCCCCATCGGACTGGGTGCGAAGTAGCATTGGATAGTTCATGTTATTGATGTCGTGTCTCGAAGCAGACGTGTGTATCGACGTATTGGTGCAGTTCGCAGTGATATTATTGTTCTCACTGGACCTGCGAGTGTTATCCTGCTTATTTGGCCCTGTCCCGAGGATCGCTGCGAAAGAGGTGGAGTTATTAGTGAAGTTGTTCATAGTCCCGCTCCCATTATTCATTTGGAGAAGAGTCGTGCTGTAAGTGTTTGTAGAGAAATTGATTGGATCTCGCGTATCACGTGCTGGCCCTGCCGCAGAGAAAGAAGACATCTTAAAACGACTCCCACCGAACCGAGCAGGACAGGTGAAAAGGGAACCCCAATGACTATTCGTAGAAGTGTTATACTCTTTCGTGCCGTATAAAAATGACATACTATTGTCCTTATCCTTATTAGGTATATCTGTAATATCCCTGGGCCCCGTGTTAGTAATATTATAATGCTGATTCCGATTGCCAGAGAAAGAACGAGAAACACAATTACTAGGTCCCTGTTTCAATGATGATCCGAACGGATCAACGGTAGCCCGCGAGCAGGACGAAGAAGTCGTTTTATTCAAGAGTCCTGGTGGTGCCGACTGAAACATTTTCCCAGGTGGTTTGGACTGCTGGTCTTGCTCTTCTGTTGGAGCGGTCCAGCTCGGTTGAAGAGGTTGATGCTTCTTATTAATATTAGCTGGTTCTTTCCCTTTCGCTGCTCCTGCTTCTTCTCGACGCACTCCTCTTACATTGATAGCTATGGGTCCAGCCGTCATTAGATTTTTCGATTCCAGTTTAATCGGATCTTTCTTCATGAGACCTTTGTGCTCGCTACTATTAAGCTCATTCGTTGTTGCTGTCTCTTTCTGCTGCTCAAAGGATGTAGTGGAAGAGGATTTCTGCTCTGTCGGGAAAGCATTGTTCTGGCCGCCAGCACCTCGCGAAGTTGTTCTTGCGATAATCTCATTAATCTTTTCCGCTGCCTTGCTTTTGCAAACATTTTTTTCGTGAAGATGGGACGACCCGGGCCCCTTGTTCTGCTGCAGTCCTCGTGTCTGAACAATGAGACTGCTATTATTAAGACTATCGGTGGAAGCAGAACCTGCACGTCCAGAAGTAGAATATGATCCAGATGAACCAGAAGCTTTCGACTTTAAGAGGATTTCCTTGGAGGGCCCCTCCTTCCGGTCTTCTTTGTCAGTTTTTTTCTTGTCACTCTCCGTCTTTCTGTCCTTCTCCACCGGCCCCCTGTTGTCTTTCTTGGATGTAGTATTGCTAGCAGATCGTGCAGGAGCTTGTTTGTCTTTATTCGCGCCAGCTGTACCAGTAGTTCCAGCAGTTGCACCAGTACCACTTGTAGAAGTGTCTTTATTCGCACTTCTCGGTTTGATAACACCACTGGAAGTACTTCTAGCCTTCACATCCACTACCAAGCTCCTGCTGGTACTTCTTGTCTCTTTAAAAACATCTTTATTGCTAGAGGCACTTCTCGCTTTCATATTCTCGCTCCGAGCCCTCTTCTCGACGGTCCGACTAGATGAAGGTTCCACTTTGTCCTTTTTCTCCTTGGTAGAGGTACTAGAAGCGACCTGCGCCTTCTGCTCTTTTTGTCCAACCTCCTTGCTGCTGGACTTCGTCTCCTTCTCCTTGGTGGAAGCTTTGGAGGTGTCCTTCGAGGAAGTAGCTTTCGACGAGTCCTTGGTCTGCTTGGACGAAGTTTTGGAGGAGTCCTTGGTGTCTACTTTGCTGTCCACCTTGTCCCTGGAGGAAGTTTTCAAGGCGTCTTTGGCGGAAGATTTAGAAGAGATGTCCTTGGACAAAGCCTTGGTACTATCCTTGGAGGCCGCTCCTTTGGCATCCTTGGAGGAAGCTTTATTGGTGGCCTTGGGACTAGAAGATTTGGCTGCCTCCTTAAGAGACGAAGAAGATGAGGACGGCTCCTTCACCGTGGAGGGCTTGGAAGTACTCGATTTGCTCTTCATGTTGAATTACTTTTGAAAATTTCGTAAAAGATTAGATAAAAGAAAGTGGGGTCACTTTTAGAAAAGAGTTTCCAGAAATAGTTTGGGAGAAGAACTAGCTAAAAATAGAAGGTATTCACGAATATTTAAGTTAACAGGGTGATCTCAATTCAAAAATCTAAATTTTCCCTAACAAATCATTTCATAAAAAAATCGCTAACTCTGTCTTTCTTTATAATCCTGGATAGATAGATCGTTGAAATAATTAGTTTAGTTAAGTACTTATTTTCTTCCTCAGATTTTGGTTTCCACAAATTAATATTCCAGCTGCGATTTAATGATAAAATGGATGTCTACAAGAGAAAACTATAGTAGGGGCTTCTTTTGAAAAGTAAATTTGGGGTCTAAACTCTAAAGTTAGTCTAAAGTTAAATAGTATTTTAGTAAATATTTGAAAATTTGATGGGGGGCCCAGAATTGATCTAAGTCTCTACGTACTACGTAAGAATCTAATGTTCAGAAGAAGAGGGCTTCATCTAGAAGTTGATATTGGAAATCAATCAATCTAATCAAAGCAGTGGAGTTACTGCCTGAAAAATTGAAAATTGAAAATTGTTGAAGAAGTTGGAATCGAACCGAGAAAATCCATAGCTATGAAGAACGGTAATAGAACGCACGAGAAAGAAATACAAATACGTACAATGAATGTTTATTTTGCGAGAGGAAATGAAGGAATGGCGCGAAAAGGATCATGTCGCTCGACGTTGTGAACAACAATATCATGATTTACATTATATTTATAGTACATGAGATAGACTGTGTGAAATAACAAGATAACAGACGTAAAAGACGTATTTATTAAGATCAAGAAGATGAAAAATGCGAATGTACTAGCCCAGTAACCAGCCAATTAATGAGCAAAGGATCTGTATAATCTGAAATCTGAGCCAGCAAAAGTGAAGTATTTGTACGATCATGCGGGAACATCATGTACGAGAGCTCGAAAATCAGGAAAACGCTAACGCATGCTCAATGATGGATGTATAGAATCAGAAAGGAGAAATTTGACATCGTAGATGCATGAATGTGAATTGGAATTATTGTGGATGAGGAACTTCGCAGAAATCTACAACTCACGTCGAAATGAATGAAATCTACAACTCACGTCGATGAAACGAGTGAAATGAAAGAATAAGAATTGGACCTCATAGATCTAGAACAATTGAAATTGGAGGAAAATCAATCTCGACGCACGTCGTATTAAGGAATGAGAAAGTGAAATTTAATATAGTAGGTCTACATTTTCGATATTAATTGCATCGAGGTACGAACCGAGAAGTGTTATTTTGTCTCTTCTTCCTGGCTTTTCCTCTATGAACCGAACGGATTTGGCACTTTCAGAAAGTTCTCGCATTTTTTGATATTTCTGTTCTCCTGCTTTGTGCGTTTTCAAATCTCTTCTCGATTTTCGAGGCGCCTTTTCAGGCGCTTTTTTAGCTATGGGTCCCGTAGCAGAACAAGCTTTTCCTGGCTTTTCCTGTATGAACCGAGCTAATTCATTGGACGGAGAAGAGACGGGAGGCGAGACTTCTTCTCGAGGAGGTTGCTTGGCAGATTGCTTCTCTGTGGAAGAAACGATGATAACTCCCATCGCGGGCAGCTCATTTTTTTGGTGGTTCCACATCATCGTCCTCTGAGCTATCAATGTCCGCCATTTTTTTGGTGGTTTTAACAGCAACCGCCTAATACTAATACAAGCACCGAATGATTTTGGTCTGCTACACTCTAGAAGCCGGGGAGAGCTGCACCAAGAACCTCAATCCTGCAACTAACCGTGACTCAGGGACGATGGCGAACATCAAGATTATCTCAGAAAAATCTCACTGTTGAATAATACGAAAATCGCTTCTTGCTCTACAGCGAATCACTCCCTCTACATAATAATGTGAAAATATTATAATGGTTTGCTGTAATGCTATCATTCATCAGATAAACTCTGAATGAATAATTCTCAGCAGAATAATAATCAGATAAACTCTGAATCATCATGTCAGGAACGATATCGCTAGGCCCTTACATAGTACTGAAGCAAAAGGAAAAGCCTCCAATCATAATGTACAATTCTTCAAATACGAGACAGAGTGACCAGGTGATTGGGGTTAATTATTCGCAGGAAAGCAGGGTCACAAGGAGGCCACATGAACTTCTCAGGCCTGTTCTCTCACGTAGACGGGATTGTGACGAGGCCATTCTCTCCATTCACTTCTGCATCCGATATTGATGAGCGATACCACCAATATCCATCCTTGAGGTAAAATCTAGACCGATTTTTCTCCTTCATCGCATCCACATACTCTTTCGGGTCGGTGCGAGCATTCCACCAATACCCCATCGCTACTGTGGCTCCGCCGACTAACAATAAGCCTCTCGAATTTTTTCTCGCGGTATGCATGTGGCCTCCTACAACTGACGACGCCATCTCTTTTTCGTCACCATCCTCTTCTTTTTCTTTCGTCGTGAAATCACCCGTTGGAGGACTGGTACTGCTTTTGGTATCGACGCTTCTATTGTGGGGGTGGACATGGCCATCAATCCGAAGCACGCAATTTGGCAGCAACGCTGCTGTGCCCTCTGCCACCTGGAAATCGTTGTTTCGCATCATCTGAGTTTGCATGTCATTATAGAACGCAGGGGTTTGAATCAGCGCTGCTCCCGTCGTTTCCGCAATACTCCAGGCAGCTAATACTTTCACACCGCCAGCACTATTATTTCCTAAAATTTCGGAAATAA
>JACKZZ010018720.1_pt1 | contig 12607 bp, 8 predicted proteins | sample 8027871 | NCBI WGS metagenome assembly JACKZZ01 (sample SAMN15724774, study PRJNA655200) | protist metagenome | isolation source: fluorescence activated cell sorting (FACS) single amplified genomes of... | place: USA: West Boothbay Harbor, Gulf of Maine | collected 2000-07-19
CGTCGCAGTTGCTCGACATCACCGAGAATCAGCTGTTGCAAGCACCCAACAGCCGGGACCCAGCAGTACTCAATCTGTTAAAACCAAAAACCCGACGAAAATGGCAGCTGCTAAGAAAGACGTAAGGATTTGGGCCGTACAACGTTTTCCGTAACAGACTCTGTTTGCCTCGAAGTTCCAGTTAAGACCCACTTAGTAGTAGGTAAGCTTTAAGTTTGAATTTGAGTGTTTCAAACTCAAAGCAGAACTGCTTATTCAGATAAAACTATATGTCCCACCTCCCCAGGCCCACGAGCTTTCCATCACCAAGGACAAGGAGTCAGACTTCAAGTCTTGGTATCCAGAGGTGATCACCAAAGCTGAGCTCATTGAGTACTATGAGATTTCCGGTTGCTACATCCTTCGCCCAGGCGCGTTCTACATGTGGGAGCGCATCCAGCACTACATTGACACGAACATCAAGAAACTGGGAGTGCAGAACTCGTAAGATTCAAACACTAAAACCTTTGATATGGTTTCAATTTGCCGTGTTCATCTAGCCTTTCAAATTCTATGAATTCAAAGATCACTTGTCTACCAAAAACGCTTTTTCCAATCTTCCCAGCTACTTCCCTCTTTTCGTCTCCAAAGATGCCTTGGAGAAAGAAAAGGATCACGTCGAAGGATTCGCGCCCGAGGTGGCGTGGGTAACCAAGGCGGGCGACGGCGATCTGCCCAAACCCATCGCGATTCGGCCAACCAGTGAGACGATTATGTACCCGGCGTACGCGAAATGGGTAAGGAAACTTCGTTTACTTTTTCAGATTCGTTTTTCTAAGATTACAGTAGTGTGTCTGTCGTGACGTTGACGGTATACTTAGTACTACTGTAATTACTACTTCGTTCCGCATGACGCTAAAGGCGAGTATGCTAGATCGTTGCGGCTTCGTTAGAGTCTGTAAGACCCGAGAGGCTTGGCTGCTTGTTTGAAAACGCGCGTCTTCGCTTAGCGCGTAAGCAGGTCCTTTAATATAGTACCTCTTAGACTTCAGTTTCCGAATCGGATACTTAACGATTCTCGACACCTACGGATCCTATAAATTGTAATTTTTGAGTCTGATATCTCTTTGTCGCCCCTAACACCCACAATTTCTCAACTCAATTCCAATTTCGCCTAATTCCACCCACCATTATGATTGCACTGAGACTCGGGACTCCCACACCCACCCTCTAACCCTCCAGATCCGTTCCCACCGTGACCTTCCTCTCAAGCTGAACCAATGGACTTCCGTCGTTCGTTGGGAGTTCAAGTATCCCACTCCTTTCATCCGTACCCGTGAGTTTCTCTGGCAGGAGGGCCACACCGCGCACGCGTCCATGCAGGACGCCGAAGTGATGGTCATGCAGGCCCTAAAAATCTACGCTGATACCTACGAAAAAATGCTCGCCTGTCCGGTCGTCAAGGGTGTGAAATCCGAGAAAGAAAAGTTTGCTGGCGGGTACATGACGACCACAGTCGAAGCCTTCATTCCCACCAACGGACGGGCAGTGCAGGGCGCGACCAGTCACCACCTGGGACAGAACTTCTCGAAAATGTTCAAAATCCAGTTCGAGAACGAGGACGGCAAGAAGGAATTCGCTAGTCAGACCAGTTGGGGTTTTACGACCCGATCAATTGGAACCATGATCATGATTCATGGGGATAACAAGGGTTTGGTGTGCCCGCCGAGGGTTGCCGAGAAACAGATCGTGATCGTCCCAGTGCCCGGGAAAAAAATGGGCGTCGACGAGCTTGGTGTTAAGTGTCACGAATTGGCCGAGAAATTAAGGGGGGATAAGTGCGCTAGAGCCATCTGGGGCGGCCCAATCCGTGTCCACGTGGATGACAGAAAAAACTACAACCCCGGCTACAAATACAACCATTGGGAACTCAAGGGGGTTCCTATCCGCTTGGAGTTAGGCGAAAGAGACATGCAGAACGAGAGTGTGTTCGTGGCAACGAGATACAACAACCAGGACAAGGACTACAAAAAATTCAACATCGCCTGGAAAGATCTGGAGGACGAAATACCCAAGCTGTTGGACCGGATCCACGACGATATGCTCACAAGGGCCACGGAAAAAAGAGACGATAGCATTGTGGTGGTAAGACCTAGAGTTAGAGTCCTATGACCTTAACTAAGTAGTCTTGGGCCCAGTGGCACTCTGTTAATATGAAGTTACTGTAGAGTCTGGACAGAAAGAAATTTGAATCATGAAATCGAGTAAAGAAAACCCTGTGCAAACTGCATGCGGTGGAGCTGTGCTGTGCTCACGTATTGCGGGAAACGCAGGGAATAAAGATGGTTTCGGCAGTATAGTGCGGGTTCTGTCTGTTATGGCGCGCCTGCTTGCTCTGGATCCCACATTAACGAATTGGAAATTGAAACGAATGTGTCACGAATTTTTTCGAATCTCCTTTTTGTTGTAAATTATCTCCCTTGTTGTTGCCATGTTTCTATTTCCAACTTTCTAATTTCTTCCCCCACCCGTGATCCCCCAGGTGAAATCGATTGACGAGATGATCGAAAAACTCGACCAGAAAGTCCTCTTTCTCGTCCCCTGGTGCGAGCTCATCGAGTCTGAGGAGGAGATCAAGAAAATCACCAAGGAGATCAGCGAAAAGCGCGAAAAGGAACAGGCCGCCAAGCAGGTTGATTTGATTGACGAAAACGGGGAGGAATTCGCGCCGGCATTGAGTGGGGCAATCAAGACGCTGTGTATTCCGCTGGAGCAGCCGGAAATGCCCGCGGGCACGATGTGTTTTCACAGGAAGGAACTGCCGGCGAAAAGGTGGTGCCTCATGGGGAGGTCGTACTGAGTGGAATGATGGAGGCGAGCAATAAGGTACAGGTGGTAGGGATATTAGCGGTATAAGTCAAGAAAGTTTGTAGTAACGTTTGTAGCGGGGAGGGAAAGAAAGAGTAACCTATCGCCAAAACAGGCTGGAAGTCGCTAGTAGTTGTTTTGTAGACGTGTGTCTAACATCGACTTTTTCTGGTATTGACGTGCAGGTCTACTCGGGTCGGATATCAGGCATTTGTATGGAGGCTCAGTAGCTCTTAGGATTGGTTCACGTTGTTTAAGTATTCACTCTAGATAAATCTAGAAGTAGATTCCACGTAAAGTTAGTAAGTACATTTTTGTCGATTTCGCTTGAAGGTTATTACAGGAAATCTCTCTTATAGTTAAAAGGAACGCTTCGTGGTAGTTGCAACTTTCGATTGGTTTGGTTTTAAAACGTATCAAGTCTTATTTGGTATATCGGATTCATCAGTATATTTGGGCGTGTGGAGCTTTCGGACCTTTCCAGACTGGGTTTCAGTTCGAGCTTCGTTCGCTTCCGTCCTCCTGATTTAGATTCTTGTTGCGACCGCAGTTTTGCACAGGATTCGCCTAAGACTTTAACTTTCATGCGACATAGAGTGCGCCATATGACATACATATTTTCATACTGTTAAGCACATAATGTAAGCACATACTGATACAGGAATACTGATATCGTGGTCGACCAGTAGTAGTTAGTGATACACGGTGACCGTGACGGAGTGTTGGTGATACACGTCCGAGTCGGAGCTAAGTTAAAGTCACTGAAGGCCTATGGTAGAGATGGTAGACCTAGATTAAACCCAAACTAGAAATTGTAGTTGCAGTGTTTAGGAATGATGTAGACTCTAAAGATGTAGTACCGCTCTGCTTGAGATGACTCTGATTGAATTTGTTTGTAGACTCTGTTTGAAATGATTCCAACTTGACATCGTGCCCGTTCCAGTGCCACCTTCGTGGATGCACTGGAATTGACTGCCGCTCCTAAAAAACAAATGTTATAGTCGTGGGTGTTCAACTGCTGCTGCGAAAAGCAGGGTTTTCAATGTTATCATAGAAACCGGAAATTTGTCGAGTGGTCCTCGAATCCTCATGAGTCTCAGTCTGAAATGGCGTTATGTCAAAAACAGAGACATTTTTTCATGGTGTCTGTTTGACTTACTGGCAATGTGATATAACGTAATCTGATCTCGTATTAGTAGCGATGTTTTCAGTTTAATTCTCTAACGACAGTCACTCACGATGACTAACTCGCACTCTCGTCCAGGAAAACGTCCCGGGACAGAAACAAACCCTCGATTGTTCGATATTTTTCAGGAGAGAGCGAGTGTCTCCCACATTCGGCGATACAAGCGGTTCGGGTACTACTACGCGGACGCACAGTGAGGAAATTTGAAAAGGAACAATGGACTTGATTATAATATACGTAACGATAATGAATCGATTTCATTTAGGAAGCTCTCCATCTGCAGTATTTCAAAACAAAAAGTAAGAAAACACAATTCCTGGACCTGAGTCAAAAGACAAATTATATGAAATCTTTCCCCCAGACCCGGTCGTTTCCAGCTTTCTGATGACCAACTAGAGGAAATAAAGCTGGCGTTCGAACTTTTCGGCGAAGGCCGCTCAACCCTCTCACGCGATGAACTCAGGCATGCACTCCATTCGCTTGGTTTTCGCGGCGAAGGGGATAGTGGGAATGGTATTAGTTTGTATTCAGAAGTCAGTACTGTTAACTTAAGACAAGCATACACTACGAAAGTATTACAGCATGTCAGATATGAAATTTATCACTGGTATGTTTAACCATGCTTGCGTCCCCCAGACTACGGTCCCCGAGAATAGCGTGTAAATGATGAGGAGACAGAAAAAATCTGCGCAGAGTGGGGCGGCTAGATCAACCTGGAGGCTTTCACCCGTCTTGTTGCGGTCATGCTCGCTGAAGAAGGACCAGAAATCGCCAGCCGGAAAGCTCTCGACCTCCTTGCGCAATTTAGCGGAGCTTCTCTGGCACGACAATCCATAACAATGGCATCTACCCGAGGAGATCCACAATCATTATCTTAGCGAAGCTCTCACGATATCGACGAGTCACGCGATCTTCAGAATGTGCCAGGCGTACACGCTAATACAGTATCAAACTCGCAGGTCCAGTCCGGGACCCACCGACTGTCCATGGACTCCCGGCTGAACGCCAGTAGTATTGGGGAATTCGAGTCCTTTCTGGACGAAACCGCGCTGAGAAAAGCCGCGAAAGCAGTGGGACTTACAGTTACGTCAAACGGAACGTCCAAGAATCAGGTCGGAGTTCAAGAAGGTATTCTGACCGAAGACGACATCAAACGCATCATATTTGCCTGGGACAAAGACGAAGACGGGGTTATTGGCGTGGAAGACTTCGAAATCGGGATGACAGAGACGATGCTGCCGGATTGAGCCTCAGCTGAGCCCCTCTTACTGTGGAGGAAGTCAGAACAGTTGATCTAACTTTCGGTTGATAGTAGAACTATTTAAGACTCAAAACTGGTACACTTTCCTTGAAATCTATTTTGGGAAATGGGAATTTCTAGAGCAACTGATTTTATGACGAGTCACGATCCCTGTTAAGCCGATAGGATTCTGCGGTCCCAAATTTTATATCAAGGTGGTCCTCAATCTTTTTGATATAGTTCAAACGTCACGACTACTCCGAGCTTCCTTTGCGAAAAACGTCACTCACTAAAATGCAAGAAGTACGGATGAAAAATCCGGTGTGCAAATTCAATGACAAAGAAGAATGGTGTTACTATAAATCGGGTTTTTAGGATATGCGTTGACACTCAGAAAGTAGTGAACAACCCATATGAGCACTTCGTCGACGTCCAGAGAAACAAGTACTTCCTGTGTCACAGTCGTTGTCTAGAAAAAAATCGTAAGAAAATCTACATAATTAGTTTGATCTAAATTCAGATATTCTCAGAAGTAATCTTGGTCTATCAGTATTCGTTTCCATTTCAGTAAACTTATCAATTCCGATTTGCAGCATGCTGCTAAACTCGTTGGACTCCACGGATTGGCGAAACAGCCGGCCTGGTTACGACCGTCGGAAGGATCCGGAGATGACATGGCGCGTCCATAAGAACCTGGAAATACAATAGCATGGCCGCCAGTTCAATGATAGTATTTTTTTCGAGTAGCTATTGTTTGCTCCTGATCTCGACCGCTTCGACGCCTGCAACGTGAGTACAGTGTGGCATGTACTCGGCGAATAATTCAAATCTTCGAGCACTAACGTGCTGACAGATCGGAACCTGAGCCTCGTAACGACGCATCAAGAAGCTTTTCGACGTCTCATACATAGAACGCAGTCGCTGCTCCCGTCATTCCGGAGTCGCGAGTATGCTAATACCGCATCCAGTCTCTCCAACATTTTTGGACCGCTTCTGACGTCGAGTGAGGCGACTCCCATAGATGTCAGCATAGGTATTGACATCGCGGTTACCGACGTCGACGATCCCTGCGCTCCACCAGGCTTGAGGACTATCAACTCCGTCAGCCTCACTATCACCGAAAACCTTATCGATAGACAGTTAGGGATTCCGTCTCTAATTCGAGACCTTGCTCACTCGGCCGCAAACTACTTTCGGCGCACGTCTGACAGAAGTCGGTGGAACGTTCCCGAGTTTTCGATGCTGGTTTTTGGGGTTTCACGATTCCGGAGCAAGCTTGACTGTCACAAAGTTTTGTGGAACGGCTTGTTGCGAGTGGTGGCTGATGAAATCCTCAACGGCGAGGATTACTATCTGGACGAAGCTGCGAGCCAGTTTTCGCCCCAGAGTGTGATGAACCTGGCGCAGGCCTACGCATCCACCTACTTTTGTATGGAGGCACAGAGGGGGAGTAATAGTTCTAGTTTAAGTCACAATGGCAGGACTAGGTCTAGTCTAAAAACACACTGGGCGACAAATCAGAATCTTGACTTCTTCATGGCACTTGCTGACCGCGCCCGCCAGATTTTGGCCCACCAGAACGCACAGATGGAGAAAGCAGACAGCTAAAACTCGTCTAGGAAACTCTCGTGCACCACTACTACCGTGCGTTTTCAGAAGTCTCGCGAATGCTTCGACCCTATGGAGCTGCTCAATACACTGTAGGCTTTTGCTCAAATAGGCGACGTTCTAGTCTAAGCCTCGGCACTGAATGGTCACCCGAAGTCGAAGAGGTGTGACGATTCGGATCTCGCCCGCTACTTCAGGCCGTTCTACGCAGCATCTATGGAGGCTATTTACTACTTTATGCGACTGTATGGGGCGCAGAAATTTTCGTGGCAGGATCTGAGCATGGCTTACTGGTCATTGAGGGACGTATCCAGTGTTCTGTGCGATGATGAGGATGGTGTTACCCTGCTGCTTGAGTCTTTGGTCGAGGAGTTTTCGGACCGATTGAGAAGGGGTGGTACTAGCCCGGGCGCTGGTCCAAAGGTGAACTCGAAGTCGCTGGTGATTCTGCTGCAATCGGTTGCATTTCGCTTTGAGATGGGTAAAATGCCGGGCAAGTGTAGGGGAAATTGCAGCGAAGCTAGTGTTAAGACGCTTCTAGTTGCGGCGGCGGAATGTATAGTGGGTTCGCAAGATTTCGCTCTACGGAAGGCTAATATCAAGAATTCTGGCAAAACTTTTCTGTCGACGTTCCGGGCTCAAGATATCGCTCTGACCGCTTGGGCTTATGCAACTTTGAGACCTTACCCAGACGGTACGACTGAGATCCGGTTATTTAAGGTCCTCTTAGAAGCACTCGAGTCCGCGTTTTTGCGCTCCTTTTGGTCGAAAGACTATGAGGATCAAGACGGGAAGCGTGCTCGGGAAAAGGTCGATTTTGTTTCTCAAAATTTATCCAACCTCAGTTGGGCTTTGGCGCGCCTTAACGTGAATTCAGAAGATCGATTTTTTCCTACAGTGGGCGAAGCGTTTCTAAAACTGTCTTCAGGAGCGGATAGGCGGGGGAATATGCACAATATCCAGAATTTGGCAAACTTAGCGTGGGCATTCGCGAGCATGAGCGTCGATTATTCGGGCCTGGACGAGTTTTATGATATGCTGTGGAATTTGGCAGGAGATGTGTTAGGACCGTCTCAGTCTGTGGTAGAGCTGTCTTTTGACCATGACGAATCGCAAAGCGGCCGGGGCAGTGAGTCTGACCATTTTGAATTCCGAGCGTGGGAGCTGGCTAGCGTCGTGCGAAGTCAGGAACTAGGGTACCAGAATGTAGCGAACCTGGCTTGGGCGCTAGCAGTCTTTCTGAGTACCAGCCAAGGGTCGTCGCATGCAGAGCCGCAAAGATTAACTGCATCGGAAAACAAGGTGTTGCTGGGTATTCTGCGGTGGTTGGCCGGGAATTTCGAGGGTATCGAAAAGAAAGGCCAAGACAAATGGATACGTGAATTCTTATGCATCCAATTTTTTCAACTCTGGTTGTGCCTGAAAGCGCTCGATAAAGCCAGTAAAAGCAAACACTGTAAGCCTCCTTGGAATCCGCACGTCTAGCACTTTCTGGACGACAGTTCATCAAACCTCTACTATTTCCTTGACTGCACTTGTCGCCGTACCTTCTTTGCAAAAAGCAGTACGGATTTCACTGTTTCGAATCTTCAGCGGGATTTGACGCAGTGGTTATAGCGGTTCGGGGAGCCAAGGAAATTTTATTTTACCCCCGAGTATCTTATCCCCGAGTTGGGCTACTCGGTTGATATGGCATGCTTACACAACCGTGTGGTGGTGGAAGTTCAAGGCGTGCACCACTTCGTCGCGGATAGCTTTAGACGAAATGGTGCGACGCGCTTGAAACTCTGGTTGCTCAAAAAGTGCGGATGGTCAGTCAAAGAGGTAACGTGGTTTGAATGGAATGAGGTGAGAAATCATGAGCAGGATAGACGTGAATTTGTTGAGAAACTGCTGGGAGGGTCAGGTAACCGTAGAGTTAGTGGGCGTAATTTTAGGCATGTCTGAGACGGAAACGCATGATACTTTTCTTGTTTCAGAGCTCTTGTATATCGTATCGTACTCTACACTGAAACTGTGTAAATCCCTATGCTGTAAAAGTGTTTTTCTATATTCGTACCTGTACAGCCCTACTGAAGATAATCAGTGTCATGAAGTATCCTGATGGTAATCAGTGTCACAAAATATCGATTGCCAATACGAAACTTGCATTTCGAATCAGGCTGCCAGAGAACAAATTTTCTGGATAGTCTTCAGATTCTCCAGATCAAGTGCATATCGCTGAGTTTCCAGATTAAGTGCATATTCCTGAGTTTTGCAAAGGCACGGATTGAGCGGCAGCCGCAGCCTTCAGAGAGTGTCACTGAGGTCAGACAAAGGACCTTGAGAGTCTGAGGCATGTGCAGTGAGACTGAGAGGAATTCAAATTTTACTAGAGTCGGCGAAGATGCTGCAGCTCTAAGTCTAAGTCCTAGCCCTATCGACAACTATGGTACCTTGTTTACAAAAAAAATCAGCCCGTATCAACAATGATGATAGCCCCTAGCTCGACCCATATGGTGCTTTTAAAGATGTGACAGTGAGTTACAGTAGCTCAGCCTCTAGTATGTACTAAAGACTTCATTAACAGATTCTTCTGATACAGTATTTAAATAGAAATTGAGAATCCTGAGCCTCCCTCACAATGAACCGTACCGTGATTCCTGCCGACCGTTCCGCGACAGGCGAAAAGATCTTTCCCCGGACTAAATCTGAGCCTCGCGACTTCCACAGCAGCTACAACCGAATATGGGAACTCCGACGGGACCCTAAAACTCTGAACATGTACCCATCCCAGTATGCGCATACGGATTAGGTAATGCGAGAAAAGGCTCCTTACCAGAGCTACGAGATGATGAGTTTCCATCGAAGGAAGCACGCGAGACATCCCGAGCATTTGCCAGATCGGTTTAGTCAGCCGTGGGCAAGCTCTTTTGAACACGGGTGGCGGTATCGGGAAGCGGGGAAACGACACGAACTGATATGGTTTCCGAGGAGCAGCTCGAACATGACGAAGTTTCAGGACCATTTAAGCGCGTGTGGGATAGACTTGAGGAAGAAATGAAGGGGAAGACCCAAGGTGTATGGAAGGGTGTATAATCCTATAAAAGCCAAAAGTTTCTGCATTATGATTTCTATATTCTCATTGACATTAGTATATGATCCTAGGCGTGACAGTGTATTTTGTTTACCACAGCACATTTTGTGCTTGCGATTTTTATTACTTCAGTGATTCAAGATTCGAAACAAAGAGTAGACTAGTTCACGGTGTAGAAAACCTATTTTGAGACTGGGTTTCGCTTTACATAGCTAAAACTGTACATAATAAGGAAGCCAGCGGAATTTCAATCCGGACGCTCAAGGACTATGACGAAACTCTCGGACGCGTGATCGGAGGTTGCTTACGACTTCGATGTATTATTTTGTTATTTCAATGCGTTTAGTAAAAAAACCTCATCAGAACAGCCGCTAGTGCGTGCTACGTTGTCTTGAAGTTGGACAGTCACATTGTTAAATCTTGTAGGACCTAGACTGACTGCGAGTCTCCAGAGAAGAGTAACTCTGGATTGAGACCCCCTTTAACTCACTCGAGAATTCGGAGAAGAGAAATACAGCCTGAGAAGCTGAAAACGAAGAGTTGCAGTGTTGAGTTTAGAGCCCAGTGAAGTTTCCGTAACGAATTCAACAGGCTGGAATGTTTCAGCTGAACCGAAGCTTTGAATTAAAGTGATCAGAGTGTGACCCTGATAGATCGTAGTACTACTAGTAGGCCTCAGGCTCAGTTTTTGCAATTAAACTCAGTCAGTACGATGTGACTGTCTTAAACGTTTTGTCAAGCCTATCAGTAGTACAGTAGTCATCTAGTCACTGTCTTAGCAGTGAAGTAATTGTACGGTTAAGATTTCGTCGGGCAGACTGAGATGGCGTCCAGCGCAACGCTCGCGGCCGGCGTCGTGGTGCTGCTCGTCTGCATGGGCTTACTAGGGCGCTCTGTGAAGGCAAAGCGGAAGCAAATAGGTATGCAGCAGCAGTCATCGACGACGTCGAGCAGCTAACACAGCTGGGTGATGGAGTTCCAAAACGGAAAGAATTTTTTGGAAGTACTGGTACGTAATAGTATCGCTATTTTGATTTCCAACTGCTGAGGAACTAACTTCTAAGACGTCAATCTGTGACATTAATTTCAAATGAAAATGACAGCCAAACCATTCCACATCCTTAGACAATATAGATCCTTGCCGAATATTCATATCTGACTAGCTTCTGAGAACTTGTTTGAAACGCCAAACCAAAAGCAAACCTAGAAAACTGCAATGTGCACTGCTGTCCAAGGATACGGATGGCATTCAAAACTTGGTCTCGTAGCATTGTAATTCGTTTTCAATTTCGCTGTTCGGCATTTTGATTTCTATTGAATCAACGAGAGTCATCGAGTGTCCGAGGATTAAAGAGTGGAATATCACTGAATCAGATTCGAACGAAGTCAGATCATGATGATGGTGGATTTCAACTGGAGTTATCAGTACAATGCAGTGTGCACTTTCATCAGTGATTTTTCCTGCATATTTCTCATCCAGATTTCTCTACTCAGTCTCTAGTAGTACCAGATGAGGTAGGCCCTCGAGAACTGCCATCTTTTTTTGAGTGTCGTGTAGTTAGAACCGGCACTGTCAGGCCCATTATCGAGATGTGGCGAGGAACCTAGTTTTAGTCTTGAGGTTCAACTGCATAAAGTTACAGTAACGTTGGCTCCCACTTTACTAACTAGGTTCAACAAGTTATTGCAACCTAGGTCTGATTCTGATTCAAATCGGTCACAGGACGAGTTTATAACTAGTTTGATTTCATTGTAACTAATCCTAGCCCAACATGGCTCCCAAAGTCGCTCAGATGAAGGACCGTGTGAAGGTGATGGAGGATGCCGACCGCGACAAGTATCTCCACGATGTCCGTAAGAACTGGCTCAAGGAGAAGGCTCAAATCGAGCAAAAACACAGTAAATACAACCTCTTCAAGATTCAGGAATCCTGGCTCAAGATCATGCGTTCAGCCAAAACTAAGCAGCTCAAGCGCGAGGTAGAGATCGTAGCCCAATCCCACGAACGCGACATGGACCGTAAAGACGCAATCATGCAGATGCTCGACCGAGACCTCGACGAAGCCGAAGAACAGCACCAAGTCGCCATCCGCACCCATCTCCTCAACCTCGACGCCTTGATGACAATACAAAAGGCCCGTCTCGAGGCCCTTGAGTAGGACTTCAAAAATGACGTGTCTCTGATCGAAAAAGACTGGAACGAGGAGAAAAAGCTGCTCATGGACTCGGCGAGCAAGCAGGTCCGTGAGCTGCAGGTCGTGATCCAGGAGGTGACTAACGAGGAGCGGGGGAAGGAGCAATTGGACCTGAGCGAACACCAAGCTATGTATGAGTATATTCGGAACAAAAACATCGAGGAGGACCACCAGATGCGTAGTACTTTGGAGGAAAAGATTGAGGCGATGAAGGACCGGTGTAACGCGGCGCTGAACACGTATCGGGCGAGCACTGAGCAGAACACGTAGGACTACAAGAATTATTTGGCGCGGGACGCACAGCTGAGCAAACACGTGGAGAAGAAGCTAAGACAGGTGGAGAGGATGCAGAGCAATATTCAGGCTTGGAAGTTGAAGATATTGCAGAATCGGAGTGAGTGTGAAGAGAGGAATAGCCATTTGCGGACGGAGAAGGAACATTTGTTGAAGCATTT
>JACKZZ010005795.1_pt1 | contig 12599 bp, 11 predicted proteins | sample 8027871 | NCBI WGS metagenome assembly JACKZZ01 (sample SAMN15724774, study PRJNA655200) | protist metagenome | isolation source: fluorescence activated cell sorting (FACS) single amplified genomes of... | place: USA: West Boothbay Harbor, Gulf of Maine | collected 2000-07-19
GCAAAAGATGGCCACATTCCATCTGAATCAAGATTGTCGTCCTGCGGAGGAGCTACTACTAGAACGCGAAGCCCAAGCTGCTTTTTCTAGCACAGCACTCGGCCGCTCCTCGTTGAATAAACTTGATGGTAGCTCCTTCATTCAAGATTCCTCATCTACTGTGACCAATACAAGAACCGGGACGAGGTCTAGTAGTTCTCGCGGGCAGTCGCGCTCTCGCATGACAGGAGGAAATGCTGAAGACACGATTTCCTTCGTTGACGACGAAGACCAGGACCACTACGGCCCGAACTACGTCCTCCGGGCGCCGTACCCGACAATACACTTGTTGCGCCAAATGGACGTGTATGCATTGGAATAAATGTTCTTGTGTCCAACTGCTCTGCGAGGTCTGGAAGTCTGCATCAAGTACCTTTGATTGATGTCTAATGCACTTGATTGGAATCTGAGCTCTGTGAAGTTGCTGCGAGTCCACGAAGAGCAACTGTCCGCTCGCATGTCACGCAAAATAAACTCAGTTTCTATCTTTATGGTGCGGTCGCGCTGCCGAGGCAGAGCCCCCGGAAGCGGCGGGGGATGAAAACCTACCATACTGGAACCTGGCTGCGCAGTTTTAATGCAGTCGGCAATTGCATATGCATTCAGTACAGCTTTCCAGACCGCGAGCAAATGAAGACGCATTTCTAACGCATACCGTGGACAACGCGAAGGCAAAATATGGGGAGAAAGTCGTAGAAAAAATTCCGGAAAGAAACTTCTACAGGTTGTTGAAGAATGATCTCGCCACTGGTTCGTTGAGCTCGAACACGAAGCAATCGCGCCTCCAAAAGGTAAAAGCAGAAGAAAGTCCTGCTGCACCAGGAGACCGAGACAGTACTGATAAGCATAAAGACGGTGGACGCAATGATGTATTTCATTTTTGGAAAAATGAGATCGCTTGCCTAAGCAAAGCATTGCTGTAGTGTAGATACTTATATTTCCGCGACGGCGCTGAAGGCAGCGACAGGGACTTCGTTGCCTGTGACTTCTCGCTCCGAAGGAATAGCAGTCACAGAAGTAGAGATGTTTTATTTCGTTTGGTGCTGGCGCGTGGAGAGCTGACAGTTCGTTGAGTGCAAAGCTTCAAGTTAGGACTAGAAGTGGTTCGCGAGGAGCGGCCAGAAAATCATAGTACAGACGTATCCAATAAGATGAGATCTGCAGGCGAGTAGAAAAATGAAAATCAGAAATTCGCCCAAGTAGCGGTAAGCATTACCGAGCAGCGACGAGCAAGTTTTCAGGCAAAGGCTGCAACACATCAGCAAGCAATAAAAATAAAATTTCCAAGAAGATGTCCGCCATGGCGCAAGAGCCACCGAGTTTCTCCTCGACGATTGTCGACGATCTTGATGCTCTACTTCTTTCCTGGTTTGACAAGGATGCGACCGCTCTGTTATTCGGTCGCGCGTACCAGGAATGGTTTCAATGGCAGGAGTATGCAATACAAAAGTACGCTGAGCAGCATCATTGTGCTAGTTGTATCAATTGATATTGCTTAGGATGCTAGAACGGTTAAACAAGGGCAACGGTGTAGTGATACAGTACTCGGATGACAATTGTCAGGCAGGATACGCGAGAAACCTAGCGACGAACAGAAAGAACCTAGTGTCACAGGCGCGCAACTACTACATATTTTTTGAAACAGACAAGAGCGAGGTAGTTTTGTATAAGAGGGGTTTTGAAGACAATCGGGTAGAAGCGGCGAGAAGCTTAGGCTTTTTGTATGATGGAACGTGGACCTTCGAAAGTATGTATGAGAAAATTAGGGAGGATATGCTGCGGGAGGCTAGGGTCGCGACAGGACTGAAATCGCTTAGGCCTAGCAAGAAGTGTGACGTTTTCGAAGTGTTGTGCTACAGTGCCTTAGCTAGCAACGGGTCACCAATGTATCCGTACTTCACGGAAGCTAACAAAGTCCAACTCGAGAAGTTGGTAGCGAAACATTTAAAATTTTTGCTAAATTTACCGAAGACAACCCCTACGAGTGCGCTGTATGAAGCAGCAGGCCTAGCCAGGCCACATTTGCTTTTCCTGGTCGAGAACCTGATGTACTTCTACAAAGGAGCAGCGCGAGGAGCTTGGCCGCTGGATGGGGAAACGGTCGACCATCCGGCAGTACTGGGCATGATCGACGCAGTGGACTCGAATCCAATTTCCAGAGCACCAATAAAGTTTGCATGGACTACATTTTTTCGCACGGTCTCGCAGCGGAAACTGCCAGAAATTCACGCAGTAATGAAGAGCCAGCCACTAAATCTGACGAGAAAAGAATGGTCAGGATTCAAAATAACCGTCAAAACGATGGACGACATAGGCCGTGAAAGTGGCTATGCGAAATTATCTAGCATGAAAGATTCCAGCGAACTCAGCAGAGCCAGGCTCACAATTGCTGTCAAGCAAGAGTATGAAATAAGAAAAAGGCTGCGAAACATCGATGAGTTGATAATGTGTACAGATGGTTCAGTTTCAGAGGCAGAGAACACAGGGGGGTGCGGGGGGGCAACTTTCTGGTACGCGAAAGAGTGCGAGGAAATGCCGGACGACCCGACAAACCCGGTCAGTGGGATAGCAGGAGTGGAGCCGCTCTGTGTGAGTACTGCCATCGTAACGAGTCCCCTGCCGTTTCTCAAGGTGGACAGCTTTGACGCGGAGTGCTTTGCACAGGTGAGGCAACTACGAAAAACGACAGAAGTATGTGTATCTACGGGGTTGCGATGGCTCATAAAAAAACTAGGCATGTACTCAGACCCGAACTCCATACTTGAGGCCTTTGCCAACTACGACGACAGTTCCAACCATCAGATCTACCTGATAGAACAGGAAATAGAGCTTCTGCGCGAAGCCTGCATGAACAAAATGCCGTATTTTGATATGCATGACATCTCCACGCGAACGATCGCCCCAGAGCGTGAGTTTGAAGTTGACATGCGATGGTGCCCGGGGCATTCCCAGCTTTACTTCAATGATGCGGTAGATGCGATCGCATCTGCTGCGATCTTGCGGTATAAAAAAGCGTGTCAGCTTGGCCTTGAAGCTCATGCGTTCAAAAAAATCATCACGCCTACCATTCTCCGTCGCTTGCTAGAATCCTCTACAAGTGACTGGTGGGGTCCGGACGACTATAGCACTTGTGCGCCTGTCCTGCTAAAACGTGCAAAAAAATTGGGTCCCTTTCGTCCTAAAAGTGGCGCGCTCCCCTCTCGGCTTCTAGAGGTGGTCTACTACTACTTCTGGTGCGGCGCTTTTCCGGAAGGCATGGCTGCGGCGGGCTTATATGAATACGAGGAAGGTATCTACTACCAAAAGTGCACGCTGTGCAACACAAAGTCAGCATGTCATGCAACGCACTTGCTGTGTAAATGCGAAAAGCTTGAGGACTGTCGAAAGGAGACTTTTGGTCTCCCAAGAATTCCGGAAGAGGAAGAACTTGTGATGCTGAAGAACCCAAAAAAAGTATTTTCATACCTGCTACGGGTGCACACAAAGATGCCAATATTCAAGCAGCACATCATTGACGACATTACAAGACGGCTGCCGTACATCGGGGAAAGTGTTGAGAAGAGTACGAAGGCAAAAGTACAACTACCCAATTTTTTTAGAATGTTAAAAACGAGATACGAAGCAATTGATGAAGAGTTTAGATGTGTTGGAAATATAGTCTTTGGAGAAGAAAATAGAATTTAGATGTAAGTTATTTTTGGTGCCACAGCGACAAGATTTCAACTACATGTAAAAGGAAGACTTACTATCTGCAAAAAAATAAAGACTGAAAATTATTCCAGTTGACAAAAATAAAAAATCTTTTTACGAGTGGCGGAGTATGAGAAGCGGCGGTGTGGATATCTTTTCTGGATATCGCAGCAGGGGCTTTGGGACGAGAAGCAACAGGAGTAGTACGCGCTAAAAGGATGCAGAGAGCCGACTGCAAAAAATCCTTATGTTCGAGAGCTGAGCCGAGCAGCCTCGACCCCAGTAGAGCACGGACTGCTGGAGGTGCGGAAGGTCCTACGCATATCAACCAAGAACTTGCTGCAAGAAGGAAAAAATATTCAGAGTAAAGCTTTGGCTCCTTTTGAGCGATTGTCTGGCAGGCAAGTGGTGATCAATGAGACTCACTACATCCATGAATTGTCACGAGGCAGTAATGATATGACTTTTCACTGTCATAGTTTTGTAATGCAAAAGTGTTGCCTCGACAAGAGGCCATGTGAACATGATGCCAAGTCAGCACTAGGTGCTAAGAATGAAGTGGATTTTACCATTCAAATTTTTTTGCAAACTAAAAAAGTTTTTCAAGATGACAAAAAACGAAGTGAAAGACAGGCAGTGACGAAAGATGCAAGCATGAAAGAAAGGGAGGGGAGAACTGTTCCAGAGGCAAAAATATGGAGGGTGATTCTCTTTGCGAATATTCTCTACGAGTGGCAAAATGGCATGTAGCTGCAAAAGGACGCGCGAAAATACTACAAAAACGAGATGATGGCGGTAGACAAATTTATGCGAGAATTGAAAAAAGGCAGAACTATGAGGACGTCGAAGGAGCGAGAGATGCTAAGGCACAAGCATCGGCACGCCGAAAGCACTGAGGAAAAACAAATGGAACTAATGCAAACGGGCTGGAACATCGCCAAAAGCTTAAGGAAGTATGAGTGTTTTATTGTAAAGATGCTTACTTCTAAAATGAAACAGCTCCAACATCTATGTAAGAATCCCCTTCGAGAAAAAAAAAGAAAGAAGAAGCTGAGTATAGTAGAGCTTTCCTGTTTCCTTCTCTCTATAGTACGGCCAAAAACGCTGCGCTAAGACATTGATGCCCGAGGCGTTCCCTACTAGTTAGAGTCCACAAAACTGCAAAGACTTCTATAGTCATTTTTCCGTCCTTTAGAGTAGATAGGAGGTGTAAGGGGGCGAGGTAGTGTAATAGGAGCACCATGGAGGACGCAGACAGGCCAACGAGGTAGGGGCTTGTCTTTCCCTCCGGAAGTGTTTTTCAGTATCCAAAAGGTAAGGCTTCATCACCGACAACGACTTACATATGTTGGAACGACGTAGCGGCGAACCGATGTAACACTGTCAATTGGCGACAGAACCTATGCACAGCTAAGGTTTTCTTGCCACGGTGGTGTTGCTCACTCCGTACCGGGTCCCGTGCGAGCAACCGTAGCCAGCGGAGTGGAGAGGGAAACCACTGTTCAGACGATGCTGAAGAAATTCGGCAACGATTGGATCCCGGGATCGCACCCACAGAACTTGTCCCTGGACCTGTGAAGAACACGAAGGCAGCGAACCACGATCACTCACACCACAATTCCGATCTGAAGTTGCTCTTGTGATCTTTATGAGTTTAAGGCTAAGATTATGTCTTCAAAAAAAAAAAAAAAAAATCATTGGAACAAATTGCTGCAGCTGCAATGGAAAATACATATTAGCACCACTAATTTGATGTCTCCTATCTTGCTGAAGATTCAGGAAAGGATTATATTTGCGTTCTTGCATGAGAATTTGATGAATTGATTGGTACCAGCACCAGTACCAATGCGATATGAGTACTTTTGCACAGCATAAGGAGTTCGTCGCACTCTACTTTGTCACCTTCTGCGTTCTTTACCACTACGTGCGTCAGTACGACAAGAACTTGGTTTTACGGGCACTGCAGCAGGAATTCAACGACGTCGACGGGGCGGTAGATAAGAGAGCAACTGCTGCACCACCGAAAACTGCACCAGAAAAACAAGGCAGTACAGCACACAAAAGCAAGCGCGAACAACATGCGCAGCTCCTCACCCTGTCGCGAAGGATCGCCATCTGGAAGCAGTTGGCCTTTATGCTCGTCGGCTTGGCTATCGGGGTGGCCGCCGTCTACTTGTGTGCGAAAGCGGCGACGGCGCAGTTGAGTGGCTATTTTGGTTTTCTGACGTCGTCCTCCTCCTCTGCAAACCATGGATTAGCAGAGAAGATGACAAGCACGGAACCACAGTTGATGAAGGAGTTGAACGACGAAGGGCTAGACCTGGAGCAGAAAAAAGTCCGAGCGGTGATCGGGGGACGGATTTTAGTCGGTTTGACAGGAACCGCGGTTGCGTTTTTCCTCGATTACGCAGCGCAACAGATTCTGCGGGCTGCGGTCCAACAGGAACAAGAACGGAAGCTGAAAGCAGCGGCATCAGGCAACATGAGCATGAAGGTCGAATGACAGAGCAAAAATGGAACGAAATTCATTTTGCTCGTACTTAGCGTGAAGTAGATGCTCGTCTTGGCTAGCAGTGCTCGTTAAGTACCTCAAAGAATGTAAATCCAAGATAAATAATAAACAGCTGGCCCCTACTTCTTCGCTTTGTGCAAAAAGCTGAAGATAAAGGCAAATCTTCCGCCCAGGTGTAGTGTTTCGTGAAGATCTTTTCTTGGCTAGTAAGTCGGGTTCACACGCCCTCGTGTTCGTGTTGTGTCTGTTCGCACAGCGGAACAATTATGAAAAGATCACGAGTTGTCTTCGGCGAAGATCTTCTCCCTGTCACTTACAGATTTACTTCGCGTTTTTTTTTTTTTCGAAAAGGGTCCTGAAGCTGGCTCTGTCGTTTTTCTTATGAGGATGATCTTGATGTTTCTCATCTGTTGAAGGATCAACATTATCTGCGAAAGTAGTATTCTTACTTGCAGTTGTACTTCTACTTGCACACCGTCCAGAACGCAACATTAAGACTGAAGCCACGCGCTTTCCTCGACGAGTTTATTCGGAACACATTCTCGTCTTATTTGGGCAACCCTCTCGAGGGTACCAAGGTCGTCAAGCGGTTCTTTTTCTTTTCGCAAGTGTGAAAGAAGGCGAGAAGCAGATCTAGTGCTAGGAGCCTCCGTAACAGGAGCTACCCCGCCACACTGCAAGATGGAGGCTGTGCTTACTTTCACAGCTCGTTGCACCAGAGGGTTGAAGAAGACAATCCCCAGCTTTTCGTATATCTGCTCGCGTCAGGTGGCCGCAGTGGTTGCCGCGTTTGGTCTTTTGATCACCAGCGGTCCCGGTATAGCCGAAGCGAAGCTGGCTCTGAAGGCCACAACGACCTTTGGAAATGATAATCCCAAATTGTCTTTGGTGGCCGGTCGGTCTGCTCCGTCGCCTTCCGAAGCACATACAGTACTAGATGCAGACCAAAGCCGACGTGAAACAGAATGCGAAGCAGGAAAAGAAACTACTAGTGCACGAGCGTCTGCTCCTGCTCTGATCGGAAGCACCAGCTGCCTTGCCTTTGCAGCACAAGAAGCGCAGCGAGACCACACACAGCACCAGCACGTGGCGCCGCAGCTGCTCGGCACCGCCGCATCTTTGGCTCTAGCCCAGGAGCAGCAGCTTTTGCATCATGGTCTACTACCGAATGAAGGTCACAACCACGACGAAGGTTCGTCTTTCCCTTCGGCCTCGTCTCCCGCTGCCCGACGGCACAGCACCTCTGGTTGCCCGGAGCTCTTTTCCATTGCCACGCCACGAGAAGTAGTAGAGGGCTCCAAGCAGGGCACGGAGGAGAGCCGCAGCTGTGCCAGGGACGAAGGAGAAGGGGGCAGAGGCTCGCTTGGAAGATCTGCGCGGGACGAAGTAGATGAAGATGAAAACGAGGAGGAAAAAATGCGAAAACCTCCGAAGAAATTCCTCGCGTCTTCAACTACATCGGACGACCTTCACTCCGACGAGAGTACACCTGAACGCAAGGCCAAAGGTCGTTCCGCTAGCCCCTCGGCAACCTTCAGTTTTGCGGGCGCAGGGCTTGGATTCTTCGGGGCCGGCTCAGAGAAAACAGGAGCCGAGACGACGGCGGCGAGGAGCTCGCCTGAGCAGGAGAATTACCAGCACGGACTTCTGTCGGACTCGACCACGACTATTAGAGGTGTTTCATCCTCGTCGACCTCAACATCTTCTATCGCGATTCACCCGAGTCCCGCGACCATCGGCGCGGGCGCCCTTGAGACGGATGACGTTGAGTTTGGGATGGAGAAACAGACGCTTGAAGATCAGAATGGAGGTGGCAAAAGTACGACGAGTAGAACAAGAAGCTCTGCGTCGTCTACAAGTGGTGCTGTACAACTACATGGGCATCATCAAGGCGGGCTGCTGCGCACTCCTAGAAGTAGGCCTGCAACGCCGTCCACATGTGCATCTTCTACGGTGACAGACTTCTTTGGGCGGTGCAGCCCCCACCTCGCCGCGGACAGTCGTACTAGTGCCGCTCGTTCTTTTTACAGGAGCACCACTTCTTCTTTCGACGTTGACCATCGTGCAGGCAAGAACCACGGCGACCAGCAGGGGGGTGTACGAGCCACTACGTACGGCAGTGGGACACGACTTCGCGCGGACTATCGTGATCAGGAAGCCGCAAGTGGTGCTGGGCCCGACAATGTCCTACAGGCAGAAGAGGACGGAGATGGGAACTTTATCCCGTCCGGGGCGCGGCGATGGGATGGTAGTCGGAAGGGAAGGACTGATAAAAACACCTCGGCCCGAAGAAATTTGCCTTGCAGCTTCGCGGACGAAAAAAACCGGAGGCGCTGTCGTAAGTGGTCGTGCGTTGTCGGCGGCTGTGTGTCCACTGCACTGTATGCAGATTTTTGCAAACTTTCGACTAGTATCGCACCGATGGTGAATAAAATCGCACGAGTTCAGAGCAGCTTCTCCAAATCCACCCAAGGAGAAGCGGCGCAGTTTCTCTTTCTCATGCTGATTATGGTGGGGATAATGAAGAAAAACGTCTGAGTCATGCTGTCTTGTAATTTTTGGATGAACTACAATTACAATTACCAATCATGTATCATGTCAGTGGTGCGATACAACTCATACTCCTTTTTCATAGGATATGCTGATGGCGTGGCTGATCGCCGCTGACTTGTACTGTCGACCGGTCGACGAGCAGAAGACCGCGCAGCAGCCAGAAGTTCCCGCGACGCGAGGTCTCCTCGAAAAGAACGTCGGTCGGATATTGTTCGCCGAGAGCGACCACGGGCCTGGCGCTCATAATCAAAGCGGTAAAAAGTATCCTACTTCGGGACGAGAGGACGAAAACGACCGGCTAGACAGTCTGTTCTGCCGGATTCTAAACAAAGGCCCTCCCAGTGGAATATCCAGGAAAAAACACCCATCCACATCCAATTTGTCATGCAAATAAACACGTAATGAAGTAGAAGTTCTGTGTTTGTCATGCAAAAAATGGCTGGGGAAGGGTTTTTCTCTGTGGATATGGAAATCCATACAACTACGGAGATAAGGAAGGTGGGGATCAGGAAAAAACTGATGGCCATACATCGACCGGCGATGAGGGAGTGTCCGGCGCAGCGGAAGAGCACTTTGGTGACGGCGAAGTGGAAGTAGATGAAGATGAGGACCATCACGACCACGGACCGGCGGGACCAGATGACCGCGACGACGACAGGGATTTTTTGGCATCAGAAGGCAGTACCGAGGAGGACGATGCGGTGGACGCTTTGGCGGCGGAGTGCCCGTGTTTTCGGGCGTATCTCGACCGGCTGCGGAGTAGCAGAGGCAGCGCAATGAGTGGCAGCTCGACAGCAGCAGCGTCCTCGCCTTCTTCAACGTCAATTGATTATGATTCCCCCGCCCAAGAGCAGCAGAACGTGAGCAGTGTCGGGTCAAGTACGGGTATCACCTGGGCGGACTTTGTGGATGCTCAGCTCCGCGAAGGGCTGAACGCTGGTGAGGAAGTCTTGATCTTGAACCAAAGTCAACAGAATGGCCACCATGATCACCATGGCAGAGGAGATCAAACTGAACCTGAGGACTCCTCTATCCACGATGAAAAACACTGTTTTAGTGGACTTAGCTGCTGTTCTCGTTCTGGAGTGACAGAGTCAGAAATTTCAATCTTTTCTGGTGCATGACTGTAGAGGAGGCCTGCCAATGCCATTCCATAGCATGTCTTGATATATAACTAAATAAACATGATTGATTGAAGGATACTAGAATTCAAATTCATGGCTGGCAAGCCCAAGCGACCATCACAGGTGTAAGCATATTGTGTGTTTCGCATTACACTTGCACAGTTGTTTTCTTGCATACCTTCCTCCTCTTTGCCACCTTCCCGGAGCATTTTCCTCGCCTTATCCTTTGCAAAAACGTTGTCGCGATGATTGCTGTCGCGCGTGACAGACTTTTTCTCTCACCGGAGTCGTCTGCGTGACAACTTGCAGTTTTCTCCTTGAAAGTACAGCTTTCCTTACTTTATTTGTTATGCAATAATTTCCATCAATTTTTCCTTTTGCTAGTACGATGAACTTTTGCAATGCATCAGGCCACCAGCTACACTACCACGCGTGGCTCGACAGCGAGTTCGTCCGGTGCTGGAATATGCCCTCAAAATTTTCAACTATCTCCAACATCCATTTTATTGTCATGCAGAACTACATAAAGTAGATTCTGTTTTTGTCATGCAAAAAATGCAGATGGTACTACGAAAATTTCCGGGAATATCTCGAGCCTACCTCCTCGAGGAAAAACCGCACTACAAATACACCGGTGGCGCGTTCTTTTTCGGGCCGCACCAGGTGCTGCGCTTTCTGCAAGCGGACACCAAACCCGAACACTGGCGCGATCAAACGGGAGAACTGGATACGCGAAGGAGCAACGTCGGCGCCTTCTGCCACAGCTATTCCTACAACTTTAATAGTGGAGTTCCAGCTGATGTAGAGAACGCCGGTGAAGATGAGAACTTGGCCTGGCACGACCCAGTCCTGCGCTGGGCGGATGTGCCGTACGCGCAGGCCTTGCTGAACCCGCCCCAGTATCCCTGTCTGATGCGGCTCGGGGGCGCAGGAGCCGGCTTTGCGCAGCACGACCAGCGACATAGCTCTTCCTGCTGCGCTGTAGACGCAGACGCCGCGAATGCTCTGCGAGGGGCCGGCTGCCGCGAAAAGGCCGCTGCTGCAGTAGACCATGTTGTAGCAGAGCAAGGAGATGAGCCCCGCCCTGTTGGTGCTGGTCATCATGATGTTGAAACAGCTGCTGGCGTGTCTGAAGATGAAGTAGCTGCTGCACCCCTCCACGAGCAAACCCGTGCCATGGTGCGAAAGTTTTACTTGCGGCTGTACCAGACGGAAATTGGAAGGGCGAAATACCGCACGGCAGACCAGTACTACGATGCGTATAGTTTTCACGTCGGCGAGGTTCTTTTTCTCTACCTGTCCCCGTCCTCCATCCTGACCGAACACCACGCGTGCTGCCCCTGGTGGCCCCATGTGGAGTGGTTTCCGCTTTCCTGGTACCGGGGATCTGTTTTTATCCTGTGCAAAAGTACTATCGCACTAGTACGAGAAAATCGAAATCGCATGACAAAGCTCCTCAGCCGTGTGAAGAGAAACGGAATTTATACAGTAAAAATACGGATTTTTCAAGATGCTTTTGCAATGCATAACTGCCGCGGAAAAACAAAACGAGCGAAAAACAGCTTGGATTTTCGACGGAAGCAAGTGGACCGATATCGACCACAAAAGTGTGGTTAACGTTAAAGGGTTCGACAGATGATTGTGTGCATGCATGACAAATAGTGCCTTTGCTTGGCACGCATGCTACTTATGCATATGCATATGCTACTTATGCACGTTCCAGTGTAAAAATATAGCTTCATCTCTCTGTTACTAGTTACCACATCACAGATAGTCCCCTTAACGTTGATCATGCCCTGTGATAGCGGAGCCTTGCGTCTCATGGATTGAGGACATTTTGCTTAAGAATCAACAACAAGCAGAAGGTCCTGGCGCCGCTGCAAGCGCTGAAGGGCCTGTAGCGCCGTCTACCCCGTCGATGGAGAAGGAAGTCCACACCTTGGATTGTGCCTGGCTGCTCGCTTTTCAAGAAACTGTATACCCACTAGTCATGCAGTTGTATACGATAGTGCACAACTGCTACTTCCCAGCTTGGTGCTTCTGCTTCCCCTCATTTGCCATGCAAATAACCGACACGACGACGACGCGCTGCACTTACTCCTTGTTCTTTTCGCAGATGATGTAGATGTTAGCATGACAGGTTGCATCGGCAGCTGTAACAAGACGAGAGTGCTCCTTTCAAATGAGGGAAAAAAAGAGATGTTGCTGGAGGAGATAATATAGTTGTGTACCCTTATACTGCACCACTCCACTTCAGCGGCTTCATCGTCGCAGGAGCAGAATTCTCTCGGCTTTATCGGAGCGCTATGCAAAGAAAAAAAATAGTGCTGCAGCTGTTTTTTACTGCGTTGCAGATGCAGGAGGCCAAGCAAAGCAGATAACTTGCTTCTGTCATGACCGAAATATCGCCACTTCGTGCGTGTACTAGTTTTCCACTTCCATCATGTCTCATCGTGTTTATAAATGATATGATTTTTGCGCAGGTCTTTCTCTTACTTTCTGATGTTGGTGAAGTTACAATAAGCAGAATCTGCTTACTTATGCGACTACAGCACTGTTTTTGTTGGATATGCGGAGCCAACGGAAGAGCAACTTCTTGTGGCGAAGAAGCAAATCGAAGTTCGGGCGCAGAGCCCCTTCCCCGAAAAGTGGCAATTTGTAATGCGCGTTTCGCATTACAA
>JACKZZ010011641.1_pt1 | contig 12599 bp, 5 predicted proteins | sample 8027871 | NCBI WGS metagenome assembly JACKZZ01 (sample SAMN15724774, study PRJNA655200) | protist metagenome | isolation source: fluorescence activated cell sorting (FACS) single amplified genomes of... | place: USA: West Boothbay Harbor, Gulf of Maine | collected 2000-07-19
GCTGTGAGTATGCTGTTGGGTTGTTTGGTCAGTTGTGAAGGCACTTCACTACGTGCTCAAGTGTCTCAAGCTATTGAGCTCTCTTCAAAGGATTTGCTCGAAATTGCTCCGCAAATGTATTTATCAACTTGTTCCAACGAACCTCCGAAATATACCAAGGTACAATACATTAGCTTTCAGATTTCTGTACGAGCTAAAATAAGTGTAGAAAGCAACACACTGCAGCGGGGGTACCACGCCATCCAAGAAGATGACAGCATGGACATGGTAAAGCGCTTGGAAATCATGAAACTAGCGATTGACGAGGCAAGTGAGAGTATTGTCATCGACAAAGACCCGACCGTGCTCAAAATATTTTCTGCCCCAGAGTTTTTTTTTCGCGGAAAAGATGGTACGTATGATGCAAAGGAGGCCAAGGAAGCGCTTGCTCCCACTCTTTTCAATATGGCTGACGAAGAGAAATTTGAAGATTGGTTATTTTTCTTCGGTTCTATCGTCGGAAAGCTGAGACAAAACCAAGACAATTATTATAATGTCGGAATAATCGTTCGTGGAAATGGCAAGGAAACATGGGTTCAGCCAAAAGCCTTCATCTCCGACATTGACTTTTTATCAGGAAAAGAGATCCCAATTGCGAACGGGGGTATTTCTATTGAAGAAATACGTAACACTAGAGGACGTTTGAACAGCGAAATAAATTCCCTCAACGCGGAATTTGCAGATAGCCCTTACACAATCGCGAGTGCATTTGAAACTGACGGTATAACTTTTGCCGTGGACATTTGCCTCGACCACGCGTATGGTCTTGCAAAAGAATACCAACAAGGGGTTTGCCCTGTTGCGAATACTCAAGTTGGTTGTGACCCGGGTGTGACATGTACGGATACCGGATCAACAAAAACTTGTCAGTATAAGGGCAAATCTTCATACAACTTGCGTCCACCTTGTCAGCCCATGGTTCAACTGATTGCTTCCGCAGGAATGACCATCCAGCCAGACAGCATCGCAGTCCAAACAAATGGTTATGTGTTTCTCACAGATGGCCTGAACCCTTTGAGAGAAGATGGAAACACGAAGTTCCACTCTGAAGCCAAAAAGAACGCGGCAAACGGGCTCAGCAATGTCAGTAGGCTAGCCTCTGTTGGTTTGTTTGGTGCAGGTTGGTGCAACCTCATCAAGAATCATTTCTACACTGGACTTCCCATCCCTGGTGGAGATTGTGAAGCAGGTGCACGTCCATATCTGGATGTCTATAATGTTGTACCGTTGCCTGCAAGGGCTGCGCGCACCTGAGCAGAGTTTGCCACAAACCGGAGCCGACCGGACAGTTTTTTAGTACAGACATTTAAGTACTGTACTAAAATTTAGTACAAGATTTAAGTACAAAATCACGTGATAGGTTAGGGTTAGGTTAACATAAAGTCCTTGATTTTTTTTTTGTTTGTACTTTTTTGCTGTACTTAAAAAGAAAAAGGATACTTAAAAGTGGGGGGTAGAAAGGAAAACGGGGAACGTTTTATAATCGTATAGGACTTGATGTATAGCAGCCATGAGGTCATGCTGCATCGGTAGTTTTGATTAAGTTATGTTAGTCAAAAGATTGTCGGCTTTGAAAAAGTTATTTTGCTCTTCATCTTGATTTATTTATTTTTCTAAAACATTGATAAAATGAGATTTTGTTCCAGACTTGTGGATGATCTACAGCGGGGAGCGCTCTACTAGGGAGACGCGATCAAAATATCTTTTGATAGGTCTATAGCTTTACGAGACTCGCCGATCTTCTCGTCTGAAAGCTGTCTCAACTATTCTGAGAAGGGACTCTTGCAGGCCTTTGACAATGTCGTCCGGGAGGGGCTTGTCTGGCCTATTAACACTTCCGGGTGAATCCATTGTTGTCCTGGTACCACTACTCCCCATACCAACGTTTATGTCTTTGTATAGGACAGAGGCTAACCTTGTGACGTCAAAGGTTTGGTGGAATGGATCCTGGATGGTGTGCAAATTCTTCAACAGTTGAAGAAAATTTTGGACCATATAAATGCCACATAGGGTATGGTCCGGCTGTTGGGGGCAGGGGATGTACGCAGAATACATCGTGTTTCTTCCGATGGTTTTCTTCAAGACCTTGATAAGGTCAGCCGCCTGGCCCTGAACTTGCATTACATGCGACGGGCCACTTGTACTTGTCGGCATCAGGCTATCGAAGACAACCACCTTTGCATTGTCTGGTAAACCAAACAACCATATCAAAACCCAATGGTTTTGGTTTATATTGGCGGGGAGGACAATGTTGCGGACGCTCTTGGCTTGTTCGCCAACGTCTGTCCAAAAAGGCGAATTGTCTTGACCATTCTCCGGTACAAACTCCGTGCAATACAGCGAAGGAGACCTGGATGATATGCTCGCATTCGACTGAACCTCCCGTATGAGCATGGCCAAAGCGAATGAACCAAGGAAACCTCCCTCTGGTTTGTAAACCATCGGGCACGAAATGTCCTCAATGTAGGACCGCTTAAGCCGCACACACTCAGCACTATCAAAGCGCTTGACGCTTTTGCTGAATTCAGCTGCGTCCCAGTTGCGACGCTGTTGTGTCGCCAACATGAGGACCGAACGAAGTGGCAAAACGTTGCGCCGTTCTACTACCCTTTTTGTTTTTTCTTCGAAAACGTTGAACGGGAACACGTGCAACTTATTCGTGTCCTGTTTACCCCGGGTCTCACCATACGAGGGCGCGACTACGGCAAACCCGTACAGGTGGGTAATAACAACGTCAAACCATTCGACTCGTTGTCCAATGATCAACGTCGTTCCCGATTCTCCATTGGGATTAGCGGCGAACCACCCTTTGCCGGAGCAAGTAGCAAGAAGCGTGCGGTCCACGCGAACTTGAGATTGCACTGTCTCTGTGTTCGCTTTCCGTTTTGCCACTTTTCGAAATTGAAAGGCCCAAGTATTGGCGCCAACGCTGGGCCCTGGGTGAAACCGGGCCTCCACTGACTCGCCTTTGTGGTAATCGACTTGTAGCAATCCTTGCCTGGTCACTTGCTCGAGCCGTGAGCGTTTAGATCGACTGTTGCCGATCGTGTACTCCATTTGAAATGGAGGCGGCTGTACGGACCTGTCCCATTGGAGCAATTCGCTATTGTCGCTCTCTCCTGGGCATATCGTAACAGCCACGATACCAGAGAGGATCGACTGTATTGTTTGTGTCAGTTGTGCCCAATACTTCCTGTTGTATTGACTAGCACTAAATTTAGACTTGGAGTCATGTTGTTTTTCTAGGCCCTTCAGTCGAATCGGTCGATCCGTCATGGAGTACACAAAGCGAATTTCTGTTTCTGGAAGAGCTTCATGCCTTGGTGCACTCGCCATGAAATCTCCGATGGCCCGTTGCGACGGGACCAAAGACAGCTCGCTAAGCTCGAGCACATGCTTACAAGAGGCGTGCTTGACATATCCAACACAAGAACACGCGTACCCTGACGTTTGGTCTCGAAATGTTCTCGAGAATTGGACTAAATTGGCCCAACGTGGCGGCTTGACTACAAGCCTTATGATCCACCGGGCGAGAACAATCACCAGTGCAGACACTTCCAACATCTCCCCATTACCAAAGATGTCTTGGGCAAATTTTAAGACACTTTTATCGGTGTCCTTTGCCATTTTACGCTCCCATGTAAGGAGAATCGAAGAAAGCGGAACTTTCTCTTCGCCAAAGTAAAATGGGGGCTCCCTTTTTTGGGCGTACTCCCTTAGACCCAACACGTCGTACGGGAAGTGGTTTGAAGTCCCTTTGCTTTCGGTCCCAACGTATACGCCTTGGATTACTTGGAACACGAGTTTCGAAGAAAAGAACGATTTGTAAAAACGTTCCTGCTCGAAGAAGGTGTTCGGCAAGCCTGTCAAATAGACACCGATGAACTCGGGGTGAGTATGGTATATTCTTGTTTTCGCACCTTGTCGATAACGCCTCACAAATTCCCTCGCCTCCTTCCGAAGCGTCTCTTGGGTTTTGTCGTGGATGGCAGCGTCCAAGCAAGTCCACGGACGTCTATCCTTTGAATCGAGGCTTTTCTCGCTGTGGAACTCAGCGAAATTTTCCAACGCATTAATGGCACCCTCTGCTCTGCCTGTACGATCCACTAATGGGGCGTTGGACGCAAAGTTTTTTGACAGGTGTTGTCTGAAACTTTTAATCCCGGACTCCACAATATTGGTATCACGAGGGACGCCAGGCGGTCTTATGGAGCTCATCCAAAAGGCTCGGTTGGATTTTGGCCCGTATTGCTCCAAGAACTTTGTCAAAGCCTTGGACATAGAATGGTCCTTATTCGCGATTTTGAGTTTGTTCGCGATTAACTTCATCCAGGAGAACACCTTTAACGATGTACTCAACGAGCAAGCTTGTGCCGCCAACTCAAACATTGCAACCATTAATTCGGTTTGACTTTTCGAATGTCCATAGTCATCGGACTTTTCGATGCTGCGTTTGATGTGCACTTGGCAATCAAACCTCAATAACATGTCCTTCATTCCTTGGTTAGAGTCGTTGATCACATGCTTGTGAAACAGTTGGCGATCGATTGTGCGCAGCCAATACAGAGAACACGTTTGATCCCCTTGAGGAATTGGGTGCCGGTTGCTCGATATCATTGGGGCAAACGGAAACCACTGCTGCTCAAGCTCAATTAGTGCCTCGCTCACGCCCCTGCCAATGGAAAGATCACCATCACAAAGAATGCCCTCAAAACAGCGGACACTTTTCAACTTGCGCGCAGCCGTGTGTTCAAACGTGACATTGAAAATATTTAGCACCTCGAGTGCGAAATTCAAAAGCTTGCGGGTTAAAACGCGATAGCTCCAGATACTTTCTTGGCTACAAAAAGCATGCCCAATCAAGTGCCCGTGATGAGCCCCGTCTGTCGTGTACAACGGCATATAATTTAGCCCACTATGTATGCCATGGGCTTGGTCTGCAGCAAAGACCGCCATCGGTTGCCCAGGAGCGTTCACAGCCCTGTAAACGTTTAGAAGGCAAGCGATTGTTGTATCCACATACACGATTTGGCTATTCTCTGTATAGACCGCGCATACATGCAGTCTCATCAATTGAAGGACTTCTGTGATCAGCGTACCTAGATTTTTTTTTTTTGTGAACCTGTGCGGGCACAAGAGGATATCCTCGATATTAACGCTTTCCGCGTTATTTACGTTGCGCGTAGTAAACCGGGACATCCAATCGGCGAGTTTTTTAAACACAGACTGGTTGTCATTTTTGACGACCCATTCTTCAACGTCGGCAAGGCTTGCCATGATCGTGCCTTCAGTGCGTGACTTACGACAATTTGTTATAAAGTTTTTCAGCTCCTGAATCTCTTCCTCGGAGAAGACAATATCAGAGAACTCTTTCCTTAATACAGGTATCACAGCCATCCAGGATTTTGTTTCGGCTAGTTTTTTTGCCCTACCCTTGACGTTGTCCATCATGTCTAACCGCTTGTCCAGTATCTCGCGGCTTTCATGATCGCTTGAATTGTGTCCACGCGGGTCGTCATGTAGCAATTTCGTCCGAGAGCAATATTTCGGGTTATAAGCACAGCCCGGGTAATTTGTGAGGCACTTGAAAAAGATAGAGTGACCTTGGCGCTTACGTGGTGCTAGCAGTGCACCATGAAGACTTTCCAAGTACTCTTTTGCTTTGTCCTCCGAATCGAACAGTAATGGGGAACGTGAATCCCCATCCTTGACAATCTCTCGCAAGATGCCATATCCTCTGCCACTGCGTTTCTGTTCGTGGGCGTCTGAATTATGCTTAGTTACACTAGCATACAGGCAATCATTGCGCAAATCGTACTTTGCCTTGTACTTACACCCATGAACGTTGCATTCAAAAAATCTTACGTCATTTTGTAATTGACGGTTATGCAGATATTCATTATCCACATCGAGTCCAATCAAGTAGCTCAAAGCCGCCGCGGCATCGCCGCCAAACTTTGTTTCGTCTACTTGATTGTAAACCACCCCTGGGCCTCTATTCCTGAGTTGGAAACCTGTCCGGGCCGACTGGTATATAACTTCTGGTTCTGGGGTAGAAACAGAAGTACCCTTCTGCGATTCGCCGGTGCATTGCTGATGTGCAACAGAGGGCGGTTCCGGTGTAGGTGTGGTATCACCAGGTGCATGAGTTAGATCACGCGAGATTTGACCTTCTTCGCTAAGACGTTCCTCTCGTGACTTGAGTAGGCAGCACGGCTGATCGCCTCGGGTTTCGAGTATTTTCATCGCTACCTGGTTCTCATCCGGCGCGAGATTACTGTGGGTTCCACTGTGGGCCGATTGGGTCCCAGCCATGGTTGGGGGAGGTGCTCGGTGCCCAGGACTTGGGGTTGCCACGTCTAAAACGAGTTGACGGATTTCTGCCACAAGGCCTTTATTCGCTGCTTGTCCCACTGCTTGTCCCAGTGCTAGCGCTAACGGTGTCTGTGACAGTAAGCTGTTATTGGTAGACAGCTGTGTACCGTGCATTGTAGATTCCCCAACATTAGGCTCGTCAATCCTACGCTTCTTTGCAGGAGGACCGTCACTTTGCTGCCTGTCCTCCACGGAGACCTTGAACTCATCCCTTAGTGACTGTACTTTAAGTTCCAAGTCACGTTTAATGTCATCGACATGAGCTTTAAGCTCGTTGTCCCGATGATCAAACTTTTGGTTGAGGGCCTCCACCTGCTGTGCAAAAGCTTGGCTACGCTCCTCTATTTGTGAAATCTTTACCAGCATCGCTTGGTTAAACTCCTGCATTTCTGCAGACCTCGCTTGGTTACGCTCCTCCATCTTGGCCAACATATTGGTCAATACTTCAAAGCTTCCAACTTGATTTCCTTGTGCACCTTTGCTGCTCACTCCAGGGGTATGCTTTACTTCAAGTCCCACAGCCATGTAGTCAGTTGGTTTTGCACCAGGTTCACCGCTATTGTAATCACGGCTCGCTCCATCAACAAGGCGCACAGCATTGGCATAAGTGGTTTTGCCCCCAGTTGTACAAGTCATGGACATGGGTTTATCGTTTCCGCAGCTCCTCTCCTCTTTTGCAGGACGCTCAGCCACCTTGTGTACCAACAAGTCACCACCAGAACCGGCTACAGAAAGCCCTCCCTTAAGCGACGCTTTGCTTTGCAGGTGCATTTGCTCTACACCAGTTGGTGCAGTCGCTTTGCTTCGCAATTGCATGGTGCTTTGCGTGCGTACAGACGCTTTCTTCGGGTTGAGTTTCTTACTGCCCCCTTTCAAGTTTGCACCAGAACCGGCTACAGAAAGCCCTCCCTTAAGCGACGCTTTGCTTTGCGTGCGTACAGACGCTTTCTTCGGGTTGAGTTTCTTATTACTCCCCCCTCTCAAGTTGCTTCGCAAATGCATTTGCGATTTCGATTGCGTTTGCGACTGCAATTGCGATTTCGAGTGCATTTGCGACTGCATTTGCGATACGCCTTGCAAGTTGCGTTGTGAACGCGAACGCGTAACACGCGTAACATCCTCTTTTGTGGTCATTTAATAAACTTTTTCGATTTCTCTCACTCTCTCTCTCTCTCTCTCTCTCTACCCCCCCCAAAAAAAAAATCTATGACTAAATATGTCGGCTTTTAATTAGTTTTGATGGTTTAGGACTAAATATGTCGGCTCTTAATTAGTACTAGAAATTGTCAATTTAGTACTAGAAATTGTCTGTACTTAAAAACCGCCCCGGAGCCGACCTACTTATTGTCCCATAACTAATCGGATGCTAATACATGCCCAGCAGTGCTGTGTGTGTGATTTCAAGTTTTATGTGTACGTACACGTAGTACGTACCATACCTCTGCCGACCGGCACCGGATCGAGGGATCGAGGGATACATATGGCACACTGGTGAATTGGCACAGGTCTCCTCCTCTTCACCCCTCTTGCTGGAGGGACTCCTTGAAAAGACGAAGAGATCAATCAACAAAAATTTTGGGCCCCTTGTTTTCGAAGAGAGTCAAAAATCATCAAGGTTTTGAAAGAATAAAGAAAAAAAAAAAAGAGACAAGAAACTTTTTAATAATGGAAGAATCTTTAAAAAAGAATGTGGATAGTGCTAGAGAGAAAGTAGAAAGTGCGGTGACATCTGCTGTAATTAATCATTTAACTGATTCTATTCAGGAAACGAATCCTTTTAGCGCAGCTTTTGAAAATTCTTCTGACGAATCTTTTGTAATTAATCCTTCGCCGTATCAACTTGGTTCAATCTATGGAGAAGATTCGTTAAGCCTTTTAGAGAATGAGTATACAACTTCTGATCCAGGACCATCAAACAGTAAAAATCAAAGTAGCCCCAAGGCCCAAGGTGGCCCCCTATACCGTGGAGAACCGGATATTGTAATCGGTAAAACTGAAGCTCAAGCGAAGCAGGGTCTTTTGAGTTATTTGTGCGGAGCAATTCTTTGTGTTTCAGAGCACCGCGTGTTCCAAAAGTTGGGGGTAGCAGGTAAGAGCAATTTGAAAGGCACTGATTTATGGCTGGCAAAACAAGCGTTCATCATTCACTGGATCGATATTACTGCTTTAGTGCTCAACGTTGTTGTGTTTTCGTCGTTTATTTTAGGGAGTGCACCTGAGGCGGGATTAAACCGGGATCAGATTGCATCGTTTGGATCGTGGGCATGGTCTTTATGTTTTCTAATCCTTGGTTCTTACGGTTCGTGGTACGTTTGGCTGAAACCTCTCGCGGAAGGGCTTGAACCAGATGCAAAGTTCACTCCACTTTCGTCATTCCTTAATATAGCACGAAACAAACATTCTTCCCAATCCCCAGGGGTAGTCTTCTGCTTCATCATCTCGATCGATTTTGCTCACCAAAAAATAAAAAATAGCCGTTTAACTTATGAGCCGACATTTGTATACACAAGTCTTGTAAAAGAAATCTAATCATAGTAAATAAAAAACCGGTGTGAAATCAACACTTCATCGTTCTCCTCGTGCTTCCCCTCCCGGGGGGCCGACTGCTTGAGTCGGGGCTCTTTTTACCTGCCAACTACCTAGATACCATACCCAGATCTGATTTCTTTCAAGATGTATATCGTGATCCATGATGGCCTGGTGATCATGTGCATCATTCCTGAACAAGGTTTGGACAGTTTTGACACCACTGGTACACGGTTAGGTTTGGTTGAGGTTTGGTTGGTATTAGTACCACGAAAACCTGAGGATCTTGTAAACCAACGACTAAATGTACGTGTTGATGTAACGTTTCCCGGGTTTCAAGCACAATCTGTCTGGCTGGACATCCTTTAGCCATGTGTATACTGGTTGGTACTACAAGTACCAGGCACCTAAACTAGCTAGTAGGTTTCCTCCTTTCTCCTTTCTGGTACGGTACCAATACTAACCTAAACTAGCTAGTAGGTTCCTCCTCCTTTCTCAGGTGATGAAGGAACAAAGAAGGAAAAGAAAAAAAAAGAAAAGAATTCAAAAATTGAAGAACTCCCTTTTTTAGGTTTGTTTCTATTTGAAGGATCAAAGTAAGGAAGGTATAAAAGTGCTCAACATTCTTCAGCACTGTATTACACCTCAGGTACTCTAACCTAAGGGTACTTTTTTTTTTTCTTCATCTCTAATTAAAAACAAATGTTCCGTCGAGTGAGTCGTGTGGGTCTTGGAATATGTGGAGGTATTGGAGGAGTTTTACTTGTTTCTGACAAGGACTTTCGCGATACAGCGAAAGAATTGTATCAAGATGGGTCGTTTTCTGGGTTGATGCGCTTCGGACGAACTATTGGCAACGTTGCCATCACTGCTGTTGACTATAAAATGACATTGTACAATCACGACAAAAAAAGAAATCGAGGACCATACAAAACTGCCCTGCAAGAAGTAAACTTGAGGACAGCCGAAAGGCTGTACAAGGTTTGCCATGCAAACGGTGGTTTGTATACAAAATTTGGACAAGGCATCGCAAATATGAACAATGTTCTTCCCAAAGAGTTTACGAAAATTTTGGCCCAGCTGCAAGATAAAGCAAGAGAATTGAGTTTCGACTCGGCAAGAGAAGCAGTACAGAAAGAGCTTGGAGACCAATTGTTCGACGATGTATTTTCTTCGTTTGATTCCAAGCCTGTTGGTGCTGCCTCGCTGGCACAAGTCCACAGGGCCACTTTGAAGAGCACGGGCGAAGAAGTTGCAGTAAAGGTGCAGTATCCCTGGCTGGAATCGCAAACCCGGGGAGATTTAGCTACACTTCGTCTGATTACTCGCGTGATAGGGTTTCTATTTCCAGAATTTAGTTATACATGGCTGACTCCCGAGTTTGAAAACAATATGACGTTAGAACTAGATTTTATACAGGAAGGGCGAAATGCAGAGCGCCTCTCGCGCATGCTACAGTACAGGAGTGATGTTTACGTACCCAAGATAAAATGGGGTCTTTCAACGAAGCGCATGTTGCTCATGGAGTTTGTGCACGGTTGCAAGGTCACCGACGTAGAGTGGATGTCAGATAAAGGCATCCACCCTTTAGATGTAGCCGCGACTGTTTCTTCGGTTTTTGGAGATATGATTCACGTGCATGGGTTTATCCATGTGGACCCACACGGCTCGAACCTATTTATCCGCGAACCCCCCGAAACGACATGGTGGACTTCATCATGGAAAGTGTTTTCTTTCATGGCTCTTTCAGCAGTACCCATGGCAGTATTGACCAGTACGCTTGCCGTGCCTGGTTCGACCATTGGCTTGATAGGTGCATCAGGCGCTTTAGGCCTAACTGCTGTGGGACAATTTGCTTCGTTTTTGGGTGGAATAGGGAAAAGCGCCCGTGAAACATCAGCTAGCCGAGGGAATCCGTACCAACTTGTGGTTCTTGATCACGGCATGTATCGAAGGTTTTCCTTGGAGTTTAGAAAAAGTTACAGCGAGCTGTGGCGCTCGCTTCTGTTGCGAGACACGCTCGGGGTCCGGGCTGCGGCCCTGAAACTCGGTATAAACGAACCGGAAGCTGATGTTTTGTCTTTGATTTTGATGTATCGCCCACCCGACAGCACGGGGGTCACCGGTTCGCGTATGAGCAAGGAGGAGCGCCAGGAATTAACGGAGAGATTCAAAGATACTACTGCAGCGGACGTAAACGATTTCCTGAACCGACTGCCGAGGGATCTTTTGTTTTGTTTACGTTGTACGAACATTGTGCGATCGATCAATCTTACTCTTGGCGGCACAAGCCGGGAGCGTTTCAAAATCATGGGCGAGTGTGCAGTTAGGGGGATCCTTCTACAGGACCCTTCAGAAGAAGAATATGAACATGCCGTCCTTGATCAAGAGTCGGAAGTTCCTTTGTTCGGTCCTTACGTTGTTAATCTTCCCGTCGCGTCTGAATTAAATACAGAGTCTCATTCTGTTTCGTGGCTTGAATCTGTTGAAATTTGGCGGTTGAAGACATATCTTTATTTGATCGATAGGTCCTGGGCCGTTTTGGCTGCACTAGTTCGATAATTTTGATGAAAAGTATAAAATATGTAAGTGGTTTTTGAGTAAATTTATGATCCATGTGCTTGCAAGATTGTCCAGCACCGATCACACTCGCGAACAGTTTCAAGCAATAACGTCAGCCAGCTCTCGCTTATGCCTTGCTGAGCTGATTTTGTTTCACTGTGCTGCTCCGGATTAGCATCGCTTTGCTTGTCTTTTTTGCCTTGTAAAGTCACTTCGCGTTGAGACGCACACGTACTGACACCCAAATTTGCTAATGCATTTTCCATGTTCTTGTTCATCTTCTCAATTTCAACAGTCATTTCCGCTTTCAATTTGTCGCTATAATTTCGTTTTTCTAAAAGTGATGTTCGTAAATCGCCATTGTACTTTCGCATATCACCTAGTTGCTGGCTCAAATGAGACTTTGATTCATTTGCACTTTCCATATCACGATGTAGTTTTCCTAATGCTTTATGTAGGTTTTCCACTTCAGAACTTTTTTTTCGTAGTTTCGTATGTAATAAAGTGATTTCGCGTTTTGCATTCTCTGCATCTCGTCGCTCAACTTCCGCTATAGTCGCAAGCTGCTCCATTCGACGCCCGTGTTCTGTAAGTCCCCAACTCACCTGCTGAATGGCATCCATATCTTTTGGAAGGGTTACCGCTGGTACGCCTATTTCGTCATTGGTCTGAGAGGACATTAATTGTTCTCCGTTCAGTTGCACTTTCGAACCATCATTTATAGGATATGTTTCCCCAAGGTATGGTCGTTTCTTCTGTTCCTTTCCATCAAATGGTCTTTTGTTGGGTTCTTGATTGGAACTACCCGGAGTTTTCGCCAATGCGACCTGCATGCTAGTATTCGTCACACTAATAGTACCTTTTTGTGGTTTATATGTACGATCGCCAAATATTTTAAAAGATTTCATTTTTTTTTCACTCACATGTACTTTATCTTGTTGAATAAAACAAAAGTGAAACGTTCTTTAAAAGCCTAATTTTACCGACCTGTATTTCTTCTAAATTTTCGATAATTTAAGTCGGAGCAATAAGCTTATAAATACGTATCTGTGTACACAATAATTAAGAGCAAAACAAAATACATAAGTAACCTAACC
>JACKZZ010001570.1_pt1 | contig 12593 bp, 5 predicted proteins | sample 8027871 | NCBI WGS metagenome assembly JACKZZ01 (sample SAMN15724774, study PRJNA655200) | protist metagenome | isolation source: fluorescence activated cell sorting (FACS) single amplified genomes of... | place: USA: West Boothbay Harbor, Gulf of Maine | collected 2000-07-19
TGTATAGTGTTATTTTACTAATTTCGTCTCAACTCCTTCTTTACGCTGTCCACACTGCGGTCCACACAGTTGTCCTGTCACACACGAAATCTTAAAAATGTTTTTTCTTAGTCCTGTTAGTATGGAAATACCATTAGATACAAACCCTAAGAGCCGCACAATTATTAAAATAATCTATCTACATAGAACTATAAAAATAATAACATATATCATTATCATACAAGAACACACTTAGATATATACACAAAGAATATATTCTTTAAAGAAAAAAATAACCGTTTTAATATTAAATATATACAAATAACAAAAAAAAAATCTATTGTTTATAATCATGTCTGCAATCTTTGTTGGAAACTTACCATGGACCACTACGTCTGAAGATTTACAAGCAAAATACGGACCATTCAACTGTCAATCTGCTGAAGTTGTTATTGGTAAAAATGGCCGTTCCCGTGGTTACGGTATTGTTACTTTCGGTAGTGAAGGTGATGCAAACAGTGCAATCGAAAACACCAACGGTAATGATATGGGTGGACGGGAAATTGTTGTACGTGTGGATCGTGGTAAAACTGAACCAACCAACAACAACAACAATGAAGACTACAACTTCACTGGTACTTCCCTTTATGTTAGTAATTTACCATGGGCAACCACTGGCGAAGACCTTGCACAATTGTTCCAGGGTGCAGTTAGCGCTATGGTTCAAATGGACAAAAAAGGACGTTCCCGTGGTTGGGGTACCGTAAAATTTGGTGCCGCAGACGATGCAACCAACGCAATGAACAACTTGAACGGCACACAAATTGAAGGACGTGCTATCTCCATCCGTGTTGACAGACGTGCATAAGTTTGCACAAAAAACTTGTATATGCGATACACCAACGGGTGACAAAGTATTTTAATTTCGTTCATCAAATATTATTATTATTAATATTAATATATATTATATGTTCATATCAGAAATAATTTCTAATATTTTATTATTAAGTTAATATCAAGTTTAATATTATGTAAAATAAAAAAAAAAAGAAAGAAAAAAAAATTTATTAATCGGCTTACAAAATAATATATAATATACAAATTACAAAAAAGAAGAAAATTGAGTGTAATATTGATAATTGGTTTTTGTTTTCACTCTGAATATAGATATACAACATGTGTAAATATGTGTATATTTTTTAATATATAATTATATATATATATATATATATATATATGATATATATATATATATATATATATATATATGCATATATGTAATAAGCAATTATAATAATAAACGAAATGAAAATTAAGTTGCACATTGTGATGTGCGTATAAACATGTTTGTGTTTGTAATTGTGTGTATTTAATATATTTATATATATTACAATATCATACATTTACATGCACAAAAAAAAAATAAAAAATGAGGAAGAATTGATGAAGAAGAAGAAGAAAAAGAAGAAAAAAAAGAATTAATACTTATAAGATAAGCCGAGTATTAATCATGAAAGTTTGCAACGTTTGTTGTCCAAAACTAGATTTTAAGACATTGGGAGGCATATACGACAAGACTGTGTTCATTTATGTAATGTTTTGCTTCGTTGTGTGATTTAAAGATGTTTTATTGTGACTTATAAAAGAATCTGTGGTTTTATAAAGAAGAGTTTTTTTAGGTTGTAGTTTTTTTAAGAATCAAAAAAGAACAACACAAACTATGTTAAAAATTTAACTATATTTAAATTACGTTTTAAATAAAAAATTATACGCGTGTTTGTATTATATGTTGTACGCACACAGACACTAAATAATAAAAACCATAATATCATACGAAGCGTATGATAGCTCTTGAAAAACTTTATGCAAAATAATATTTTTTGTTTTTTTCCCTTCATTTTTCTCCCTTGAACCAATTTCTTTTCTTTTTACAATAACTGCTCAGTACATTGTAAGTCTTTCCCCTCCTCATCGTCGTCAATATCGTCTCCTTCTTCCTCCCCTTCCTCTACTTTTTCCATCTTATCTAAATCCTTATAACCTCCATCATTTGTTGAACTAAAATCATTATCATCAACGTCTTCAGCAGAATCATAAATGTCTTCATCATCCTCATCCATTAAATTACTAAAACTTCGGCTCATATCACCAGCTACACTTTTATTAATAACATATATTTTTTCCAAGTCAACAAATACACAGGCACATGAAGCACCGTTACCTTGACCATGGTTTTTACTAGTCGAAAATATAGTCATAACCTGCGCATGCTTACAAAGTTTCACACCTCCCTGTGTTGCTTCATGTGCTCTAAAAATCATCGACAATCCAGTTTCTTTTAAAAAGGTTTCCACGGCTTTCGTGCCATATACTAACGAATATTCCCCACGCCTTCCAGTCATAAATTCTAAATCATTTCCTTGTAATTGCCGTTCTTGATCATCAGTGGCTGGATCTGCCCATAATAAATTAAATGCTAATCTTTGATAATATTTCTGAAGTTTCTTACTATGCAATAATGAGCTTTGATTGTTGTTATTGTCATCATTTTTGTTATTATTATAATCATTATTACTGGAGCTGCTGCCACTACTCTCCATAAAATTATTAACTTTTGTATCAACAGTTGTAATAGCCGTCGTAGTTTTATTGTTATTATTATCATCAAAATTATTATCTGCTGCTGTGTTAAACATTTCTAAATCTTTTAATTCTTCTGGATCTTGTTCATCTTCAGAATCATAAGAACTATTTTCATTCAAATCATCATCTTCGGAATCATAATTATACGTTCCAGGCGATACCACATTAATTGGACATGGGATTTCATTGATTTGAGCGATACGATTTGTAATGCCTCTTTTAGACAATGCTTCTTCCGGCTTTGGTATACCACCATGAACACAGAAAATTTCATTATCAATTGTTGCACCAAATGGCATATGTTCAAAAGTCTTATTTATTTCAAGACATAACCTTCTACCATTGTTTACTCCAAATAATTTCACGCATTGCCATAAAAACGATCTTTGTTTATATGCCTGTATCCAAGTATTAATTTCTTGGGTCTCATGATTTCCTCTCAACAAATGAATTTTTTTTGGATATTTTACTTTACGTGCAAATAAGTAACATATCACTTCGACACTTTGCAATCCACGATCAACATAATCCCCCATAAACAATGCACCGCCACCCATTAAATTTAAACCAAGAGGCCACAATGTATTACTAAAGAAGCGCAAATCGTTTAAATTACCATGTATATCGCCCAATACATACAGCGGAGATTGTAATTCCAATACCCTTTTTTCTCTTTTAAAAATGGCATTACAACAATGACAAATTTTAATAAAATCATCAACAAAAGTAGGACTTCGGAAAAAGTCAATACAATCCCACGGATTATTTCCTTTTGTAGTTTGGATAATATGTTTCACAAGCCTATTAGTATTTGATGGTTTTCTTCGATTGAAAATTGCTTGCTGGTTCAATATATCGGCGGTTGATGTAGACGCTAACCTTCGCAAATTTGTAGTACCAACAATTTTATTGTTTTCATTGGATACTGAAAAAACTGAATTTACAACACGTTTTTTAGAAGGGCGTCGGCGATATTGTGACTCTTTTTGTTCTTTTTGTTGTTGTTTTCGCCTTTCTTCCTTTTCTTTCAATGTAATAAATGGTGATCCACCAGGTGTCAATGCATCCGCAGAAAAGTTGTTTTCTTCGATAATTACTTCTGATAATGTACGTTTTAAACCTCGACCATGACGACGGTTCATATTTTTTAAAACTTCTTTTTTATTGTTATTATCTGAATTATTATTTGAGTTACTATTATTATTATTATTATTATTATTATTATTATTATTAATGGTATATTCAGTTGGATTATTCAACATATTATTATAAAGCTTTTTTTTCTATATTAAAATTCTATCTATTATTATTACTATTATGAATAATATTTATGAATAAGGATAGGTGGATGGATGGATTGATGAATGAAAGCTATGGTGGTAATGTATGTGTAATGATATCCATTTGCATTTGTTTGAGTATTATTGTTTTAAATATGATTTTTTTTATTTATTATTATTAGAATTATCCTGTAAAAAAAATACTGTGTTTTTTAGAATACTATTGTAAGTAAATAGCACTATTAATAGTCGACTACAGCACTACAGTACAGTATTGTAGTATTGTGTATATTGTACATTCATGATGCTTCTTCTACTAATTTATTTAAATTTCTTATCTTTTTTTAGGTTTTGGTTTATTTTTTTGAATTTTTTAGAACTATTTGTTGGCTACTGATGGTCGTCTACTATATAGCTACTATTACAGTACTATTATTTATACTATTATTTATAATAATCTACTAATAATAATAATAATTATAATAATCTTTTTTTAAAAAAGACTATATACAAAACACATACAGACGACATTCGATTACATCATTCAATACACAAAATAAAAAAAACAAAAAAACAAAGAAAAACATCTCCTTCCTCTCTAATAATAAAATTATACGAACAATCAATCATCCATAAGCAATATGAAATCGATGAAAACAAAACAATATAAACGACATGAGGAGGAGGATACCTCTCTTGATAATATAATAAATGATAAAAATAAAACTCCAAATGTACGTAATATAAAAGACGTGGGTGAAGGTTTAACAAATGTTTTATCAGGAGCACTTACTACAGAAAAGGCATTGTTACAAGAAGCAATAAAATACGAACAAAAAATAAGATATAAATTTGCAACGGAATTGAATAAAAAAATGGAAATTACACAAGATATTGAACATTCATTGAAACCTACATGTTCACTTAGTTTATTTATACGTATCTTTATTTATCATTTATTTTTTCCATTAACAATACCAATTGTTATATGTTTTGAAGGCTTGCACCTTGCAACTGCAATGCAATTTTTACTGTGCCTGGCGCCAATAACGTGTTTTAAGCAAATCTTCAGGGGTAATTTCACTTTGTTGATTTCTCAATATTTTGTTGCACCATTATCTACAGTAATACTAGTTTTTTACGTTACATTATTATTTCATTTTAACAGATTTCCTTGCTTGTCTATCACCAACGTGAATATTATGGCTGCACTTGGTTATCACATTTTGCGTATACTTATGATTAGTATCAAATATGCAATGGCACCAAATCATGAGGTAGCTGCTGTCTTGAAAAAGCCATTTCATACTACTGCAAAAATGTGGAGTAACTGGCACTTAGGCGCATTTATTGGTACCGATATTAATGGTTTTAGGCATCATATTCACAAAATTTGTCTAAGGCATGGTATTGATTCACCATTACATGAAAATAAAAGATTTGGTAGACAAGGATTTAATTTTACGTTTGAATGTTCATTAGACAAAGACAACCAACATTTGTTTAAAAAGAATAGTGCATTGTATACATTTTTTATCAAAAGAAACAAGGAAGGCCAGCGTATATTACCTCTATCTACTTTACCCTTAGAAGAGAGAAAGAAGTTACCTGTTGAAATGGTTAAAATCATACAACAATATTATTGTATGGTAACGAAACTGAATGAACATGATGAACAAGATTACAATGAATTTATTAATTATTTTTCAATTGAAATTTTGTCAAAAAGTAAAAATAATGGTATAAAAAACATTGAAGACTCGATCGTTCATCTACGTGTCGATGTAAGAGAAATATTGGTTCGTGCTGTAAATAAAAACACATATAGATTGAAACATAGTTCTACAATACTTTGGTGCGTTGCAATTGTTCAAAGTTTAATTCCATGGGTAGTAGCCATTGGTACGAATCCAAATGGCTTTGGTGATTATAACGCAGCAAAAATCGGTCGGGAAGCATATCAAAATTTCATGACAAAACGTAACGCAAATGGAAATTCAACGTCATCATCCTACGCTTCAATAGCAAATTATGATTGTGCACGATTCAATAGTAGTAGCTTTCCTGTTATTGAAGGCGTGAAATATGCGATTGCCGGTGAAGACCCTTTTTGGCAAGGTGCAACTGTTTTTATGACCATATCTAGTACCTTTATACACTTGTTTTATGCCTATGTTATATACACCTGGTTAACTATTGCCATTGCAGACTATAAACGACGCCACGACACTATGAAGTTGCTAGACGATTTTATTAAAAAAAGATATTTTTATGAAGGGGAATATATCACTGCCAATGAGAATAATGACAATGGCATTGAAAAGATGGAAGGTAACGATGATGAAGGAAGGACCAAAAGCCAAAATTTTGATATGATAACAACAGGAAATGATGCTTTTGCTGATGGTGTCATTGCTGTGGAGGAAGATGATACAAAATCGTTACACGAAAAATTTACTGATATCGTTACTAGCAAAGTAAATGTGAAATATACTAAACCACTTTTACTATTAGATTCACCGGAAAATATATATAACTTTTGTAAAGCACGAAAAATTTTAAAAGAGGTAGGAATGATGTATCATGTTAGAATGCAAGCACTTGCATTTTTTCTACTAGTAGGTTTCTTCGTTTGTATGATTGGCATGGTATACGCAGGCATAATTTTAAATTTTGGAATCAGTGCTGTATTAAAAGCAACTGCAACATTGTTGTTTCTGTTTGGTATAGGAGGTGTTTTGGAAATGGTGCGTCAAGGTGGTAATGCAAATTATGAAATTTCTCGTTGCTTAACTCATATCGATGATCAATGCATTAACTTGTTTGAAAAGAAAGAAAAGGCTGGTGAGTTGCACTTGGAGCGGACAGAAGCAACGGCATTTGCCATTGGTGCATGTAGAGATGAATTGAGAGTGGAGTGGCAACGACATCCAATGCGAATATTCTTTTTACCAGCCGGTGCAATTGTGTATAGAGTGATTTTTACGTTGATAATTTTATTTATAGGTTTTATTGCGAGAGATTATATTGTCAACCATAGATAAAAATAATATATCATATTTATGAACGCAGGGAAGGATAGAAACCTACTCATGCTTGTAGAGTATTAGTTTGCAATTGTGCATTAGAGCTTTACTATAGTAGGATAGAATATTATTCTTGAGATTGAGTATTTGAGCATATTACTTAGCTCGGGAAGTACCGAGAAGTAAAAAATTTTATATTTCAAGAGAGACGTAAACTTAGATTTTAACAATCTTATATATATTCAAAACATAATTTTAAATATTTATAAAAAATATTTATATAATATTCGTACGGTATAAAATATGATATTAATATTTATATATAAAAATTTAAAATTTTACAGTAACTCCATCACCATTATAATTAATTGTTTTGTCTGCTTTCATTTCAACATCCAAGCCAGTGCCATGCCCTACTTTTACTATGATAAAATTAAAAGTACGTTTCAATATCATACCTTTGAATCCACCACCATTACGTTTGCCAATAGTCAATGTTGAGCTACTATCATCCCAATTAAAGTCAATACGGGTGTATTGATTTTTAACATATGTAGATGCCGTCTCGCCGTCATCCTCATACAGCGTAAATTGGCCATTTGCTCCTTGATATATACGAAATTCTATTGGATCTTGTTGTTTTTCTGTTACATGCTGCAAATCAGGACCCAAAGGTAATATAGTACCCGCTCTTATAAACAACGCCATTTCATTTATTGGTAAATTTGTTACTGTAACTGTTGTTCCACTTTCATATTGTTGACCACTGAAAAAATTAAAATATTTATTTCCCTCATTATTTGGTAAATACACTTCACGTGATTGTGATTCTGTATATATTGGTGCAACTATTATTGAATGGCCAAATACGAATTGGTCATTTATTTGATATACTTTTTCATCATCTGGAAATTCTAGTGCCATGGCACGTTGCATTGTATAGTCAAAATTCAGTACCTCAAAGAATCCACTATAAATATATGATAATAGACGATATCGTATGCGAATAGCAGTATTCACAATTGTCTTTTGCACATCTTGGCCATAATTCCATAATTCAGTATTGCTGCCGCCACCGTGTACCCTAAATATTGGCGTAAAACAACCAAATTGAAACCACCGTATTAGCAACGTATGGTATCCAGGGTCCGTATATTGATTTTTTGGACGGAAAAATCCTCCAATATCTTCACTCCAATATGCATGTCCGCTCATTTGATAATTTAGGCTTGCGCTGATTTGCCTGCGCATACTGTCCCATTTCCCACTGATATCGCCACTCCATAGAGCTGCGCCAGTCCTTTGCTGTCCAGCGAATGATGATCGAGTTAATGAAAATACCCGACGTCCTTGTTCATTTGAAAAATCGCGTCTAAGACCATCTGCAATTGCCTTTGTCGTCATCAATGAATATGAATTAAAATATGCATTACCACTTCCTAGCGCGATGGATTGATTTTCCATGGAAAATCCTTCAGGCTCCGTTGCATCAAGCCACAATGCATCAACATCAATATCGAAATGTGCTTTTTTTGAAAATTGATAAAACATTTCACGAGCGTCAGCACTCCATGGGTCGTAATAAATGGAGCCTTTCAATATATGGCCATTAGCAAACATTTCTTTATAAAATGAAGTGAAATTGTCAAATTTGCTCCAAACAGAAATCATGAAATGGATATTTTCATCATGCAACGCTTCTACCATCCCTTTTGGATCCGGGTATATAGTATGATCCCATTGCGGTCCCCAACCCAGGTTGCCCCAGTAATGCCAGTCTTGGACAAAGGCATCAACAGGAATTTTTAAGGCACGAAATTTAGCTGCAGCATTTAACAACTCAGTTTGATTATGATAATGTTCCTTGCATTGCCAAAATCCATACGCCCAAGATGCGTATAATGGTGCAGAGCCAGTTATTTGACGATAACCTGAAATGGCATTGTCCATACGATTGTAATGTGAGTTTTGATTAACATTTTTCTGATCCACCCCTTTTTCTTCCGATTTATATACAAAATAATAATCAATTAAATCACCGAGACGTGATTTCAATAATGCACTTTTTGATGATGCTTGTGGCGGAATATAATATAATTTCACATTTTCAATAGACGATTGCATCGATATTGTGTATTTTGTCCTTGAACGCAAACCAGTTGCTCTACCCGATATACTATCTGGCAAATTGGTTAAATCGTCCCAATATTGAATAATTTGTTCACGATCGTCTTTCTCCCCAACAGCAACAATTGATAAATTTAAATAATGATTCATACCGCAACCATAATCACTACATGCGTTAACATAAAAAATGTAATCTCCATCTACGGTAGGCGTAAATTCAATTTCTTTTGTTAAATTGCCGCCATTCATACCAGATAACAACCAATCTTCTTTTGGTGGATTAAATATAGACCGTCCATTATTATCCCATAATATTCCATATCCTTTTGTTGATATAAAAAATGGAACAACAGCTTCTGTGTTAAATTGCACAAGTTCAATTGGAGTTGCTGAATAATCCATAATACCATTTTGATATTCACCACCACCATACATACCTTCTGAATTATCCAGTGACCACTCCTGTTGTAAACCAAATGTTGACTGGTTCTTATTACCAAAATAATCAACAGTTGGTTCAAATTTGTATGAAATTTCTGATGTTATAACTTTTTCTTCATTTGCGATATCATAAAATTGAATTAAATTTGTTTTTTTATTTGCTTTTAGTAATAAATTTTTTGTTTTAATTAAGATGATATCCTCCTCCTCCTCCAGCATAGTAAATTTTTGTGATTCTTTTGCCGATGGAAAATTTGGATCTACCATTAAACTTGTGCGTGTCATTGTTTGCATTGTTGCGTTTTTATATGTTTTGCTATTGGATGTAGGCACTTTAACAATACGAACAATTGATTCAGAACATATTGAAACTGCTAAATTTGGTGATATGGTAATAATATTTCCATCTTTCAATGTACCACAAGCTGCCTTGGTTGAATGTATAGAAATGAATAAAATTATTAATAACGTTGTTAATATCAGTGATAAATTCATGAGATAATATTTTAATAATAATAATAGAATGTATATATCTATATATGTGTGTATGTGTATGTGTATATATATATATATTGGCTTGAATGATATAGTTTAAATCTATTTTATTTATTCGTACATAAATGACACTTTTGTACTTTTAGGAATATGGTATTATACATCTAAATTGAACTAAAATGTATATATTAATATTTATTATTATTCCATTTTTTGTATTATTATTATTATTTTTTTAGAAAATAATATACCTTAACCTACTACTAATAAATCTTCTTAGTGTATATATATAGCACTACTACCTGTATTAGTATATAGAGCTAGTAGAAAATGATGTATGCCATAGTACATTATATGCTGCCGGTATGATGTGGTGTATATATTATATAAAAAAATCTGTTCATCTAGTATTCAATATTCAATCTATACAACAATGGTATTCCAGTATTTAGATGCTTGATGTACCACTTTTTTTTTATTCTTCTACCGGAAACATTTTTTGTTTCTCTTCTACAACATCTGTTTTAACCTCTACAACTTTCTCCACCACATCTTGCTCTTCCTCCACCTTTTCATCTTTTACAAGTATTATGGAGGAGGAAGATGCATTTAATTCATCATCTTCCTCCTCGTCGTCGTCATCATCATCTAAACCACCACTATTTCTCATATTATAATCAAACGCTTTCATCAATGCAATTTTCCATTCACGTTGAATACAATTCACGGCATATATTCTAGCTCGTCGTAGTTCTTTTTGCTTTGTAGCAAGATTTCGAGCATATTCTTGCGCTTTACGATTTTGAGAATTGGGTGAAACTTGAGCAGATTCTTTAGCTTGTTTTCTTTTCATTTCATTCACTCGTTTTTGTGCCTTTTCTTTCTCTTTATCCGCGTCATATTCTTTTCTAGGCGTTCTTGGCGTAGACAATCCATTTTCATCATCAGTGGATGATGATTTAGCTTTGATAATCCTATAACCGTCGTCTTTTAATTTTTCTAAACCGGTATCTAACGATCGTCGCTTCGGTTTATTCTTTATTTTTTTTTCATATATTTCTTCTTCCGTTGGCAATTCCTGTTTTTTGAAAAATTTAATTTCAAATCCTTTCTCTTTCAATTGACTCAAACCAGTGTCTAATTTTTTAGACTCCTTTTTTCCCTTCAACTTCTCTTCATAATAAGATTCATCTACTTGATCTATATACGATGACATGTAATTTGCCGCTTTAACTTGTTTTGCGACTACATTTGTTCTTGCTTTAATATTTCTTTTTTTTTTCATCGCTTCATTAATTTCGTTAGATATTCTTTCATTTTTTTTGCTCATATCGGTAATTGTAATCTTTTTCAATAATAATGATGATGATTTGGACGCCGGTGGTTTTGGTGGAATAGCACATGTCGAGGAAATATTGAGCAGATCAGACTGTTGTTTACCCTTTTTACTCTCAAGTACTGTTTTCTTTCTTTTCACTTTCAATGCTTTTACTCTCTTCTTCGCCATTGTTTTAACTTTCTTCCTTTTTTTCTTTTTTACTTTTTTTTTAATAACACCAGTAACTACAAATTCCATTGGACTTCCTTCAATATCTCCTTCATCATGATCATCTTTTTCACCATCGCTGCAGCTACTATTTCCATCATCATTACTACTATCTTCATTACTATCACGGCTGCTATTATTATTACTCGTTGATGTTGTGCTATTACTATCTACATCCTTCTCTGATTCCGATTCCGATGATGATGATGATGGTATTGGTAATGTTGGAATTTTAGATTCTGTAAATTTATTGAGATCTGTTAACACAGCTGCATGAAAATCCTCCGTATCACAAGAAGATGTAACTTCACTACTAGTATGTATAGTATCATTTGCTCTATTATCATTATTATTGCTTTTCGCAATTGGTATATGCTTGCTAGGTACATTAACGAAATTTGTCATATTATTATTATTAAGAAAACCTTGAATTGATAATTTCGGTTTACTATTAGTGACATTGCTATTACTATTATCATTATTATTATTGTTGTTATCCCGATTCACCATATTTGTTTCAATACCATTAAATGATGATGGGGCAGACGATGGAAATTTCATGTTGGAATATGATGATTGTGTTTCTTCGTTTATAATAGTAGTGGAATGTTGTTGTTTTAAGCTTGGTGGCGTAATGCTTTTTCTTGGTACTACTGGTATTTTACCAATTGAGTTACTACTGTTGTTGATATTACTGCTACTATTACTTCTGCTTGGATACGTCGAGTTCAATTGTTGTTGTTGTTGTTGTTGTTTTTGTTTTAATAATAAAAATTGTTTATACTGTAATTCTTTTTGTTCTTTCTCATATTGTTGTTGTTGCATTATTAATTTTTGCATTGCAGCTTCTTGATTTTTTACGATATTTTTATTACTATTATTATTAGCGATGGATGATGATGAAGAAGATGATAGCACATGTCGACTATTTATATGTTTAGCATTGCTATTGTTTCTAGGCAATGCATAATTCGATGATCCATTCAATGTTTTATGCATTAGACTTGGGCTACCAAATGACCCAAAAGTTTGTCGACTATTATTCATATGAATATA
>JACKZZ010000527.1_pt1 | contig 12577 bp, 10 predicted proteins | sample 8027871 | NCBI WGS metagenome assembly JACKZZ01 (sample SAMN15724774, study PRJNA655200) | protist metagenome | isolation source: fluorescence activated cell sorting (FACS) single amplified genomes of... | place: USA: West Boothbay Harbor, Gulf of Maine | collected 2000-07-19
TAGACTTAAATGATGATAGTTTAATTTTATTAGACCCTGCAATTCAAAAAACTGGTCGAGCATTAACTCTTGCATACAATCAAGTTGATTGGTTAGAGCAACCATTCGCAACCAAAGTAGAAAATGTAAACCCTTTTAATATTGTCGTTTATAATGGTGTAGTTCAATTACAACCAGAAGTCGATAGTTGGACTAGAACAGTTCAATTGCAGGATGTAAATGTAAGCAATAGATTTAGACAAGAAGTCAATCTTGTCAATAATTTAGATCTTACTCAAAATAGATCTTTAGTTCTCCCATTGGCTCCAAGATTTAGAGGAGGTGGAGGTAATATAGGTAATACATTTAGAAATTTTGCTAGTGGACTTAGTGGCACTACAAGTGCTAGTAGTACTGCAAGTGGTAGTTTTGATACTGTAGATACATTTATTCGCAATCAGGTAGTTGGCACACCTGATGAAGAATTTATGAGGTCTAGAAATGTTGAATTTAATGCTTCTAATCTCAAACCAAACACAAGATTTTATCAATTCCTGGATGGTAATAGTGGTGTTGATTTAATTCCTAAGTTAATTGAAATTTCTGACAATAGGCAACTTACTGGAAATGGAGCATCTGCTACATTTAGTATTGGAGAAACTGTAATTGGAACCGTTAATAATCAAGAAAGGATAAGATTTAGAGTTTGCTCTCCAAATCATAAATTTGGACCTTTCAATTCACCAACATCAATTTATAATCAAAATCCATACGATCCAATAAATTCTATATCTAGTAATTATAGTTCATCATCAAGTATTCTTAATGTAGATACTGCAGCACTTGCAGAAAATTCTCAAGGAGACTTTTTCGGATATCTTGAAAAAGGAATGCAATTGGTAGGACAAAATAGTAGAGCAATTGCATTTGTGAAAGATATTAGATTAATATCGGATAATTATGGAGATCTTATTGGTTCTTTCTTCTTAAGAAATCCAAATGGAGCACCAAGACCTAATGTAAGAATATCTACAGGAACAAAAACTTATAAACTTACGTCAAGTTCTACAAATTCTCCTGGATTGCCTGGAAGTAATTCCGTCTCTTTTGCGGAAACAAATTATACTGCAGTTGCAACTTTAATTAACTTCCAAGCTACGGTAACAACAAATACCACAACTACCACAATTAATAATACTATAAATGCCACTGTTGGGGGAAATGTTGAGGTAGCATATTCCGATCCTCTTGCTCAAACATTTACTGTTGGTGGAAATATTCAAGTTAAGTCCGATATTGATACAGATGATGATGTGAATGGAGCATTTTTAACCTCTGTAGACTTGTACTTTGCATCTATTGATAGTGGTAATGCACCTATCACAGTTCAAGTTAGATCTACATTACTAGGAACTCCTACCTTAGAAGTTATTGGCAATTCATCAGTAACTCTTAGACCTAGATCTGTTGATGAAAATGGTGTTGAAACTCAACTCATTCAAACATCGGATACCGGAGAAATTGCAACTAATGTCAAATTCCCAGAACCCGTTTTCTTAGCACCGGGAAGAGAATATTCTATTGTTCTAATTTCTGCACAAAGTGACGAATATGAAGTGTGGACTGCGGTTATGGGAGAAAAAACTGTTAATACACAGTCTCTTCCAGATGTTGATCAGGTAATCTATACTCAACAGTTTGCTCTTGGTTCATTATTTAAATCTCAAAATGGTTCTATTTGGACAACAGATCAAAATCAAGACCTTAAATTTAAATTATACAAAGCAGAATTTACCGAAACAACAGGATCTGTATATTTTTATAATCCACCATTAGATGTAAGTAATGGATATATTAGAAAATTAAATAACAATCCAATCACTGTTCTTCCAAAAACAGGAAAAATTGGTATTGTTACCACAACAGATTCTGATTTTATTGGTATTGTAACTGTTGGCAGAAAACTTGCCGGAAGTAATGGTAATGGAGGATCTGCTATTATTGTTGGGCAAGGAAGTTCCGTTAGTAGCGTTAGTATTACAGATGGGGGTATAAATTATCCCGCAAGTGTTGCTAATGAAGTAGTAAGTACTTACAATATATCCGGAAAAGGTGAAAATCTTAAACTTCTTATAAACACAAATTCAAGTGGAGTCATTACCGGAGTTGGACACTCTACTATTGATTTTGGAAGTGGATATCAAGTAGGAGATATTGTTGGAGTTAAAACTTCATTAACATCCACAGAAACTGGTAGAGATGCTACAGTCACAATTACTGGAATATCAGGATTGAATACTTTATATCTTTCAAATGTTCAAGGAGAATTTGGTGGAAATGGAAGTGGAAAGGAATTTGCAGTTGGTGCTGCCGTTAGTTATTATAGTAATGCTTCTACAATTGTATCTGCTGCAGGAACAAATATTATAAGTTCTTCTGCAGATGGTGGAGTATATTCTGGAGATTATTTTAAGGTAGATCATTTTAATCATGGAATGTATTCTACTACCAACAAATTGGTAATAGATAACATTAAATCCGATGTTCCAACAACTGTATTAAGATCTCAACTAAATGTTGATGAAGTGACAACAATCAGTGTTGCTTCTACAGCAAACTTCGTAACTTTTGAAGGAAAAAATGTTTCTGGATCATATCCAGGATATGTAAAAATTGGAAATGAAATTATCAAATATGAAGGTTTTGGATCTGGAACATTAAATATTAGTAATAATGGTAGAGGAATTGATAATACCATTGCAGTTAATCACTTTGTAGATGCTGACGTAGAAAAATATGAATTTGGTGGTGTTTCACTAAGAAGAGTTAATGGGATAACAACCTCTATTGTTTCTCCAATAGATATTGATAGTTATCATGTAAGAATTAGTAGGTCATCTAATAACGGAAGTTTAAGATCGAATGACGGAGAACCAGGTCCTGGTTCTCCTCAACTATCATTTAATGATGAAAAGTTAATTGGTGGAGGAGAAATTGTTGCCACTCAAAACTTAATTTATGATGCAATAAATCCAGTATACGATATTCTGACTCCAGGGTCAACAACTTCTGTAACTGGACAAGTTAGAACTATAACTGCAACTAGTGTTAGTGGAAATGAAGTTTCATTTAATGATAATGGATATCAAGAAATTCAATTAAATTCTTTAAATTCTTTGAATTCATTAAGAATGGTTGCCTCAGAGGTAAATCAGAATGAGTATTTGACAACTTTGCCAAGAAAAAAATCATTTACAACTGCAATTGCATTCAATTCTAATGATCCGAATTCTGCATTATCTCCAATACTTAATCTTGATACTGCAAGAACAGAACTTAATGTGCCTCGATTAAACAAACCAATTAGTGATTATTCTGGTGATAGCCGTGTAAATTCGATATTATTTGATCCACATTCTTCAGTATACTACTCAAATATAAACTCTCTCCAGAATCCAGCTTCCGGATTAAAAGTTATTATTGCTGCAGAAAGACCAGGAGATTCTGATTTTAGAGTCCTTTATACTACAACAAAAGCAGATTCTAGTGAAATTATACAATCTTATGAACTATTTCCTGGATATGATAATTTGAAAGAAACTACCGAAGGATTTTTAGTTGTTAATCCATCCAAAAATAGTGGATTACCTGATAGAAAAATTAGAGCAAGTCTTGACGGAGAATTTTTGGAATATGAGTTTACGATTGAAAATTTGGATTTATTTACTGGATATGGGATTAAAATAGTAATGAATAGTACAGATCAGGCACAAGCACCTCGTTTAGCAGACCTTAGAGTAATTGCACTCAGATGATAAAAGTACAGGGAAATTCAAATCTATATCGAGATGAAAATTCTGGCGGTATCATAAATTGTGATACTGCCAATTACAATCAATATGTAAATTCTATAGCACAAAAAGATTTACGTAAAAAAGAATTAGATAAAATGAAAAATGACATTGAAGAAATTAAGACACTTCTTAAAGAATTGATAAAGAATAACTAGCCTGGTCAATTCATATAAATATCTAAAGGTATGTTAGCACCATAAAATAATGTCTGTTTATGTATCAAATATTGTGATTGAACAAGGATATGATTTTGATACGTCTTTTCAATTAGAGGATACTAGAACCGGAACCCCATTAATACTAACTAATGCTTCCCTTGAGGCAAAGTTGAGAAAGTATTATGGATCCACTACAGCAGTATCTTTTGCATCATCAATTACTGATCCAAATTTGGGTATTATTCAAGTTTCATTAGGTTCAACTTTATCGGTTGATTTAAAACCTGGGAGATATGTATTTGATGTGAAAATTACAAATTATGGCAAAGAATATAAAGCTGTCGAGGGTGCAGCACTAGTACGAGGGGGAGTAACCAGGTAATGCCTAGTATTAACGACAGAATTGGATCTCAGAATGTAATTCGTGTTTTATCCAATGCTTCATCATCATCATCGTCAAATTTATTGAATTTAAATGATGTAAACTCTACATTAAAAACTAGAGATGGGATGATCCTTGTATGGGATCTTACTACAGAAAAATTCTATATGACGGATACGATTGATTCGTCATCCTTAAATATTACTGGCATTGCAACATTTTCAAATACTACAGATTCTACTGCACCTACAAATGGAGCTTTAGTTATTAATGGTGGAATTGGAATAGCAAAACAAGTTCATATTGGTGAAAGTATTTCGGTTGCAGGTATTGCAACTTTCTCTTCTAATGTAGATATAAATGCTGCTGTTGATATTCTTAATGGAGTTACCGCAGAATCGACATTCAAATCTGTTGGAGTTACAACTCTTGCTTCTGCGGGAGGTATTACCACAACTGGAGGAGATTTATATATTGGTGGAGATTTATATGTTGCTGATGATATTGTTTACGACGAAGCAACAGCAAGAAATTGGAACATTAGTGGGACTGCTACTGTAGGGACATTATTAGATGTTGATGGACAAACTGAACTTGATAATGTAAATATTTCTGGAGTTTCTACCTTTACGGGTGCTGCAGACTTTAATGGTAATGTCGATATTGATGGTCAAACTGAACTTGATAACGTAAATATCTCTGGTATTGCAACTGTAGTAACTTTATTAGACCTTAATGGCAATTTACATGTAGCAGGAGTATCTACTTTTGTTGGTGTTGCAACATATTCTAGTAGTTTATTTGTTGCAGGAACATTAACCGCAGGACTTATTGATGGAGGTACGTACTAATGGCAAAACCTACTACTAGAAAAGAACTTGTTGATTATTGTTTAAGACAACTTGGAGCTCCGGTTCTTGAGATAAATGTTGCCGATGAGCAAGTAGATGACTTGGTTGATGATACTCTTCAATATTTTAATGAGAGACATTACGATGGTGTTGAGAAAATGTATCTCAAGTATAAAGTTACTGAGGATGATATCAATAGAGGAAGGGCTACAGGAACAACTGGAGTAGGTATTGTAACAACAACTGGAACTGCGAATGTTGTTGGTTTTGGGACAACCACTTTTAATTTTTACGAAACTTCAAACTATATTCAAGTTCCAGATTCTGTTATAGGTGTCGAAAAAATATTTAAGTTTGATACTAGCACAATCTCAGGAGGAATGTTTAGTATTAAATATCAATTGTTTTTAAATGATCTTTATCATTTCAATTCAGTTGATTTATTAACATATGCAATGACCAAATCTTATTTGGAAGATATTGATTTTTTACTGACGACAGAAAAACAAGTAAGATTTAATAAGAGGCAGGATAGATTATACTTAGATATTGATTGGAAAGCACAAACTAAGGATACTTACCTTGTTCTTGAATGTTATAGGGCACTTGATCCCGAAAGTTTTTCTCAAGTTTATAATGATAGTTTTGTTAAAAAATATCTTACTGCATTAATAAAAAAACAGTGGGGGCAAAATTTGATCAAGTTTCAAGGTGTAAAACTTCCTGGTGGAATTGAATTAAATGGTCGTGCAATATTAGAAGATGGACAGAGAGATTTAGAAGATATTAAACAGAGAATGTCCTCCGAATATGAATTGCCACCTCTAGATTTTATTGGATAATTATTATGACATTAAATCCATTTTTTCTTCAAGGATCCCCAAATGAACAATTTCTTGTTCAGGATTTAATTAATGAGCAATTAAAAATATATGGTATAGAAGTTTATTATTTGCCTAGAAAGGTTTTCAAAACTGACAATATTATTAAAGAAATACAATCATCAAAATTTGATGATAGTTTTTTAATAGAAGCATATTTGAATAATTACGATGGATATGCTCCTGATAGTGATATCATGACTAAATTTGGTCTTAGATTAAAAAATGAAATAAATTTAACCATATCGAGAGAAAGATATGAAGAATTTATTGTACCATTTTTGGAAGGTATATCTTCAGGAATCAGTCTTGAATATAGTGAATACGATTTGGAATTAATTTCAAGACCTAAGGAAGGAGATTTAATTTACTTTCCTCTTGGGGAAAGACTTTTTGAAATTAAAAGAGTTGAATCCGAAAAACCTTTTTATCAATTAGGAACAAATTATGTTTATGAACTAAGTTGCGAACTCTTTGAATACGAAAATGAACTTATTGATACAAGTATCGAAGAAGTTGATAATACTGTTGAAGATGAAGGATATATTACGTCCTTAACTCTTGTTGGATCGGCAGTTACTGCTTTTGCAACGGCGTCAATTTCTTCTGGATCCATTAGTGAAATATTCTTAAATAATGATGGTAGTGGATATAGTTCCACACCGACTGTGACATTTTCAAATCCACCCAATTTTAAGGGTGGAGATAGTGTTGCCGAAGCAGTTGCTATTACGACTAATATTGGCAATGTTCAATCTATTCAAAGACTTGAAATAACTAATTCTGGTTCTGGATATGTAACACCTCCAACAATTACGATAAGTGGAGGTGGTGGATCAGGAGCAGCTGCCACATGTTCTGTTGGAGGAACACAATTTAGTGTTTCTGAAATTGAAATTACTGGATCTGGTCGTGGATATACAACATCACCTGTAGTCACAATTAGTGGACCTGGAACTGGAGTAACTGCAACTGCAATTGCAAGAATAAATTCGAATACTGAAATTGATTCTATCAGAATACTGAAACCAGGTATTGGATATACTGAAGCACCTACTATTTCTATAACAGGATTATCTGCAATTGGTATAGGAACTTATGCTTATAATGAAACTATAACAGGAGAAACTTCTGGAACAACTGCAGTAGTTAGAGATTTTGGAATTGTTGAATCTACAATTTCAGGTGTTCCTGATAGTACGATATTGAGAGTTTCACTAAATACTGGTGAATTTAGTCCAGATGAAGTTGTGGTAGGATCAATTTCATCTGCTAGATATGTGGTTCAAAATTATGACGATGAAAGTTATGATGATACATATGATTCAAACGAAGAATTTGAATTAGAAGCAGACAATATCTTAGATTTTTCAGAATCTAATCCCTTTGGAGATTATTAATGTTAGGAACATATTTTTATCACGAAATCATAAGAAAAACTATTATTAGTTTTGGAACATTATTTAATGATATTTCAATTCGTCATACAAAAAGTGATGGTAGTATTTTAGATGAGACAAAAGTTGGTCTTTCTTATGGGCCAATGCAAAAATTTCTGGCAAAAATACAAGAGCAATCAGATCTTACTAGATCAGTTGCAATTACTCTGCCTAGAATGTCATTTGAGATGACAAATATTCAGTATGATTCAACTAGAAAAACTGGAGTTACTCAAACATTTAAGGCAAACGATACTACTGATAATAAAACAAAAAAAGTATACATGCCGGTTCCATATAATATCGGATTCGAACTTAATATTTTTGCCAAGTTAAATGATGATGCTCTTCAAATTGTTGAGCAGATACTTCCTTTTTTCCAACCATCATTTAATTTGACTGTCGATTTAGTCAGTTCTATTGGAGAGAAAAGAGATATTCCAATTATTCTTGATAGTATTGATTTTCAAGATGATTATGAAGGATCATTTCAGACTAGAAGAGCATTAATTTATACATTAAGATTTACTGCCAAAACTTATCTGTTCGGTTCTATTGCTGATACGTCTGATGGACTTATTCGTAAGGTTCAGGCAGATATTTATGCTGATACTAATACAAAGACCGCAAAACGTGAAATGAGGTATACTACTATTTCCAATCCTACTAATGTAGAACCTGGTGATGATTTTGGATTTACTGAAGAATGGACTTTCTTACCAGACTCTAAAGATTATAGTCCTACTAGACAGGAAGATATTTAATTATGAATAATAATTATGATTCAATCGATGAGGCTCTGAATATTGATAGTGATATTGTAGAGTCAAAACCAATCAAAAAACCAGAGATTATAAAATCGAAGGATGATGATATAGAGAAAGATTATGTCTATAGTCGTGCGAACCTCTACTCCCTCATAGAGAAGGGTCAGGAGGCAATTAACGGCATTATGGAGGTAGCAGGGGAAGGAGGCAGTCCAAGGGCATACGAGGTCGCAGGGCAGTTGATTAAGAGTGTTGCCGATACTACTGATAAGTTAATTGATTTACAGAAGAAACTTAAGGATGTTGAGGATGAAACTAAGAAGACCACAAATAATGTTACTAATAATGCAGTCTTTGTTGGTTCTACATCAGAACTCCAAAAAATGCTCAAGCAAGGTTTTCTAAATAATAAAGAATAGACTACTTTTCATCGATGAAAAAGTGTAAGCAAGGATATTATTATTGTTATACAGATAAAAAATGCAAACGAATTCCATCTGGTTATCGTATAGCATCTAGCGGATATCTTCGCAAAGAAAATGACGATTCTACAAATGATAATGAAAATGATAGTACCAATAGTAATGGTAATGGCAATGGTAGTAATGGTAGTGGGAGTGGCAATGGCGGATCCAACGGAGGTGGAATGAGTGAATCGAAATCTGGTGATAGTTCTTTGCGTGACTGGTTTGGCAAGAGTAGGTCTAGTGATGGCAAGCCTGGTTGGGTTCAATTGGGTGGTAAATATGCCGGAAAACCCTGTGCCAAACAACCAGGACAAACCACAAAACCAAAGTGTGGTTCTTCAAAAATGAAAAGAAATCTAGATAAAGATGAAGAGAGAGCAGCATTTAATAGAAAGCAACGTCAAGATCCAAATCCAGATAGAAAAGGGAAGGCAATCAACGTGAAGACAGAAGAAACTGTAATAGAAAAGGTAGGTGAAAAAGATGCCTGTTACAAGAAGGTCAAGAGTAGATATAGTGTTTGGCCTTCTGCATATGCTTCTGGAGCACTTGTAAAGTGTCGTAAGGTTGGTGCTGCTAACTGGGGAAATAAGTCAGAGTCTGTAGAGTATTCTGATTGGAGAAATGATTTTCAGGCAACTGAATATGAGTTCGTTGATATCATCAAACCAGAACCAATCAAAGGTGGGCAAGAACAGATTGATGAAGGTCAGAAGTGTTGGAAAGGATATGAGAAGAAAGGAACCAAAAAGATGTTTGGTAAAGTTGTAAATAATTGTGTGAAGAAGGAAGAATTTGTAGATGAAGAAAAAGAAGAATCAAAAGTTGGTGGTGGAAATCTAAAAAAACTTGTAGTAAAGGCAGTAAAAAGAATAGATTATGATGTCGATGGTGATGTAGATCCTAATGATAAAGTTGAAAAGAAAACAGGAGACTATGGTGAAGAACTTCCGACTCCATTTGGAAAATTCAAAACAAAAATTAAGAAAGAAGAATTCTCTGATTGGAGAGATGAACTTGGAGAAGGTGCTGCCTGGACTAAAAAGTCAGGTAAGAATAAGAAAGGTGGCCTAAATGAAAAGGGTCGAAAGTCTTATGAAGCAGAAAATCCTGGTAGTGATCTAAAAGCACCTAGTAAAAAAGTTGGTAATAAGAGAAGAACATCATTCTGTGCAAGAATGAAAGGTATGAAAAAGAAACTAACATCCAAAAAAACTGCTTCTGATCCAGATAGCAGAATTAATAAGTCCCTAAGAGCCTGGAATTGCTGATATGAAAAACTTTAAACAATTTCTTTCAGAAAGCATCACTATTAATGGTGATTTTAATGGAACTCTCAATGTAGGAGGTTCCGAACCAGAACAAGCATCAGAGTCTTACTTTGCCGATGTAGTGTGGGAAGGTAAGATGTATCGTTTAGAAGTAGAAGGTAATATACTTTCGAAGAAAGAACTTGCAGAACAAATTCAGGGAGAATATCCTGGAGCAATAGTTCATAATGTTTATCCGGGTGAGGCAAATACTTCAAGAATTAAAAATTCTCAAAGGTATCAACCCGAAAGATTATCGTGGAGTGACTAATGGCACAATGGAATAAGAATACACAAGACTTTCTAAACCAGGAAAGATCTTTATTTGAGGTATATAATATTGCAGATCATTGGGGAAACCAAACAGATTGGAGACCTCAGTTTACTAATAGCAATAGATTAAAGGTTGCTCCATATCAAACAGTCTTCTTCAATACCTTCCAGTACGGCAAAGAAACTGATGTATGGGATGAAAGATTAGTCGGAGTCGGTGCAACTGCTACTTTTAATGCATCATCCAGTAATGTAGTAATGGAGGTTGGTTCTGCTGCTGGTAGTAGTGTGGTTCGTCAGACCAAGAATGTGATGAGATACATTCCTGGTAGATCTGCTACTCTTGCCTTTGCAATTCGTCTTGATACTCCACAAGTCGGTATTCGTAGAAGGTTTGGATTGTTTGATGATAATAATGGTGCTTATTTTGAGGATGATGGTGGAACTTATTCTTATGTAATTCGTAGTAATACGACAGGTATTGTTAGTGAAAGAAGAGTATACAGAGACGATTGGAACGGTGAGAAGTTTGATGGTAATGGATATACTGGTGTAACTGCTGATCCAACAAAACAGCAGATGATTTCCATCAACTATGAGTGGTATGGTGCTGGTCTTGTAGAGTTTGCATGGTTAATGAAAAATGAGACAATTCCGTCTCATACATTTGAGAACTCAAATACTTTGGATACTGTTTGGTGTTCTACTCCATTCTTACCCATTCGTCTTGAAATTGAAAATATAACTGGTGTTGCAGGAACTCATTACATCTATCAGGGTTCCAATTCTCTGATTCAGGAAGGTGAACCAGAGAAACTTGGTATTCTTGAAAGTGTTGCTAATCCAATTACTGGTACTACGATGTCATCAGCAAATACTTTTTATCCAGTTGTAAGTCTCAGATTAAAAGAGGATGAATTGGGTGCTGTTGCTCTGATTAGATCTCTACAAACAGCAACAAATGATAATACTAATGTCTATTGGAGATTGATTGAGAACTCAACATTAACTGGTGCAAGTTGGACAGATCATCCAGATCCAAACTCCTTTATGCAATACGACACAAGTGCTACTGCTACAACTGGTGGAAATATTGTCCTGAGTGGATTTACGATTTCTGGTGGTGCATCTCTAACTCCTATTGATGAAAAAGCACAACTACAAATTGGTAGAAGTGGTATTGGTACTATAAGTGATATCTACACTCTTGCTTGTGCATCACCTAATACTAACAAGAAAGCACTTGCCGTATTGAACTGGATCGAACAAAGGTAATAAATTATAATCCAAATGATTATTTTTCAATATATCATAAATACTATACACAGTCTGATTATTAGAACAGTTAAATATAATGACACTTAAAAAACCTACAGACTTTTTTAGTGATGGAGAAACTGAAAATAATACTATTAATGAAGATGTAAGCAATATTAACGAACTGATAAAAAAACCAGAATTGAAATCTTTTTCAGAATCATTTGATGTATACAAAAGCAATTTAGAAAAATTTCAAAATTTCTCACAAACTATAGAAAGTATAGAGAGTATAAAGAAAGAATTTCAAGATTTCCTTACGAAAGAAGATCTTGATAATGCGATGGTGGCATATTCTTTTTTACTTGAGGAGAGTATTTCTAAAGTAAAGAATGATTTTGTTGAAATTGAAATTCCAAAAAAATATAACAAAATTACTGTCGAATCGGAACTCCGAGCACTTAAGCATTATCAAAAATTCAAAGAAGAATTAGATGTTCTTATTGAAGATGTAAAACAAAATAAAATATTTTTAGACGATACTTTTTCGAACTTCGAAGAAAAAATTGATAATATTAAAGAAGATAAGATTTATCAACTTGATAAAATTTATAATGTTAATAAATTAGAAGAAGAAAATTCCAATTTATTCGATAAAATAAAATGTATAGATGATATTGTTTCTAACTTAGAGGAAAAAATTAATGATATTAAGGAAGATAAATTCTATGAAATTGATAGAACTAATAACGTCGATAAATTAGAAGAAGAAAATTATAGATTATCAAATAAAATAAATTCTATTGATGTTACTGTTTCCAAATTAGGGAAAAAATTTGAAAATATTGCAGAGATTAAAGAAGATAAAATAAAGTCTATTAGTGATATTGTTTCTAACTTAGAAGAAAGAATTGATGAGATTAAGGAAAATAAAATTTACGATATTGATAAATTAGAAG
>JACKZZ010012484.1_pt1 | contig 12570 bp, 10 predicted proteins | sample 8027871 | NCBI WGS metagenome assembly JACKZZ01 (sample SAMN15724774, study PRJNA655200) | protist metagenome | isolation source: fluorescence activated cell sorting (FACS) single amplified genomes of... | place: USA: West Boothbay Harbor, Gulf of Maine | collected 2000-07-19
GAAGTTTCTTCCGTTTCCTTCGTGGGTTGATTTTCCGAGATCACAGTCGTGTATCGACGCAGCAGGTTGCAGTTGCAAAGCAATCCAAGGCCGACCGCGCACAGGGAAATGCGGAGGCAAACACGGTCGCGGAGTTCCTTCATGATGGCGACATTGCTGCCGGAATACTTCTGTCTCACACGAGCAAGCTAGTGGCTCTGGCGGATGGCGAGCACGGTCTTGACTTGCTCCCGGAGGAAGAAATCGAGAACGAGACTTTCGGACTCCTCGTCCAAACCTGCAACATCATCGATAGCAGTTAACTAGCGATTAGCGATCCAAACACGAGTAGAGTCCGCAGAGCTGCCCTCGCCGAAGAAATAGAAGGCAAAGTTCGAGAGCTCGACGACTACAGAGACGCGTTGGGAAAGATAGCCATACACAGGCAAGCCGGAAAGGCGATTCTGGAGCAGAAGGAATTCGGGAAGTGGCTCGCAAAGGCTAGGAAGAGTCTCTGGACCAACAACGCTCTCTACCCAGTGGATCGACGAAACCATGACGCGATCATTGAATATGACCGTCTCGCCAAAGCGTTTCCTGAGGTTACTAATTTTCAGTCCGCTGCAGCTAGAAAGGACGAGAATCTGCAGAACACCGCGCAGCAGACCAGGTTCGATCCATCCGCGCGTTGCTACCAATTTCACCACGTCTACCCGACAAGTTGGTTGCCTGGATTGGTCAGGGCTCCAGCATGGCAGTGGGAACACGGTCCGGGACGCTTCTTCGAAGTCTTAGACGACTTGCCCCTGTCGTCGGCGGAGCACAGTACGAAGTTAGATTGTGCACTTGCGAAGAATTTTATGAGCCGTTGTACAGTCTCATCGGATTCGTGCGTCGGAGATCATCAGAACGCACCCGCCGTGCAGGATCCTGAAACGTCAAGCGGCCCCGGCATTAGGGACGTCGATCTGTCGGCACAACCCGGACCCGATATGTATCTTACGAGAAATCTTTTAGCACTGTTGCCAGGGTCAGACGCAGCGTCAGGGTCGAACTTAAGGCGCAGGCCTGAATCTACCATCGGAAGCGCGAAACCCAATGCGTCAAGCAGGTATAAATTTTGTTCAATCACGCAAATTCATATGCTGATTGCGACAGATGATTCTGATCATATTCCGGATTCTCTCGTTAGTTATACTTATCGGAGTTTGAAACAGGAACGTGGAAAGTTGCCGAGAAATTCAATTGTCAAACTTTTTTGCACGAGTTTGTACTGTCCATTGCGGAAGCATGACCTCTCCTTCTAAATCTCATGTGATTCGACCATCGATAGTGTGTGTCTCACCTTTATCGGATCCATTTTTAAAACCCACAGGCAAATTACCGCTAACACAATCGAAGAGAGTAGAGAAGAATCCGATAGTTTCTCTATCGCAACGGATAAAGATTCTTCGGCTGCTCCGACAGTTGAAAGCGATGACGCTGGTAAAAACAGTCCTATCCCGGATGAGGTCCTGGAAAGTGAGGTAGAATTTCTTATCAATTTGAAAATTGGAGAATCTAATTTCACGGTATCGGTTCGCTGATCGGGATTTGTTTGAGATTCAGAATCAGATTCTCGGCCTGTTTGGTTCTCACAACGTTATTGCATTTCTTTTGACCGTGAGCGAATTCGAGGAAAGATGAATCAATGAAGACCTCTGAAAAAATCAATACAGATGCCACCCTCCGCTGAAATTCGTAGGGCTTGTTTAGAGAAGATCGAAGTTCTGCTCGAATATGAGAATCATAACGCTGAGACTCGGGCGGAAAGTATCGAAAAGCTTCTGTCGGTCAAACGCCAGTTCGAAAAGGCGAGGCTGCTGTGCGAGGAAACCGAAAACACGCCGGCGCCGGTGCTGTCCGTGTCGCAATTCCTTCGTGAATATCCAGGGGAGGACAAGGAGCAAGTGAGGCAAATTGTAGAGGAAGTCGTCTCGATTCGACAGACCTCATCCACGCGCCAGGAGATATCACGTGTTAAAAAAGACGACGTCGAGTTTTCGGCCGGCAGAGACCCCGCAGAGCGCGAGGCAACTCCTGAGGACAGAAAGGTGACGCCACAGTCGACTCTCCGATATGAACCTCGTCCTTACGGTGCTTCTACACGGCGCTTTCGGTCAGGTATTGATTTCACGCCGTCTGCGGTGGACAGGACGCCTTCTTCTTCTACTCCAACTGACCTTGAAGGCCGTGACGAATCTAATTTTGTCAGACCGAGGTCTCTGGCGGAGGCTGCCGAGAGCAGCAGCAGCTGGCAGCCGTATGCCCAATCGTCACCCTTCACCAGACTGCCCAAATGAAAGCGGCCCCTCTAGAGCCTCGACATACGCAAAAACAGGCCGCGAGCGAGTTTTACCGTTCTGCATGTTTTGTGCTGATAAATTGTGATTAACAAAGAAAGAGGTCAGTATCATTTACGTAGCAGATATCTTGTCATTACTCCGATTAACCGTAATGAATCTGATTGCATCGAGTTCAGAAGTTGATGTTTCTTGTTGATTTGTTTTACTTGTTTTTTTCTTCATTCACGTGTGTGGATTCAGCATTGTAAGTAGTAGATTCTAATACGCCGAACAAATTATTGCTATGACTTCTCGACGTAAAGTGCTGCGCGCTGAAACGTTCTCGTGTGATGTTGTTCTCGTGTCATGTGCCCTTTCTAGATGTCCAAAAATGGTTTCGGCACCAGGTGGGATCCACCGTGGGTGCTGAACCGGGATGATACTAAATCGGTCGCGCGGAGTGGGGCACTTTCTGGAAGCAGCATTGACCCAGTCCTAAGGTGTCCTGGCACAGTCTGCACACGAAGTGTCACGTCACCTGTGAGAACCAAAACTTTCCATTGGCAGTGCTTGTGTGCTCACTCAGTACGGATCCAACATTGTATCGACACTAGCGTCCCTCTTACTAATTCTCATTTCGAAGTTGAGTCGAGGCACTCAGAATCCGGATATGTCATCGCCGCTGATGCTGTATGTCGTCGCGTCTGCAGTGACTTTCTCTTCGGCCCTAGCCGTGGAGTCGCGGCCTGTTACAAACTCTTCAAGTTCCGGTCGAAGATCGAGCGAACGAGTTGCCCCACATGATGATGCTCCGGGCACGAGTACTTCTGGCCGCTCGCAATCACTTCGTGTGGCCGAGTGCGATCTCTTCCCATGAACTCATATGCACGGCGCCTTCGATGCAGCTCGAGGAACAACCGCTTATGGAGCACGTGGTGATTCCGATGGAAACAGCGGAAGCGAGGTGCTCAACCGAAGTTGGGTCCGAACGCAAAAAAATGCCGGTGTTAGCAATAGTGGTGATCGTGGTGGCTGCACTAGCCCTCGTCGGTTCTGGAGTGGGGTTCGCTATCGTTTTTGCGAAAATCAAAACGGGCGGTGCGGCAAAAACAAAAGCGGGGAGGAACGAGGCTAACACCACTCCACCGCCATCAACTCCCGGAGCTACCCCGGTCTCTCCTGCGCGTGGGGTCTCACCCAATGCGGAAAGCGGGCCGAAAAGCCGGCTCGGGAATTCGGTTACAGCGCCGAGTGGTCCCGGTACGTCCTCAGTTCTCCCCGTGATCGTTTCGTCCGTTGCCCCCGTGAGCTCTAACAGCACAGCCGACGGAACAGCTGATGCGGACGCGGGTGTCACGGGCTCTACACAGCCTAGAGTAAGTCTCTCTAGAGAGGAACTAGAGGAGGCTCTACGTCTGCCACTGATCAAACTCGTCATCGAGAAGGCAATTAAGGAAAGTGTACTCCGTCCGGAAGCAGCGGACCTAGATATCGACCACCAGTATCGTTTATGCGTGGGGATTGGCAAATCTCTGCTGTCTCAATGGCCTGAAAAGGGTATCCACCAGTACGTGCTGACCTTCGAAACTACGAGCGAAACGAACTACGAGTCTGACGACCTGATTGCGTTTAAGCAGACTGTCTTGCAACGGTACTGCGATATCGTTAAAAACTTCGTGTCGGGGAAATTCTTAGAAACAAAAGAAGGAAAGGCCAAATCACGCTTCTCTGTCCTGCGGACAATGATTTACGAAGATCCATTCAACCTCGAAACGTTGGACATGTTATTTGAGTTTTCTTATTTTCAAGAGTCAGTCCTTAGAACGCCTTATTTTCAAGAGTCAGTCCAAAGAACTAGAGATATAAAGTTCGGAATGGACTTAAATAAGAAAACGCAGATACTGCTGGCAATCAGGATGAAGGAAGTGCTGGTTCTCCCTCTGCCGGAGAATCACGATCGCGCACAACTCTCAGTGGAGAAAGAAATGTCAGAGAAGCAAGAAACAACTATGGACGTGGGTAAAACATTCCGACCACACCATGTAGGCAGCATCATCAGCCTCCTCCATCAAGGACAGGGACGTGATCCTGAGAAAGAGTCTTTCAAAGACGGAGCCAACATCGACGCGAAAGAGATCTACACGTCATACCCAGGCTTGATTTTCTTATGTGATGGCGATATAGTGTTGATCAAAGCAGTGGTTGAGAAACTGCGCGTACTGCAGAATTATAGTGTCAGAGAACTCTATCGCATTTATAAAGACGTGCACAAGCAATTGAAGTCTTCTAGAAGGCAGAAATCGCGAGCGCAAGAAGAGAGAGCTGATCGTGCGCTGGAGGTGGAGGGAAGAAGCTCCTCAAAAGGTATTGTCAACCACTAGACAAGTCCCACTTGCACTGGTCTCTCGGTGGCCAGAATACGTGATCTTCAGTGTACTGTAACTGTGTTAAAAACGTGACGATGTTAATGATGTGGCAGATTCAGAGAAGTTCGTCGTCTGTCGCTCCAAGTGCAAAATGTGGTAACGTGCGATATCGAGCCATCACTGTTCCAAAGGGCCGCAACAGCTGCTGCAGCGAGGATCAAATCCCCAAGCAATCTGTGCACACCTTTCCGTCGATAAGCAACTTTACATCTTTGGCAGTGTCTGTGCTCTCGGTCAATATCCAGTATTCTATCGAAATAGAATCTTGAGGCTGAGAATACTGTGACAGCAACAATTATTATGCCGGCTAAGATGAAACTGTGCACCCTGCGGTCCCTCGTGTCTTCACTGACCCTCTGTGCAGTGACTCGCGGTGGTCCTGTCAACAAACCTGGCAGACTAGTAGCCGATAGTTCTTCGGGCACACTTCTGGATTCTACGATTTCCTCAGATAGTACGCAGGTAGAGTTTGCTTTTGCATGTCGTCTACAAAAATGGCCACTAAGTCCGGATGGTTTCCGTGCCATGCCCGCTAGCCGTGATGCGTTGAAGAGGGCGAGAGACGAAGACATCGAACAACAGGAGCGTCAGGTGCGCGCCGCCATCACGCATGAGAAGGCCAAGAGGGATCCTAGCGCCCAGATTCTCCTGAAGAGCATCGCACGAACAGAGATAACAGCCCAAACAATGCAGAATGAAGGCTGGTTCGGAAGCTTTCCCCAACGTAATGTTCCGTGCGGGGCACCTTCATCGGTCCCGTCCAGTGAGTCTTCATCTTCGTGGACGCCCAGCAAGTCTTCGTCTTCATCCTTCCTGTCCACACAGCTAAGCTCCACCACTCCACCTCCGTGCGGATTTCCCGCTAGCGACCACGCAAAAGACACGGCGGAGTCGAGCCCGGTTGCCGGAGTCCATGATGGTCGCGAGCTTGCCGCGACAAAACTTTGGGGCGAGATCCACCTGCTTGTGGCCCTGAGGAGCGGTGAGCGATGCGATGATACTGGCTTACTTCCGGAGGAGGAAGTCGAGATGGAAACATTCCAACTCCTCGAGCAGGCCTGCGATTTCATCGAAGCGAAACTGCCGATATGGAAGAACACGGGCGCCAAATCCGCCGGATTATCCGACGAGAGACGCGTCCTTGCCGACGCAATAGAAGCCAAAGTTCGCAATCTCAACGACTAGATGGAAGCGTTGAGAATGATAGCGGAACACAGGCAAGCAGGAAAGGAAATCCTCGAGCAGCAGAAATTCCTGATCTGGCTCGAAGAGACTCGGAAAAGTATCCGGGGCAACAACGTTGTCTTCCCGGTGCAACGACGGAATCATGACGCAATCATTGAAAGTGATCGTCTTGCGGAAGCGTTTCCGAACATGTCTGCCTTTCATACCGCTGCAGATCTGGCGGACGTGATGGCAGAGCATCTTGAGAACATTCCGGAGCAAAGCGACTTTGACCCAGCAGCCCGTTGCTACGAACTCCACCACAAGTCCCCGCCATGCTTATTGCCTTTGTTGGTGCGGGCTCCAGCATGGGACTGGCAACACGGACCGGATGCATTCTACGGACGTCTACCTGAACTCTTGTCTTCGACCGATCGCGACGTCGGGACATTGCCCGCGATCGAAATCTCCCTGAAGAGAGAACTCCTCGCGCTATTGCCCAAGTCGGACATAGAAGCCAATCCGTCGAACGTGTATTTGAGACACTTTCACGAATACATATTCTAAAAATATTTTTTAAAAAACCATTCAGGGTTGCACCTTTTACCAAGGAAGTATGTGGAGTGGGCCCTGAAGATCACTGTTCTGCCAGAGCCGATAACGCCTCCGAGGCAGGCTTCGAACTCCCTGACTCGTCCTCAGACTTTTCAGACGGAGACGAGTCCATGTTCTCCGAAGACACCAACGACACTTTGCTGGGAGACGAGGAAGTAAAGTTCTGGATTAGCAGAAGAATTTGAACAATTTGCCCACGATTCTTGATTTGTCGGACTCGACGAAAAATGATAAACTCAACATGCTTCTCCAATTTCCAAAACAGATACCAAGATTCGTTGACGTTTGCAGGGTTGTGTCCGCAAAGATTGCGTCTCTCCTTGCCTATAGGAGTCGGGACGGCGCGACCTGGAATAAGAATGACGAGGAGCTGAGCTCCCTGCAAACGATTTTCCAACGGCTGACGCTGTCACGCGAAGATGCGCCCGAAAGCGTGTCGACGCCGAAAATGACCGCCAGACAATATCTTGACCAGGTTCCTGAGGAGAGCAAGGAACAAGCGAGGCGGATGCTTAAGGATCTTCTCTCTATCATTGACCGGATGGAGAAGATCAGCAGCTCCAACTCAGATGAAGAGTCAGCAACAATATTAAGAAAAGAGAGCGAGTCGCGCATAGACCCTACGACAATAGTGTTGGATGCGGCTCGTCGACTAGTAAACATACAGAGGCTGGGCAAGCTCGGCCCGACATTCCGGCAGATTCCACCATTTTTTTCCATATTGGAAAGTCTAGCCGAGGTCCGCAAAGAAGACACACGGGCACAACAGGAGGGTGCCGTGGGCGAGGACAAACGGAAGCACGGCTGCACATTAAGGAACAGATGGCGAGACAGCTGCGTAGTAAGACCGAGCTGGCCTGAGAGTCCGGTGGCACACTTTCCCAGAACGGGACTGGATACGGACCCCTGGCAGTCCTGGGCACCCGGCCCCGGAGCAGGCTTTGGCAGTCTAAGAAATCGCGCTCCATTCAACAACTGGCTGCGCACTGCGTGGGCACAAGAGATGACGTCGCAACCACTCACGCCTTCCGCGCTGCAATTCATTCTTCAGCCGCATCAGCCCGCACGCACGCAGTATTCTGATTCTTACAGATCTGCACGCTCACGACGACGAGGTCGCACTTAATTGGCGCCAGGGAATCACGATGGAGTTTCATCGTTATGCACATTTCGTAATAAGCGATTTCGATCAGCGAACGAAAACTTCAGTTGCATTTAAGCAGTTTGTAGCTTACTGTTTCTTTGATTAATCCGACGACCCAGCTCATTCAGCAGTTTTGAGTGGAGCAAGACCGAGTTTATCTCTCGGGCCGAGTGCCCTCGAGTCTCACCGCTTCGTGATGGTGTAAATTACTTTCTTGTGCGTTCATTTTAAAATCGAGTTTTTGCTTCAGGGAATCATAATGTCTGTATGGGCGAGGGGATGCGCTGTTCTTCGGATGGTTTGGACAGAGAGGAGGGCTTGTCTGCACGAGAGCGAGAGATCCACATCGTGAAGTCTGACGGCAGACGCGAGTGATCCCATCCTCAAGTCTGACAAGTCGTCTGACAAGTAGACTACCGTCACTGCACTGTGGTGAGTGAGTCTGACAGAACTAGTAGCGGCCTTAGCAGTGCGTCTGTTGCGTGATAATGTCTAAATCTGCTTACTGATTAGGTTTGACCAAGCCGGAGGAAGTCATGGCGCCCCTCGTGTCCGCGCTCCACAGGATCCTCAGGAGGCTCCTGTGTCTCCTGCTCGGGCTCTCCAGCCTCCCGCCGTGCTTGGCCGTCTCCTCGCCCGAGTGGTACCTCCCCGGCGTCTCGCCCGTGCAGTACCAGCAGGGGCAAACTATCCCGCTGTTCGTGAACAAGCTCACCTCCGTAAAAACACAACTCCCATACAGATACTACACGCTCCCCTACTGCACACCGGAGTCGATCCACGAGGCGCGCGGCAACCTCGGCTCCTCGCTCCTCGGCGACGTGGTGGAGACCAGCCCGTACGACATCAAGGTGCTGGAGAACAAGGACTGCGAGGTGCTGTGCTCGCGCGAGCTCACGGAGGCGGACCGGAAATTTTTCCGGCTGATGATCGAGGAGGACTACCAGGTGAACTGGCTGCTGGACGGGCTGCCCGGGACCACGAAGTACGCGAAGAGGGACGACGCGACGTTCATGTACATGGTCGGCTTCCCGGTGGGCCTGGAGCAGCGCGGAAAGTACTTCCTGCACAACCACGCCAGGATCATCATACAGTATAACTGGTTGTGCAGGAACATGAGTCAGACGTCAGTCAGACGTCAGTCCGTCATGAGATCGGTCTCTCTATCGCACAGTCTCACACAGTCACTGTGTGACAGTAGAAAAATCGAAGAGTGTAATTTGAAATAGCATTTCCGAAACTTATTCACTTTCATTCATTTCCAGATACCACGGCGACTCGTCGGAGTTCCACGGCTTCCGCATCACGGGCTTCGAGATCGAGCCGCACTCCATCGCGAACCAGGCCCCGGGCGCGTGCAGCTCCGGCGAGTCGGCGCCCGTGTTCGAGCTGGAGTCCAACAATAAAGTCTCGTTTTCGTACGACGTGCAGTGGAAGTACAGCGATGACACGTGGGCCGGCCGGTGGGAGCGATATGTGCGCGCGCAGAAGGGCAAGATACACTGGTTCTCCATTTTAAATTCCCTCATGATCGTGCTCTTCCTGTCGTCCATGGTCGCGCTCATACTGCTGCGGACGCTGCGGAGAGACATCTCGCGGTACAACGAGGTCGCCACCAGCGACGACGCGGCCGAGGAAACGGGCTGGAAGCTGGTGCACGGCGACGTGTTTCGGAAGCCGCCGCACAGCAAACTGCTGGCGGTGTCGGTCGGGAGCGGGGTGCAGATCCTGGGCATGTCCTGCGTCGTGATCGTATTCGCCTGCGTGGGGCTGCTGTCGCCGCACTACCAGGGCTACCTGCTGCAGACCATGCTCATGCTCTTCGTATTCATGGGCAGCTTCGCGGGGTATTAACTTGAGTTATTGTCAAATTTTATCTTAACGGGTCAGATAGTGCTGGGCCACCCTGTGATTTTCGCAGGGTTGCCCAGTAGTGTGAGCTGGAGACGTTTTCCGGAGTCGGACGAGCCAAATATTGCTTACGACGTTTTGCTCTCATTTTCGAGTGCGGTGAAGTGTGACAGTTTTTTGAGTTTTGATTTGTTTTTCAAAATAAAATTTTAGTTCGGCAGAAACACCGTGAACATAAAATTTTAAAATTTAATTTTAAAATTATTTTCACTCAGTTTTGCTCAATTATATACTCTGAATGTTTGTATATTTTTGTTAAAATGTGTGGAATTTTTTATGAGTCTACATCAATTTGATTAATACCAGAAATTATTATGAATATAAAAATATTTTTGAAAAAATAATTGACTTGAATTACTCTCCTTCAGCTACTACTCCGCGCGTCTGTACAAGATGTTCAACGGTCAGGACTGGAAGATGACGACGCTGCTGACCGCCTTCTGGTTTCCCGGCGTCGTTTTCATCATTTTCTTCATCGTGAACCTGTTCATCTGGTACACGGGCTCCTCGGGCGCCGTCCCGTTCACAACGATGTTTTCGCTGCTCCTGCTCTGGTTCGGCATCTCCGTCCCTCTCGTCTTCGTGGGCGCCTACATCGGGTACAGGAGAGATACGATCGAGCTGCCCGTGCGGACGAACGCAATACCAAGGCATATCCCAACGCAACCGTGGTTCGCCAAGCCCGTGATAACATCCTTGATAGGCGGGGTGTTGCCCTTCGGCGCGGTCTTCACGGAGCTCTTCTTCATCCTGAGCTCGATCTGGCAGCACCAGTTCTATTACTTGTTCGGGTTTCTGTTCCTCGTCCTGGTGATTCTGGTGCTGACGTGCGTGCAGATCTCGATCGCTCTGACGTACTTCCAGCTGACGAGCGAGGACTACCACTGGTGGTGGCGGTCTTTTTTTAGCAGCGGGAGCAGCGGGTTATACGTGTTTGGCTACGCCCTGCTGTACAAGGCGGCGCGGCTGCAGATCGACGACTTCATACCCAGTCTGGTGTATCTGGCGTACACGGCGATCATGGCCTACTCCTTCTTCCTGCTCACCGGCTCCGTGGGCCTCCTGGGGGCCTTCTACTTCGTCAAGGTCATATACGGGAGCATAAAGATAGACTAGTAACCTAGTTTGCGTATCAGGCTTTTTCTTACTGACTCTGTAGTCTAATCTGACTCTGTAGAATCCTCGTTCAATCTGCGTTCCGAGATCCTCGTTTGTGTATCGATCGGTTGAGTGCTTGTTTTGCGTCCGGTGGCCCGCTGAGCGGGCGGGACGAGTGAGAAGTGTGTGTGGATGGACGAGTTGGGTGCGAGTTGATGATCGTGCGAGTGGGTGGGAGTTGATGATGGTCTTTGAAGTGCTGGTTGGTGCGAGTGGGTGAGAGAACCTCTGAAAACGACCGTAAACTTGCGCACTGTGAACCTGCATGAAAACTGCGAAACCTGCATGAAAACTGCCAATCGGAATCCGATCAAAACTGCACCCCGCTAGAGTCGCTCACCTTGGGCGGTTTTGTTGGCATTTGCTCCTCGTCACGAGGCCAAAGTTGGCAAAAGTTAGACTACTCCCACAAAACTTATTCCGAAGATGAGACGGCGGAAGCGTTGAAGTGACTCTCGACTCACGAAATCCCCTTTAAGATGTCGAATTACTCGCTATCCGCGCGCGAGCTGCGCGGTGTGTTCGAGAATCGCGATCAGCCCGATGTTCTCGAGAAGCACGGGAATCTCCAAGGCCTCGCAAAGGCCCTCAACGTGGACCTCCAGAACGGCGTCCCGTCCGAGAGCGTCGGGGAGCGCAAGCAGCACTTCGGCGAAAACCGCATCCCCGAACGGCCCCCGCAGACCTACTTCCAGCTCCTCACGGCCGCCTTGCAGGACGCGACGATTTTGATGCTGTGCGCCGCGGGCCTGCTATCCACGGTCATCTGCATCGCCATCGAGCAGGGGAAGCACTTATGTTGGGTGGAGGGGGTGGCGATCTGCGGAACTGTTTTATTGGTGTCGAATGTGGCCGCGAACATGGACTACCAGAAGGAGAAGCAATTTCGGAAGCTGAACGCCGACGTCGAGAACGTGCAGATCAACGTGGTGCGCGACGGCGAGAACGTGCAGGTGTCCAAATATGATGTGGTCGTCGGTGATATCGTCCGTTTATCCATAGGTGACATCCTGGAGGGCGACGGCGTTTTGGTGGACGGCTTCGACGTGGCGACGGACGAGTCGGCGCTGACGGGGGAGCCGATCCTGATCAACAAGGAGCCCAAGACGGGCTTCATGTTCTCGGGCTCGAGCGTGCAGAACGGCCAGGGCCGGTATTTGGTGATCGCGGTGGGCGTCAACTCGGAAAACGGGCGCATCCAGGCGCTGGTGCGCGGCCAGAAGCTGCTCGACACCGACGGGCCAGCCGCGGGCCCAGCCGCGGGCGCCAGCCCGAATAGCAAGGCTAAGGACGACGAGAAAGCTGGCGGCGGCGATAGACCCGCTGAAAAGAAGGAGGAGGACTTCGGGGAGGAGGAGGGGTCTTTGCTCACGCAGAAGCTGGACAACACCGCACAACTAATTGGAAAGGTCGCTATGGGCATCGCGCTGTTCGCCTTCGTGGGCATGATGGCTAGGTGGCTGATCAGAGACGCCGTCGGCGACGACCCGCCCGGCACGTTCTTCGGTGAGCTGGTTAACCGCTGGCTCATCATCACGATCACCATCGTCGTCGTCGCCGTGCCGGAAGGTCTCCCGCTCGCAGTGACCCTATCTCTGAGTTTGAGTGTGGCCAAGATGCAGTCCGACGCCTGTCTGGTGAAGCATCTCGATGCGACCGAAACCATGGGCTCAGCTACGAGCATCTGCACAGATAAGACGGGAACTTTGACGCAGAACAGAATGACGGTGACGAAGTGTGCGGTGCCGAGCAAGGTCCAGGATGCAAACCAAAAGTCCAGCTCGTCGCGCATCGTGAGCGCCTCGCCGGGGCAGACGTGCGGGCAGGTGCTGGGGCAGGGGCAGGGGAT
>JACKZZ010006857.1_pt1 | contig 12561 bp, 1 predicted proteins | sample 8027871 | NCBI WGS metagenome assembly JACKZZ01 (sample SAMN15724774, study PRJNA655200) | protist metagenome | isolation source: fluorescence activated cell sorting (FACS) single amplified genomes of... | place: USA: West Boothbay Harbor, Gulf of Maine | collected 2000-07-19
GCAAATCTAACGATGGCAAATGTTTAGGCGGCATGTGGATCCATAGGCTTGCGTTTATAAAAATGATGGCAGACTTAAAGCGTAGTGAAAAATACCAGAAGAACAAGTCTAACCCCAACACCAACGTTCTTATGTATATTGAAGAAACGTTTCACGGTAAGGCTCGGTGCAGCTCTGTGAATATGAAAACTGATTTCTTGAACAACGATGTTGAAGAATTGCAAGAAAATGCTCAAAAGGCTGCTTCCAATTTAAGCAAGAAAATATGTGCGTCCATGGCAACAGATTTCTCTATCTTAAGGCTTCATTCACTAAATATTTTGAAGGGTTCGCTCATTCTTGGCATAGGACTTCAATTTGAAGCACAAATCCAAACGGATGCTGGTTATTATCAATTGTATCCTTGTCGATTTTCGAATGCTGGTGATGACGACAAAACAGATTGGATACGAAAGGAGTATATTACCGGCGGATTATGTCGCGGATTATCGGGATTTGTGCAGAGTTCTATATTCACGGATTATGCGGTTACTCGTGATAAAGCACTTCTGCCTCCGAATCGCAGTCCTTCCGCGAGTGTGACAAATTTTATGAATGGTGTTCAAGACTGCTTACTATTACGCAACCAGACATACTACAATTGGATGCGATATTGTCAAGGAGAAGCACTGCTACCGTACGAAGCCAAATTTTCAACAAGATTACAATTTTGCCGGCAGTTAAGCGGTGATAGATTCTTCGGTTCTACTTCCGCTTCTGATGATGAGATAAGTGGCGATATAAATGCAGCAGACCTTTGTCGAAACATAGAACAATTCGACAGAGTAAAAAATATTAACTTATCCAGTGCTGCAACTAAGCCGGGGTTTAGACAAGAAATGGCGTTTCTGGTGAAAAGTTCTAATCCATTAGAATCATCTACGTTTGGGTCTGTAGCCAATATGCTGCACGACTGTGACATTTCTTCTATTGTTTGTCAAATGTTGCACGGTCCTATTTTTGAGACTTTACAAGACGCACAGCGCAATACCAAGTTCTGTGAGTTAAGCGTGATTGTAGCTTACATGATGTATATCGTGAACGCTTATATATTTTTATATAAGGTGTGCCTGAAGATGTTAATGCGCGTATCAATTGATACATTAGACAGAAACACAGTATGCATTTTTATGAAATTCATACAGGATTTTCTGGCGATTTTTTATTCTGGTTCTACGAAGCCGGTAGAGTATTCACACAGAACAGTTACAGCGAAGGGAGCTGCGAACGTGCACAGAGTTAAATACACATATAGTGTAAACAGTTTGAAACTTGGCAACGCATTGAACAGACCATATTGCATGCTGCCGACTATTCCTGCAATACTTAAGGAATACATGGTAGAAAATGCATTTGGCAGTCCAAAGGCTAGAAACCAAGTGTTTCAGGCGAGAGGATTTATACTTACGCAACCGATGAATACAGAAGGATCGGCCAGACGTAAAAAAATATACAATTTGGTTCTCGATGAAGGACTGTCAAAGAGTACAGGAGTTATATTCCAATGTTACAATACCAATTGTATGAACAGATATCACTTTACTTCCATGGCATTGCACTTTCATTTACGTGACAGCAAGGTCTGCTCGACAAGTGTTCGCTCGAACGGTACTAGTAGTTTACAGCGGTACGAAACTACGTGGTTGAGTACCGAAGTTGTTGAAATATTTAACAAACAAATCGAGAATGAGTGTAGTGTCAGCAAAGAACATAAATTTGCTTTGGATTGCGTGAGGGATGGCCAATCAATATATATTAACGGGGACGCAGGTGCAGGTAAATCGTACTTGGGTCGTTTATTATTACGGCAGTGTCTGATGATACATGGCGACTGGGTAATCAAATCTTATGGCCGCGATAAAGTTTTTGGACTTGCATTTCAAGGCATTGCGTGCACTAATATGGGCACCCTATTCACAAGTATTCATAAGTACTTGTCAATCACAAATTTTAAGGTCTTGCAGCCGAATGTAAACGATGAAGAGATGCAGACGTTTTGTCGAGACACTCTAGTGCTAGACCCGGATTTAAAGAAAAAACTTCGCAACACTGAAGTGTTAATCATTGATGAAGTAGGTAACATCAATGAAATATTAGGTAAGTATCTCATTATGTTCTTAAAAGTGGCACGGGATGACGAGTCAGCATTCGGTGGAGTTCAGGTCGTAGCGTTGGGACAGGTAACGCAAGGACTGCCCGTAGAGGAGAAAGAAATGTTGAATGATGTTAAACGACAGTACTCGTGGGGCAGAAACGAGGAGTTACTCCATAATACGCGCCATATAAACCTTCGAACCCTGTTTAGGTCGGATAAAGACGTAAAGCTGCAAAATCTGATTAAAAAAGCACGGCAGGGTACATTAAGTTCTAGTGACTTCAATTTCATGAGAAACAAGTGTGGTGACAGTGTTAGGGAGGCCTTGCATGAAACCGCGGAATTCGACAAAAAACAGGCAGTGACTAACTTGTATTATGAGTTGGATAAAGTATCCTCGTCTAATGTGTCATTCATCATGGAAAATATGATGTTCTTAAAGAGGTGTAAAAACCTACAAACAGTCTATGCGAAAGACTATTGCGACAACGAGGCCCCTAATCCAGAGAAAGATGTTTTCAACGATAAATCATGCGTGTTCAATAATGATAATTCGAACACATACGACAAGGAACTGAAAATGCCGGCGAAATTATTTGTGTACATAGGTATGCCTGTCATATTAACACGAAATATGTGGTCGAATGATCTTACTAAAGATCATAATTTATCCAAAGGTACGCAAGGCATCATCGCCAGCTTTGTTACAACTGACGAAAATGGAGTTGAAAGTGGTAGCATCCAAAAAGTTGTTGTAAAACTAAAGTTGACTTCAGAGTGTGGGCATGAAATCGAGGTCGAACGCAGTTTAGTCAGGCAACTGGGTTTTAGTCGGAGAATATCGAGTGGGTTTATGCGTTGGCAGGAGGATTCAAAAAATAAAAACATGACTGGTCGTTATGTGAAAGTGCAACCGAAAACAAACTATCATAATATCGTGCAAAGATCCATGTTTCCCTTTACGTATGGTAAAGATTTATCGTGGTCCTCCATTCAAGGATTGACTTTGAACAAAGTTTGTATCAACCTCGAACAGAATGGCTTAATAACAGCTCCGAAAGCAAAGTATCCTGTGCCCGCTTTATTTTATGTGGCCTTGAGCCGAGTGCGCACCATAAGTGATGTGCTTATTATATGGCCAAAGGATAAAAATGATGACCATTACGCAAGATTTTTAAATTGCGTTGACAATGATTCAGTTAATTTCGAGAAGAATTGGATTGTAGAAGCAGAGAGAGCGAAAGATGAATATGTACTGAAAGCGCTAGATCAAATTACACTACTTGATATGCAGCGTAAAAATTATTTTAGGATCCCTGATCCCACATTTATGAGCACTGTCATAATACCTGCAACACCAGAAGATATTGAAAGAGACACAGAAACTCAGAAGGTTTTACATGGGTTGTGGAAATACATCATGCTTGCAGTGCACTTTCAATTTGAAGAGGGTTTTTTTCTAACGACGATTTGCAACGACGATGCGAAGAACTTGTATGACAGCAAGTTGAAGTTTTTTTTCAACGAGATGGTTAAGGTTCAACCATTAACCTTGGTTTTCCAAAATCTTAGACAATACATGCTGGACAATATAGCGAAGGTGTTTCAGCAGGTTCTTCAGCCGAGTACCCATACGACAGTACCTACGTTTGCATGGCTTACGAGAGAAGAATACCTCGCTTGGGGTAAAGAACATATTGAAAAGTTCAAGCTATACATGTTTGAAAGAGACCCCCATCTGAAGCCGGCGCATGAAATAAGCGCAAAATACTTTGAAACGAATCTAATTCATCAGCAGTTCAATGAACTGGACGTAACCCAAAAGAATGAAATCAATATCAAAATGAATGCACATGAGGATTCAACATGTACAGCATTGTGTGGAGCTAACCCTACTACTCAAAAACGAGCCCGAGAAATTTTCTTTAACTTTTTTCAAGCTAGCTCGAATTCAAAACGAATTAAACCCGGGCCAAAGATGAGTATTAAAATTGGACCTAGCAAGTATAGTAAGAGTAAGCTTAGGTAGTACCGAAGCTGAATGGTCTAAGATAGAGTAGTCAGCAGAAACATGATACAAACCCTAACCCTAGGGCTAGAAATAGAGTTAGGGCTAGGGTTAGGGTTGTAAACCCGAAAAAAGTAACGGTCCCTTGAGTTTAAAAAATATTTGTTATAGTGATTAGACGTGGATATAGCGTAGTGAAGCTGGTGTAGAAGGTGCATGGTCAAAGTTGTGATGATAGGCAGAGACTTGTATTTTGTTGTTAACCCTAGGCCTAGATATAGATTTCTTTCTTTTAATTGAACAATTTATACAAATGAAGCGTCACAACAAATTTCAAAATGTCACATTTTCAATATAGCCATCTAGGCCATGGACACCTAACCCTAACCCTAACCCTAACCCTAACCCTAACCCTAACCCAAACTGTTGATCGTATCATTTATAATGTACTCCATGTTTGTTTAGTCTACAACCTCGTGAAAGAGTTATTTGTTCGTGTAACATCAATAAAAACTTAACCCTAGCGTTACCGTAGACCTGAACCAAAAGACAGAAACTTGTGCTGAAAAGCTTAAGTCCGGAGAAATGCAAGTAACGTTCTTATGTACATTTCGGGATTAAGGGTAGTGTCTCTACCAGCCAACCCTAACCGACACATAAAGAGAAAGTATAAAAAATTTAAGTATTAAGCTACACTACAAAACAATTAAACTTCAAATTATCATTAATAACAAAAGATATAGTTGTACTGTCTATAAATTCTATTATTTCGAAGAAGGGTTTATGGTCAGCATTTCGCGTGCTGGTGAAGCAGGATCATAGATTTTGCGTTCGCTTCACTGGTAGGTTCTCATGTGGTATTTGAAGTGCCACACATTTTTTGTTCCATCCGACGTAAACTTACTCTCTTTTTGACACCAACATATAAATCCTTTACTAAATCGGGACCATGTGCAATTTTAAATAAGTAATCTGCAATTTCTACGCAGGGAAGAAACAATAACATTATTAATGCAGGTACCCGCGAAAAAAATGTCGTCTCCTCCCCACTCGTCGATACTTCAGAATTGTATACTTCGTTGACAACAAAAGAAAGAAATGCACTTGCTACGAACATAATAATTCGCCGAGTTAGGTTAACAACGGATGACGGCAGTGCACTGCATTCTGCAATCACTGCTTTCACAGCAGCCATGGAGCCCCATGGCATTTGAGCATCAGCTACCATGGACTCCATGTATGTATTGGACACTTGCAAGGTAAAAAAGACCGATGGCTTGTAGACAGATCTGTCGATAAGAACTTCTTGCACGGCAGGCTGCACAACAGGCTTATAATCCGTATCCTGACGGGTATCATCAACAGACTCATAATTGTCGTTTTCTTCATTTTCTTTCAAAATCTCAAGTTGTTTAGAGATTTTGTGATTATGACTAGATGAAAACATTGCTTCATCGGAACCAACATTGTTGTCTACGTTAACGACAGAGAAACTTGTAGCATTAATGGGAGGCATCTCAATATCATCATCAAAATCAGCGGCAACACCTACTTCCGAAACGGGAGCAAGTACCTGTTCGGAAGAGGCGAATCCAAAAGTAGTTCTTACTTGTTCTCTCATCCCAGAAAACGCATCTAAAATGCTGCTAGCACGTTTTCTGATGTTGATATTGTTTGAATTTGACTTGCTGCTTGAAATACTTGAAACTCTTGATCTAGAACCACATTCTTCCGAGAATCCTTCAACATTAGCAGTTCCAAAGTCGTTCTTAGCTAGACTTGGTCCTCTCAATCGTCTGCTTTCCCCAACACTGTTAGTTTCACTTGTAAAGCTCGTCGCTCTGGATCTACAAGCATCCGCAACAGGTACACGAATGCGCGCCATTCCATTCTCTGTATTGAATACGCTGCCGGTAAAATTCATGGTGGATCCGATTGAGCTGGTCGCGCTTACAATGCTCCCACTTCGAGATCTGTTTTCAGCAGCTGTGCTTAAGATATTTTGCTCCTTGGTGGAATCGCTTATGAGACTGCCTATGGTAGCTGCCTTGTCAGTAGAAATGTTTTCAGCAGCTGTGCTTAAGGCATTTTGCTCCTTGGTGGAATCGCTTATGAAACTGCCTATGGTAGCTGCCTTGTCAGTACAATTGCTAATCACACTGACAATGCTGACACCTCGTACCCGCTGAAACCCTTCTTCAACAGATGGAACTGCAAGACGCGCCATGCCTCCCTCCGAAGTAAATACATTTCTCATCTGATCTGCCTTGCTAGCGGAAGAAGTGATACTAGCCATGCTCGCACTGCTCTCAGCTCGAGATCTGGCACTTACCAGTGGCGATGGCGGAGCAGCGAGTCTCCGCATACATACTTCGTCACCAACGTCCGAGCCTTTGGTCTTGATCATGTTAGGATCGACGGGTTCTAAACCAATTATACTCTGTGGGTTTAGATCAAAGCTATCAGCGCCGTTGCTGTGTGCTGAAACTTGACTACCACTTCCAACAGTACCAAGCGCTGTGAAATCGATGGTACCATTCCTTGAACGCACCGAGTCACTCATGTCACTGCCACCCCTGGAGCGCATAAGAAATTCAGAGTAACTGGCATTGTTTTCCTTCCGCTTGACACTGATCGCACTCTTTAAACTCATATCACTACCGCCACGTGATCGCATAATGACGTCAGAAACGGGAGACACGATATTCGACGGAACGAGCAATCTCGCCGTGCCAGAATTCTCACCAAATATACTTTCACCAGTCGATGTATCTACACTACCAACACTCTCCACAGTCCCGTTTCTCGAGCGATTAAGAACACTCATATCACTTCCCCCTCGTGGTCGCAACTCAACTGAAGTCTTTGCTGCAGAATCTTTTACATTTCCTGCGTCAGCAGAAGGCAAGGCCTCTTTTCCTGGTGTGCTAAGATCAAGTCCATGGACGCTCTCAACGACTAAACTAGCAGCACTGCTCATAGCTTGATCGTGACAACAATTCTCGACATCGGTATTTAGCACTCCATCGTCTGCAAGATACCAGTCACCGAGGTGTTTCCGTGCTCGGTTGCGGACCAGCAAGGGGTTCGTGTGCAAATAATGCTCATGTAACAGCATTACGCTAGCCTCTAATGTTAAGAACTTGCCAAGCGTTATCTGCGATATGAAAGTGTCCACACATATGGAACACGTGATTACGACAGCAAGTAATGGCGCAACCACTCCGAATGTGCATAATATTAATACCGACCCTAAATAATTCGCCAAAACGCTGTTTGCACCAACGGCGCCATCCATTAGGTTTGTTTCGTAAAGCTCGCCGGGTTTCAATGCCATATATGCATCTCGCCTATCATCATATGACCAAAGTAACTTTACTGTCGAAAGGCGACTGACAATATAAGCGGCAGTAAAACTTTTGACGCTACTTTTCAGATTACTATTGGACACACCAGTTGTGTTCTGGTCATCAAGTAACCACAACGAAATTGATGCAGCGCCGAAATTCAAGTATCCTCTTGCGCAATCAAACCAAGACTTTCTTTGAGTTGCGTTCTCCTCCTCATCAGGATCATAAATTGGAACAGGAGCAATTAACGTAGCATTGAAAGTAGGGTCAGGTTGGCAAGATGCCTCGGCATTGTCAAGAGTTTCTGTTACCTCTTTATCATGATCTTTTCTGAACTTGCGGACACTGTACAGTAAATATAGGAATCGAAGAATGCCTTTTGCTAACATTATCGTATACACTTGGATGTACATCGGCACGTACGCGGATAAAATACTGCTAGTGCATGTATAATTGTACACAAAAGGATCTCCTACTTCATATATGTACATAGCTGGAGATACTTTTACGCAATCATTGGCCAAATTATACTCAATACACGCGGAAACATCAACAACCTTTTCCCGTGGCTCGGGTGCTATGAATGCACCAAAAAAACAAGCTGAACTTTGAAATGCTGCAATAAGTAACGGTATAATGATTCCAATACCAAGCGAAAAATACACTTTTAAACAGATTTCACCTCCTACAAGATTGTTGATAAATGCTTTATGCACATGCTTCGGTACTCCCATTCTGAGAGTTTCACTATCAATAAGTGCAGGTATTCCCGAGTTTGACCACACCATCTTGAAGAGTGCTAAACATACAGCAGCAGTAGACTTTATCGTGAAATGATAGGGTCTGAAGTACACATACAGATACACAATATTAGCCAGAGCAACAGTCCCCGCACTCAACAGAAAGATCAAAAACAAACTTAACATAGGTATTCCAACTCTCCGATGCCAAGGTTCCTCAGCACTGGCATTTGGGAGAATAAAGTTAAAAACACTTTTTCTGCCGTCATTCAGAACGGGTTGATTGGGGTTCTTCTTCTGCAATTCGATCAAATGCCGCGCAGCAAGTTCCTTATCATGGAGCATGAGTTGTCGAAACAGCAGCAACGAAATTATGAAGCATGAGGTAATCACGACCGTTGTGGGTAGTCCAGTTAAATAAGCGGCAGTAGTGGACCATGTATAAGCATGCTTTAACTTTCTGGCAGTTCCTTTCAACTGTGTATAAACTGGAAAATAAATTAAGCAGACCAAGATACACAAGTACGTAGTCAAAAGGCGCACTCTATCTAAGCCATGTGTGTACCTAGTAAGACTGCGCATGGTTTCTTCAGTTTTTTTATCGTAATCCGTAGTTTCGCCCAACAATATTGTCATGCTTCCGTTGCTGACACGGAACCAAAGGATGACTTCATCAGAATACACGCGACAAACTTCCTGAAATGCAGCAAATCGGGCCATGTATGCACGCGATAGGCAAACAAATCCGACCAACACAACAGTTCCGATAAAAAGTCCGAAAAAATTATACGTAGTAAAGTTGAAATAAGCAGAACCACAGCTGTACGTTGATACGGAAGGGTCAAGTACGGGCAACTCGGCAGAATTGGCACACGCGAAGTTGTTTCCACTCAAAATATTAACAGTTCCTACTTGAACGGAAGAAAGTGTTTGAGGGATTGTTCCGGAAAGCCGATTGTTGTTAAGAATAATGCTTGTTTCTTTCGTATGCAAGTCCTGAATATCATTATATACAGCCAGATCTCCAGATAGTCGATTGTTCTTCATCACAAACCCTGCGATGCGTACTGCGGCCAGAGGTATTGTACCAGAAATGTGGTTGTTCGAAAGGTCAACATGCTGTAAACTTCGAGATATGTTTAGTGGTATGGTGCCAACAAGTCCATTGCCACTAGCTTGTATGGAATTAATGTGCGGTAATAGCCATATACATTGAGGAAGAAGACCGAAGGAGACTTGCAAAGAGCTATAACCGCTGAAGGTCGGGTAGAAGGCGGTGCCTTCAAAGAAGTGTTGTCTGCATGCTTTCCCACTGCTAAGCCCATCGAGCACCAAAGTTCGTAGCTTCTTGGCAGAGCATATACTTTCTGAAATAGTCCCACAAAAACAGTTCCCTTCGGCAGAAAACTTTTCGAGCTTCGGTAGGGCCAGTATATGCTGATCTAATATACCGGTGAAGCTATTAGAGCCAATAGCAATATCAGTTAAAGAAGTTTGTGTTACAGGGTCAATAAACTTCAAACCATTCTCATTAGAGCAAGATTCAAAACCCGATTTTACTGACGAGACAAGATTATTTTGTGAAAGAGACAGTCTTCGCAGCTTCGAAAGATTGGCGAGGGAGCTTGGAACAGATCCACTGAGCATGTTGTCACTCAAATCAAGATGTTCCAGGCCGATTAAACCTAACCCGATACTTTCTGGTATGGCATTTATAAATACGTTGCTTGCCAAGCATAAATATCTCAATTTAGGCATCCCTGTTGCGCCGAAAGTGGGAATTCCTCCGAACAACTTGTTTTTCTGCAACATGATGCTCTCCGCAGCCACCAGCGATGTCCATTCAACAGGAACGGTCCCACTGAAATTATTGTTGTAGAGAAGTATTGTTTTCAGTCCAGTGATGAGACTGAGCTCTTTTGGTAAGGAACCACTGCACTGCATGCTTGAGAGATCCAGCTTTTGCAAGCCACTCAAGGAACTGATAGTGGCCGGGATCTGGCATGTAAGAGGGTTATTGTGGAGGTCCAATATCTGCAGCTTGGTTAAAAGCAGTAAATTGTCCCATGCCACACTACCCGTAATAGAGTTATTCGCAAGCGAAAGATGGGTCACATCCGACAGAAATCCCATCGAGTTTGGCAGAGGACCTTTGAGATTTGCAGAAGGCAACACAACTCCAGTGATAACGCACTTCTGTGATCCGGCATCACATTGACATCCCACCCCAGAGAAACGTGAGGGAGAGCATGGATCTTGTGATTGAATGAACCATGGCGCTCCGATGAAGGCCGACAGACCCATCAGCCTCAAGTCTTGATGCAGATTAGTATAATTCCAGCCTGCTCCATTTGTAGAATCGTAGAGATTTTGCAAAGCCAGCGATTGTGTAGAGTCTGTGATGAATGCAGATACAGAAGAAAATATGCATGCTAGAAACCAGGAAAAGCAAAAGAGCAGAAGCACTCGCTTCTGTGCCACGTGCAACTTGCGTGTGTGAACTAAATTCATCAATAAAGCTATCCGAATCTCAACATGTTATACGATAGCTTTTTTTATTGCCACACGCCCATCGGCGCGGCGGCTAATGCCTCTAGGCGTGAATACAGTGCAATAAAGATTTCAGCCCTTTCTCAAAAACACATATCGGTCCTCTCAAAGTGCTCCAGTTTGTTCAAGTTTGGAAAGGCGTCGCCCGCGTTGACAGATTTGTGCGCGAAGATTCTGCAAAAGCGATACCTTGACGTTAAACAATTGTTTTTTCCTGCATAAAGGCAAGCAGAACGAGAAGTGTGTTGAAAATGCAAGTTTCTGTAGCAAGTGTCGAGAATCCAATCATCAATGCTGCCTCTTCGGTTTCGGTTGCCCCTTCGGACACTATTCAAATCAACAAATCCCCTGATGGTGCAATAAATACAGTAGATTCGTTTGCACGGTCTGTATTTATCTGCTTTGGAATGGGTGTGGGGTGGTTCGCCACGTACACTATCTTTCAGCAAGTGCCCTTCTTTGAGGCTTCACAGCCGGAGAGAGCGTGCTTAAACGGGCGGCTTTCAGTAAGCATTGCGTTTTCATTTTTTGTTGCCGTCGCGTATCTTATCTACACGACTCACTACGGAGAAATTCGTTTTAGGTATTCCGTGCCTTTCTCCGTATGTTGGCCGCTCTTAGTTTTGGTGCTGTTGGCGACTACTTGGCACTACACTGTCGATGATACGTCGCTGATGTTGGTTGTTTGTGCGTGGATTTCCGGCGTGTCCGGACTGCTGTCCAGTGTGGTGTTGCAGCCTTTTTTGGGTCACTATTATAAAGGAGATTGCCTGTCGAGCTACCGCAGTGGGCTTGGTACAGGGAATATACTGATCAGCCTGCTGGCAATGAAGCAAGAGCCTGGTGCACAGGACCCCAATTTCGGCCCCACTACCTTCTACTGCATTACAATGTTAATTTGGGCGACGTCAGCCGCCGCTTACGGCTACATCACCAACACGCGCATCGGTAGGAGAAGCAAGGAGGAATTGTCGATCGATGCATCCAAGCAGGCCTTAGTCAATTCAAATGCCACTGCTTCATCGCCGACGGCTGTAGTAGTGGCAACAATAACAACGACAGCAGCAACAGCAACAATAACAACGACAGCAGCAACAGCAACAACAACAACGACAGCAGCAACAGCAACAACAACAACAACAACAACAACAAATAGTAGGAGTAGGAGCGGTAGTAGTAGTAGCAACAATAATTTTTTCACCCATTTCCACAATTGGTCGTATCGGGTCGCAGGAAATGCTGCAGACTTACTATGGGGCGGTCTCACTAGCTGCTTTCCAACAGCGGTCGGCGAGCGGCGGCCGTGGCTGCGCAAGGTGCTGCCTTATATACTCTTCATTGCCTTCATTAATATGAATACGTATGGATGGGTGCCTGGCGTTTATCCGCTCGCACTCCTGAAAGCGGCAGGCTCCATTGATGCTCAGCGGAAATATTTGGGCACTTCTTTCCAAGTTGCCGTTCTCACGCAAAATATCGGGGACTACAGTCAATTTTTTGTTGAGCCTCCACTGCTATACCTGTTCCTGCTGTACTTAAGCTGCGATATCTTATATCTTGCTGTGTTTTTATCGCCAGAATCTGCATTTGTGGGGGCATCCGCTGCTCACAGCGAGGACTTGAGCATCGCTTTGACAGTCGTCTACTGCTTCAACATGTTCATTCACGGGCACTGCCTCACAATATGCTGGAAAAAATCATGTTTGGAGGCGGAGGCAGAGCATAGGGCAGAGGTGGGGACAATATGTGGATACACCGATTCAACGTGCAGCATTATCG
>JACKZZ010005588.1_pt1 | contig 12560 bp, 10 predicted proteins | sample 8027871 | NCBI WGS metagenome assembly JACKZZ01 (sample SAMN15724774, study PRJNA655200) | protist metagenome | isolation source: fluorescence activated cell sorting (FACS) single amplified genomes of... | place: USA: West Boothbay Harbor, Gulf of Maine | collected 2000-07-19
GCCCCTTCTCGAGAAATTCCTTCGTGAACAACTCCTGCAGCTTCCAGTCCTTTTCACCCGAATACAACGACCGCATGGTCGCAGTGGTAAACCGGTTGAAGTTTTGCGCCATTTCACTATAATCGCTGATTTGCGCCGTCTTCCCCGCGGTGATATGGATCGCAGATTGGAGCTCGAGAACACTATCGGTCGGGAGGAGGTGCAAGAAATCTTCCGGGTTCAGTGCCTGCAGCCCGTTTCGCTTCTCGGAAAAATCCAGCGCGGACACCGGGAGTGGGTTGAGTTTGGGATGCAGGAATCTAGTACTTCTATTGGTGCCGAAGGAGTTGGTCCTTGGACGTGCCGGATCAGATCTGCGAGCAGGGGAAAGGTTATTTTCTACATCTTCAACATCCGCGGAGGACCTCCCTCTCGGCTTGTAGGTCCACGCGAAGGTTTTGTAGTACACGTTCTTGATCCACTGGGCCTTGCTGCTGAGGGTATCAACTGCAAGTATGTCTGGGCCTGGAAGAGTGCCAGGTTTGTCATGCATATTTTGCGTGAAGACCCAAGATGCCTGTAATGCATGACCTAGCATCACAAATTTTTACAGGGCTTCCTCATGCCTGTTCCACATGAGAAACGCCCGCCCCACGTAGTAGAAGGTGGATTCCTCTTGCTGGTCATGCTCGACAAATCTTTTTTAAAATCTAAACACAGCATCACAAGTTGCAACCTTCCAGACCCAGATCGATATTTGCATTTGATAGAGAGGCACCCAGACAAAGTTGCGATTCGTTCGCCAGAAGGAGAGATTCTTCTGCAAATTCAGCCGGATGTATTTCACGATCTTGAAGAAATCCGGAAAAACACTCAGGTACCGGAAGAAGACTAAGCTTGGCACTTTGTGCGTCTTATTCGGTTTCGCGTAGGTCTTGCTATCCAGCAGGGTGGATTTGAGAAAAGCTCGGTGGATCTCCACCGCGATAGCGTAGTTTGCGTTCCAGGTACTCAAATGCCGATAATTCATCCTGCTCTGGGGATCAACATGTTGATAGTCGTCCTGCTCGGGAGCCACTACAATCGGCGCCCCGACGAGACTCCTCACCATCAATTCCAGCGCTTTCGACAGGGCCTGATAGATGAACCGCTGCTTGTCCAGCCGGTGCCGCATGTAGTCCGTCATGTTGAACGCGAGGTGCGCTTTGCTGCACAACGCATCTCGGTCGCTGTCGTAGTCCTCCGGGAGCTCCTCCTCGCTAGAACTCTCGCTGACCGCTCTGTCCCGGTCCGGAACTTCCCCGCAGACCCGGCCCCCCCGGCACCTCCGGTATTCCCGGTTCTTCGAGTTGCCAACGCCGTCGGGCTGTTGGAATTGGGCGTCGTCGTTCTGAAACCCGTCGCGCCAGAAGGCTAAGGGTCCTGGCTTTAAATGCACCGCGGCTTTTGCGGCGATTTGGAAGATCGTGGAGGAAAAATCGGATTGGTGGTTCAACTTGAAATTATTTCTCCCCTTCCGGTACACGACAGAGAGCAAAGAGGTAATCTTGTCCAACACTTCCAGTGTTTCCTTGTCTACCGAATCGAAATTTTCGTGCACGCGCCCGTTCGTCTTGATTCTTCTCGACTCGAATAAGTTCTCCCGGTAGAATCGGCTCGACTTCTCGCCGGACAATCCTTCTCCCCAGTCTGCGCTTTTCCGCAGTAGAGATTTTTGCAAGTGGGATACATGGTCGAGAAGTAAATCCGAGAGGAAAACGTTGCTATCGTGTGCTTGCTATGAACTGCAAATATGTCTGGGTCCTCTGGAAGATTCCGTGGCTTGTCATGCAAATTTTCCATGGTCGATCTCGTCCGGAATGCAGGATCTAGCATGACAGATTCTGTGAGATCCCTATCGTGGCCATCCCGCATGAGAAATTTCCTCCCAACTTGGTCAAAAGCGGACAGCTTTTGGCATTCATACAACACAGATTTTTGCACGATCCAGAATTAGCATGACAAGTTGCAACTTTCCGGACCCAGACATATTTGCAATGCATACTTGCCACCACACGGTCGGGAAGGTTTTCTCCGTGATTTTTTCCGCGAGAATTTCGTCGAATCGCGGACTGTATCCTGTGCAAAAGCATCGTACTCGTACAAATTGCATTTATGCATTACAAATCTCTTTCCCAAGGTAAATCAGCATTACAAATTCAATTTGTAATGCTGTGCTAATTTGTAATGCAATTTATACTAGTGCAGGGATGCTTTTGCATTGCATAGACTGTCCTCCGCGATCCGGCGAAGGAGGGAAAGCCAGGCCTTCTCCGGGAAGCGAAACCTCGTGGTCGTGGGAAGATTAGCAGCCGAACCCGTTGCGAACAGGAAGTGCGCTGAGGAGGTTAACACCGTTCGGAGGAACAGCGAGTAAAGCGCGCTGATCTTATTTGCAGACAGCACACCAAGACCTACTCCGGTAGAATTATTATTCGTCGCACCATCTGAAGATGATGATCTTCTACCGGATGATCTACCTTCCTTCCCACCGAAAAGTAGTTCTTTCTTGGCGGTGTCCAACCGCCGCAAAATTTCGTTTCCATCTCTTCGCAAGAGACTGAGGTGGTCGTTTACCATCCTAGCCGCGCAGCACCCCTCGGCGTTGATGGCCGTGAGGTGGTGTAGGTATTGTTCGATCGTGTCGAGGATTTTCTCCGAATCCTCCTCGCCACCCTCCTTCTTAAGTGTATCGGCTAGCGGATCGACGTAGACAGTGAACTCATCATCTTGCCGGAAGTGCTGAAAAAAGTGCTCGGGCTGCGGTTGTTGGCCCTGCAGATAGTTCGCGAGCGGGACGGCGCAATAAAAGAATTGGCACTGCTGGTGTTGCCCGACGAGGGCATTTTGAAGAGGACCGGTTTGACTTTGATCGGTCGCCGCGAATACTGGAGCCGTCGTGTGCAATAATTCTCCTGGCTGTGGTGCCCCACCACCCTGTTGATTAAGATTTTGCTCTTCTTGTCCCCCATGGTTCATTCCTGGCGCAAACACGAACGGCGGCGGAACACCAGCCGGAGCGCAAGAATGTTGTGAGCTGCTTGCAGCTCCGCTCGGTCCCGGCACGTCAACCCCGCCCTGTCGGGTACTTCCTCGCGAAGTACAGCTAGAGCCTCGGCTTCTAGAAGAACATGCCCCGCTGCTCTTGTTGTGGGCCAAAGGAGCCGAGGTCCTCGAGTGGTAATTTTCCTTACCCGGACTCGATTCGCGCGAAGAAAGGTAGGCGGCTTCGCTGCAGCTGGGAGCGCTGAAAAAACCGCCCACGACGAGGAGGAGAGATGACTTCTTGAAAGCTGACATCGTGTATTGTATTGTGGAGGATAGTTTACCTGAAATAAATTTCCGATTCTCGTTCTACTGGTCAAATCGAAGAAAAAAAACGGCTCAGACAGTTAGTTTCTACTGAGCACTACTAGGATCCTTTCGTTGTTCAAACAAAATTATACACGCAGTAGGATTTTGGTGCTGGCTCCGTACTGAACTACTTAGTATTACCCAACAAAACTTAGGTGCTGAGTATTCACAGTGGCGTTCTTTTAGGTCTATTTGCTTCTATCACTTCAATCTTGTTTTCTTCGCAAGAGCGTGTAAATATACTAGTAACACAAACTCCCAACTATCGGCTGGATGAAATTATCGAAACGGACTGACGTGACTTCGTAAAATCAATGGCTGCAAGACAATCTAGATTTACTGAATTTTTTCGGATGCAAGACTAAATCAAGTAGTGAATGAATTGGTGCAGGTACCAGTTGGCTAATTAAGCGATCTTCTCACGATGACTCAGAGCCGGACGTAGAGGTTAATTAGGAAATACTTTAGTACTTTATGTCACTATACAATATCTACAATAGAGCAGCTATGACGCCTAGTAGTTCCGTCAATAGGAATCGTGTCCAACAGGCAATTGCGATTACAAGATGTCTTGAAGTTGTTGTGTTCTTGGTAAGTGTCAGTTTGCAAATAGTACTTTCAGGACTTCCTCCTGTGGCGGCTTCGGTTAGGATGAAATGTCTGGCGGCTGGTTCAAAGAAACGCAGAGTGTCAGGATTTGCGTTACTTGTGCATTCTGAACTCAGAGCTCATAGTGACTTTAGGCTGATTATGATTTTGATCTGGTTTCGCAAAATTTTACGACCGATGTTCCGCTAATCGCGATGGGTTTCGTAACCAATGTCGGACCAGGATCTTGGGTAGAATTTTCCATTCCATTCCTGCTCACGCAACCGATACTTAAACTGTCGCTCTCATTTATGATCTGCGGTGGTCATCAACATGGGAGCTCGCATTGTGAAATTCCAGTGTGCCCTTCACTTGCCTGATTTACTTTCTATAAACATCGAAAAAGAGTGTCAGGTCTAATAGCTCTTGTCAAAAGAAATCGAGATCCGACGACTTCGCCGCATTCAAAGCCGTGGCCCTTCCGGAGATTTGTTTTTGTATTTTTTTTGCAATTTTTTTTGGTACAGCAATATTATCGGCGTGTGGTAAGAAGCTGTGGTTTTTCTTAGGCGTTTTGGGTTTTGCAGAGAAAGTTGTGGTAGCTTCAAATCAAAAAAATTCCAAAAGCAGTAGACTATCAGCAGTGTTGCAATAGAAGCTTTGTCGTGGTAAGATTCGAGCAATAAACGTGTGTGGCGTGCTTATTGTTCCGAAAATACTGTTTACAGGGCAAGTAAATAGTTCTGTGTCTACCACTGCAACATCCGCGATTGCTATCCGCTTGAAAAATTTGTCTTTCGTTTATTGAAAAATCTGTGCCGAAGTACAACGTACGTGTCCTCTTCTGTCCTGCACGTTCTTGCCTTTTTTGTACGGCGATTCGGAAGATATCATTCCGAACCATAAATCACGCTAGCGCACCAGCAAGCATGACTTTTTTCCGTCGGATCCCCACAAGGAAGAGACCGCGGTTATAAGTACTGCTTGCCTTCCTTTATGTCCTAGACAAGAAATTAGTGCTTCTGGCTCCGGCACTGACATTCAAAACGAAAATTATATCCTCCGTAGTACAGTGAAGAGCAGTACTGCGTCGCCGGGTGTAGCACTACTATCTTCTCGAGCTATCAAAGGACCATCTTCGTAATATAGCCCAATATTTGTACAGCTCTCCTAGTCGTGTTTGGAGAGAAATAGTACTTTTCTCGACCACCGTCCAAAATCCCATATCTTTCCAGAAATCAGTGTCTTAAGCTGCTCTGAGTATTACGTATATCTGTAACAATCGGTGTATTTGATTTTTGAGTAATAGTAAAAAGTGTTATAGGGTATTGCACTAAACGATTTTGTTGTTGAAAAAAAACCTTAGTTTTGTTGTTTGCAATTTTTTTTTAGCTTCTCTAAAGTTACCGTGCGATAACAAGAGAAAAATGAAGAAGAAAAAGACTGCTGCCCTCCCTGTTTATCACTAGAAAAAGCGAGAACTACCCGCGGGGTGGAACCGTACTCACGATAAAAAATATCGCTAGTGTAGTGATCAGCCCGCACATTACAGTTCTCCACTATCCTCTAACCAATACAGCTCAATGAACAGCGTCTATTTCTACAGTATACTTTGAAATCCTCGTATCAGAAGGTGATAAAAAGTTTCAAATCCGACACAGCGTCGAATTTAGCGGCGACGGGAGTCGCGGCGGCCACCCCGGCGGTCTCCTCCGCGGGAGCGGGAGCGGCGGTCTCCTCCGCGGCGGTCCCGGCGGTCACGGCTGTCGCGGCGACCACGGTCACGGCGGTCGTCCTTCCACTCCATGTTGCGCTTGCCGCGGGTGGCGTATGCATTGCAAAAGTATCGTACTAGTACGAATTGCATTACAAATTGACTTAGCATTACAAATTAAATTTGTAATGCTGATTTACCTTGCAAAAGAAACTTGTAATGCATAAATGCAATTACTACGAGTACGATACTTTTGCACTGGATATGGCGAGGACGAGCTCGATCTTCTGGTTGTCCATGGTGATGTCCTATAGATTGCAAAAATGTCTGGGTCTGGAAGATTGCAACTTGTCATGCTAAATCTGAATCATGCAGAAATCTGTGTTGCATGAGTGCCGAAAGCTGTCCACTTTCGACCAAGTTTGGAGGCAGTTTCTCATGCAGGATAGGCATGGCGGAGACCTCACAGACTCTGTCATGCTAGGTCCCGCATTCCAGACCTCACGAGTCATGGAAAACCTGCATAACAATTTTACACTCTTCCAGACCCAGACATTTTTGCGTTGATATGTCCGCCTTGGCCGCGTCCTCGGCCTCATCCTTGTGCTCGAAGCGGACGAACCCGAAGCCCTTTCTATCCTGTGCAAAAACGACGTCCCCACACTAGAGTCAAGTTGGGAATTGTGCAGCACAAATCCGGAAGTTCTTTTGGGAGTCACGCATGACAAGTTTATTTTCTCTGTACTGTAATTTGCCTTGTAGCAAGGACAGCCGCATCACAAAGCCATCCTGGTATAGTGTTTACAGCATCACAAATTGCATGACACGGGGAAAAAAAATGACACAGTGCATGAAACAAATTTGAAACAATATGCCTGTCATGGGGATGCGCATTACAAGGTTTCCTGTGATTGTAATTCTGCATGACAACTCTGGGGTGGAGACGTTTTTACACAGGATACTTTCCGCGTCCGGAGCGGTAGTCGCGGGGAATGTAAACGTCCTGGACGGTACCGAACTTGGAGAACTCCTTCTCGACCTCTTCCGCCTTCACGTAGGTGTATGCAATACAAAAGCAGTGCACTTTACCAGAATTGCATTACAAATTATACGGACAAATCAAATTCTAACTGTAACTGAGTTTGTGATGCTGAAGCTCGAAGAAAGAAAAATCAAAATTTGCCATGCAGAGGTGGTCAACATCATTGCAAAAATCATGCGCACAACAACCGCATCTGAAAGTAAACTGCTACTTTTGATGTACACAGCGTAACTCGGACAAACCGTCCATCTTCACGGAGTGCAGGTCCTCCATGCGCAGGCCGTTTTTGCGGTAAGCCATTTTCGGGACTTCTGGGTGTCTGGATTCAAAGCTCTAGACTGGAAAACTGGGAAAGACGTTCCTGGTTTCTGGAAAAACTGGAGTTCTGCGACGTAGGTTTCGTTTCGACTACTGGAAACCTAGGCGAGTGTCGTTGTAGTAACTGGTGTGCTACGTGAACGTAGAGTGATGATTTTATAGACAGGATTGTCCGCAAAAAAAAATTGGGAAAGCTGAACTGGCCTGGTGTAGTTGAGATTGGATTGTGACTGGATCTGTATTCTTTTAAAACTGGAGGCTGCTCTGCACGCGGTTTTGAATTTTTGCAGGAACTGGTTACAGCAGTGCCGTAACTGGCTACCGGAAACCGCAGTCCGCGGCCCGCTAAATTATTGAACTGGGATTTTTCCGGAATCTTTGTGCGTAGTTGCCGCAGCCGTATTGCTACAGCGCGGCATCGCCCAAAAAACTGGCAGCCGAACGCGGGGTTTCTTCGCCCTTGCCCCGTGGCTTCTTTCGCAATGGCGAACTGGCAGTATCAATGCTGCAGGGTCGTTTGTTAGCTACAGGAACAGGATTTTAATTTCTGGATTTGGATTTCAGGATCTGCTGGAACACGTTTGCATCAGTTTCTGGGTTCAGGAGCTGGAAAGCGGTCGCGTTAGTAGTATCGCACCAATTTCTGTGCCGCTAAGAAGATTCCGCTGCAATCCTTGCCGCGTCGCGGCTGCTCTGCACTACAGGAGCCGCGTCTGGAGCACGTATCTGCCTGCAAAAAGAAGTGGGACTCTGGGTTAAAATCACTCTATCTGGACCGGGCAGGAGGAGTAACAACATGACGTAGTCAAGTCTTCTTGTTCTACGTGACAGTTTATCTCGCAAGGATCCTGGAATTCTCTGGTATTTGGATGGAAGTGAAGTGCGGACCAAAATTTTAGGATCGAGTGCATTTTTCCTGGTTGTATCTCATGGTGGGCTAAAGGACTGTTTACGGGCCGTCTGCATGAGCGTACGCCCACTTCATTTTCATTCTGTGTGCACCACTAACCTGTACGTAGCATCAGCGAGAAGAAAAAAATGTAAATGCTCTTAGAGTAGAGAAAGATGTTGATCAATCTTGATGGGGTCGTCAGCTTGTGCTGTTTACATGAATGATTCCTATTTCATCGGTGGGTCTGCCGCTGATGAGCGCTTATATATATCGTGCTTCGCTTCTCAGCTATCCCCGTATAGCATATAGAACACTGCTGCATCAAGAACGTGGGAGAGGTACAGCCGGCACCAACCGCCAACAACACCACACTGCGAGGCTCTGTAATCTACCAGTGGGCAGCGATGGTTGAAAAGGCCCGCGCCAACATGGGGGCGCGTGAGTGAGGCCCGCGACCCTCCGCCCCGCTGCCCTCGGGGCAGGCGCGCGCGCCGGCGCCGGCGACCGGGGTGGACAGGCCTCGCGCAGGAAGCAAATTGGCCGCGCCGGCCAAGGGGGTTGCGTCGTAGATAAAAGCGCCAAGCCGGCCGCGGCGGCGGCCCAGTTAAATTACGCAGGCGGCGGGCACGGCGGGCCTTTGGCGCGCGGGCCACCGCCGCGCCCTAGCTGCGAAGGGCGCCGGCTGCCCTTCCTGCTAGGAAGGGCCTAGCAGGAAGGGCAATCGGCACCCTTCGCGCCACTGCTTCACAAATTCCGCCGGGCCCATGGCGGGAGAGCGCCAGAGGGGTCGCTGTCCGCGGCGGCTTGCCCCAGCCGCTCCTTGCAAAGCTGCTGACTCCCCGCGTGCCCGTCGTAGATGACCTGGCGGAGCTTTGCGGCGAAGCCCTTGCGCCATGTGTCCGCTTTGTTCGGAAATAGTTCCGCCGAGCCCTTTCCTGGCTGGCAGTGTGCACTGCAGGGCAGGCTGGCAGGCTCCGGCCTTCCGGCGTGTCGGGGGCTTCAAATCCCTCGGCAAAAACACCGCGGCGAAGGACTCGGCGCGCCCCACGTCCATGAGCCGCGCGGTCGGCAAGTTATTCGCCGGCCGCCGCCCCTCCGCCCAAACTTGCAGCAGGGCGGCGGATTTCCCCCCGGCTGTTGCCGTGCCTGCGAACCGGCAGGGCAGCCCGGCGGCCCCTCTAGTCCCCGAAGCAAGCGGGTACGGCGAGCAGGGCGCCCACCCGGAAATGGGGGCGCCCCGTCTGCATTCATGGATGGGGAAGCCGCTGAGGCCTCCGCGCCCCTCAGAGCAGCGCAGGCCTTGCCGGCTGCGCGCTGCACTTGCTGCGGGAAACCAGTCCGACCGCGCCCCGCGTCGACATCGGTCGCGTCGTGAAATCGGGCCGGGTGTTTTCACCCACACGCCGAGACCACTGCTCCCCCAACCATGAGCGCCCGCACCTCTTCCTCCGTGCACGGGCGCGCTGCTGCCTCCCCGCCGGCCTGCACGGATCGGCTTGTAGGGAATGCCACGAAGCACCCACCGCGGCAAAGGTGGAGGACCGCAGGCGCGGCCCTGTTGCTGGCGCGGGCCGCGGTCGCTTGAACATAGCGCGAGGCCTCGCAAGCTGTCGCCACATGGCCCCGCGAGGTTTCCCGGCCGCCAAAGCCCTAACCGGCTTGGCGGGGTCACAGCCTCCATCTCACAAAAACTGCCTCGAAGCCATTCGCGCCCAATGTCCTGCCGCCGGCCAATGTCGCGAGCGCTGTCATGAACCTGCCCGCGGCCGGCTTTGAGGCCCGCGGACTCCTGCCCACCTCCGCCGCGGCCCGCCCACGTCCTTGGAGCCGCAGAAAACCCGCAGCGCGGGCACGCGCACCCCTTCCCCGCCACCCAGCGGCGAGGAGGGGCGCGCGAGCCCGCGCGCTCCTAAGATATCCTACAGGGGCTTTGTGGGTGCTGGAGGCTGCGGCGCTTATCTCGCGCGGCCTGGCTCGCCTGGGCAAAAGTCTTCGGCCAACAGCTATTTCAAGTGATCCCGTGAAGAAATCCTCGCGCCCCAAATGAATCAATGCACCGTGGTGAGACAACATCTCCATCAGCGAACACTCAGACAGGAATCTGGCCAAAGAGCAGGCCACAAATTGGCATACAAATCTTCTTGCGCAAGCAATTACTTGAAGTTCTCATACCGCCGTTCTTTCGTTCGTCAATCAAAGATTTACTTCAAGGCCGGGAGTTCCGGTTGACAAGGTTCCAAACATCTCGAGAGCAGACAAATTTGCGAAAGAAATCACATTGAATTTTGACAAGAAAAAATGCGCGTTTCTTTTCACAGGTTTATGCGTTTTTTGTTCTCTAGATTTCTAAAACAACAAGTTCCGAAGACATGTCTACATCGATATACATTTTCAGGTGGAAGTGCATTTTGCAAAACCTTTCGAAATGCATATTGTAAACATCTTCAAGTAGCACGACGTCAACAAGTGTAGAAACCGAAAGCCGTGAGTTCAGCGGTGATAAGATCAGCGTTCTTTATACAACGATAGTTGTACTTCTGTCCATGTAGTCAACCATGGCGAGAAACTGTGGTCGACACAGCCACGGAGAGTCTGCTGGTCTGGCGTAGTACTAAACTTGGTGTGTATAGTACAAAGAGATGTTGAGATGAATCTATCAAATCATAAATATAAATCTACGTAAAAATAACTCGTAGTAAAACAACTTTACTAGCTTTTGTGTCGCTTTTTTGACAGTCGCGGTTTTCTTTGGAAACTGTATTTCCGAAAAAAAAAAATGAAAACAAGTTGAAATAAATTTTGCAGAGGATGACTCTTTGACTACTGAGAAGTACTTGATTTCATCCCCCATACGAGGAATCACTTCCTGAGGGAAAACTAATTGCTTTTTCGAAACAGGTGTACTTTTTTAGACGAGCAGCATACAAGAAGTGGGAAAAGAGTAAGTACAAGTCAGTCCTGCAGGTCGCGCGACCACTTATGAGTTTTAACATCGGCACTATAGTTCTCCGTCCCACATCAAATGAGAATCAAGAACCAAATCAGTCCTCAGTCATTCTCGAGCCCCCCGTCCTGGAACAGGTAGCCGTGTTCGGGCCGCTCGGGCGTTTGGCCCCTCGCAATCGCGTCGTGCAGTTTCTCTAACTGGGCGGCAAAGTCCAGCCCGATTCGCTCTTTCATCCAAGCCAAAACCGTGGGGTGGGAGGTCGTGGAGAGTTGCAAATCCGCACTGTATTGCAGGAGGAGCTCGATCTTCTGCCAGCAGCAGGTCTGTTGTACGAAGTTCAGTGGGTCGTGTTTTTTGTTCGTCATCTTCGACAGAGGTCGGTGCAAAATTATCACATTATCTGTCAAGCTGAAACACCGCACCAATTCTTTCATGAAAAGTGCAACTTATCGCGATAAGAATTAATACCTGCGAGATGTTCATAGCACACAACATCAGCGGGCGAAACCCGCTGATATCTGGCTCGTTCGGATTCGCGCCCAAGTCCAAATATTGCTGCATCTCCTCCACGTGCAACTGGTGCGAGCCGCAGAGCCGCTGTAACCGTTTGTTCAGTTGCTTCTGCTGCGATTCGCTGATTAACGACAGATTCCAGCCACCTCGAGAATTCACTGATGCAGATGATCCTTTATGTGGAGATGGGGCTGCTGAACCCTCGTGTTCGTCCTGCTCACCACCAGCAAGTTGCTGCTTACTTGTTGTCTGATGTGCAGTAGTTGTTGCTTCATCTCCCTGTACTACAACTGCACCACCATGTTGAAAATCCGCTCCATTCGTTCCGGCCGTACTCCTCCCGTCTTCATAATTCATGTTGTCCACGCTTCGTTTTCTATCCGGCGGGGAAAAACCCCCCGGCTTTTCGTTGGAGGTGGATTTCTGCGGGGTACTACTCGAAGTGGTCGCTTGGTCGGCTTCGTTTGCATGTCTTTCCTCCTGCTGGTGCTCAAGATCGATGGTTTGACGTTTTTCGTGTGGTCCTGTCGTCGCTACGGCTGCACTGGGAGTTGTACTTGGTTCTACTACTTGCGGGCGTGTACTAGTAGGACCGCCACGTGGTTCAAGAACTCGTGCCACTTCTTCTCCTCCCTCCTCTGAAATTTCCATGCGTATTTGCACTGGGGATGAAGTGCTAGATGAAGCTGCTCCTTGTCTTTGTTGGTCGCTGCCGCTCGCTCCTCCCCCCATCACCATACTTACGACCCGGGGCGAGCGTATAATGTCTCGACCGCCTAGAGATTCCGGGGAGGACGCTTCCAGCTGCTCCATGATTTCTCGTGCGGTCTGCAACCCACCCGGGGAACTGGGATTCGGCAGTTTCCGCTGGAGGTTACATGCCTGCGGCTGCATGTTGTCTTCCTTCAAGTAAATCTGAAACGTGACTGCGTCGCCGACTTGCAGGGCGAAAGGTATTTGGGACTTCTGCAGAAACGGATCCTGATTGTACTTCTTCCTCAAGACCGGGCAGTCCAAGAAACCGTAACCGTCAAACATTTTTTTCACGATACCATCGTACCGCCGTTTGTCGGTCACTTCGATTTCCGCAGTCAGGGTCATACCTGTGGTATAGTTGACTTTATTTTTCTATCAAATGTAAAAATGTCTGGGTCTGGAGGTGATGCTAACTTTG